>Ga0194132_10002674_pt1 | contig 32946 bp, 32 predicted proteins | sample TA2KigOf80mmetaG_FD_148612 | JGI IMG/M metagenome (GOLD analysis project Ga0194132, IMG submission 148612) | Freshwater microbial communities from Lake Tanganyika, Tanzania - TA2015054 Kigoma Offshore 80m | ecosystem: Environmental > Aquatic > Freshwater > Lake | place: Tanzania: Lake... | reverse complement strand
ACAGCCGGTATGCATGCCGATAAGGTTAAGACTCTTCATAAACGAGGAGTAAGCCAATCAGAGATTGCACGGCGCCTTCAAATCGGTCGAACCTCCGTCAAGAGGTTGATAGATGCATAAAAACTACCTTTTTATGACGCTATCCTAGTCGTTTGCGTCACTAAGCTAGCAGTATTCAAGATCTCATTTTTGAACGATGCCGACGGCTGTTACCGACCCGCACAGCTCAAGGAGTTGCAGGCCGCTTTTTTGATGGGGTTTTTTGAACGCCTCAGAGTATTAAAAATCGTGCGAATTGCTTAGAAGCCAATGATGAAAAACAACACACTTTGATTCTTCCGATCCCAGAACTCGCAAAAAAACTTTGAGCCTTAGACAAGACATCCTAACAGGATGAGCTTAGGATCCGTGATCGATATCCTCTGCTAGCACCTGTTTGGCGTAGGTTTGCCAGGCGTTAAAACCTTTTTCAACTGCTCGCAGCTTAAGTTTTTCAAGGAATTTATCTGAAAGGCGGATTGAATGGATATTCTCTTTCTCATCCGATGGTTTTTTAGGCCGCCCACGACGTCCTTTGGCGGTCATTCGCTTAAACCTGGCATGCTGATCCCGAGTGACAACTTTAAAAGTAGAAAGCTGCTCAGGACTTAACTCGGGTAAATTATCGTAATCGTAGTCCTGCCAAGGTGCGCTTTTCTTTAGGTGTTTGTTTTCTCGCTGAGATAATCCAGATGACTTCTTCTTCCTCGATTTTTCGCTCGCAGAAGACGACGAAAAGGTTGAGTCCTGAACCACTTTGTCCAACCGCGATGAAGCGGTCTTCTGGGTAGTCTTCGCTGCGATCACCGGCGATTCGGAGGAACGGATCGCTGAAGACCGTGATCGCTTCTTCGAAGCTGACTCTGTGCTTTTTGATGTTTTCTTTGTTCTTTTCGTCATGCCAATCATAACCCGCCATTGCTGGTTTCCACTTTTAATATTATCGGTATTTACCATAAATACTTTAGCAAAAATTTTTTTGATACAAGAAAATTGCCGCAACATATTGTAATATATTGGTTTTTTAAAAAACAAACCAGAAGTTGTCAGAGCCTTTAGTCACGCCTAGGTCGGAGGTCAATTATCAGCTTCCGTGCACACAAGGTGGTAACATGAGTCGTCAGTTGCTGGTTGACTTTTTTATGATACTATTTAGCATCAATGTAAACGATGTGCGCTGGAACTTTTTTGATGAGGCCGTTTATGGAATCCAATAAGTATACGATTCAAAAGGTACTTAAAATCTTCGGTGCCGACGTATCCCGACAAGCTGTCATCAAGGCTGAAAATACTGGCTTGATTCCAGCAGCCTCAAGAGAGGGAGGTAAAAGTAACCCTCGTCGAAATTGGACTATTGCCGACTTGCCACTTATTGGCGAGCGCTACGGATTCATGAAACCTCTTAGCGGCTCAATGGTAGTTGCTGTATTCACGACAAAAGGCGGCGTTCTTAAAAGTACTTTGGCGCTAAATCTTGGTAGATTGGCAGCCCTTCATAATCAGAAGGTGTGCATTATTGGTCTAGATATGCAGTGTGATGTTACAAACGCACTGGGCTACCAAGTCGATCTTGATGAATCAGACAACCTAGACTCAGCTCTTGAAAAGATCGGATCCGTGTATGGTCTGTCCGACTTTGCACAAGGTAAAGTTACTCTCGATGACATAATCATCAAATCGGACATTCCAACGCTAGATTTCATTCCAGAGACGCCTGAACTTGTAGCTTTGGAACGAGAAATCTCTAGTCGAAATATGCGTGATTTCTGGCTTAGAGATAAAGTTATCAAACCCCTCAGGGCTCGCTACGATCTTGTCATCCTCGACTGCTCGCCAAACTGGAACTTACTGATTTCTAATGCTCTGATGGCCTGTGATGCTCTTATCTCTCCGCTCGAATGTCGTATAAACAACTTTCGTAACTATCAGGCCTTCAAGGCCTACCTCGATAATTTCAAGAGGGATACTGGGCGTAATTTTGCGCATATCTTCGTACCAACTAAGTTCACGTCCACAAGGAAGCTCAGTGCCGAAATACGCTCCTGGTATTTGGCACACGTGCCAGGCTGCACTGGCGGAGCGATAAGAGAGTCGGTTCATGGTGAAGAGGCTATCGCATCGCACCTCTCTCTACCCGAATACTGTCCAACAAGTATTGTCGCTGATGAAATGCGTGAAGTGATCCTAGAGGTGTGGGCTCGATTGAACGACGCTGCAAAGCAGCAGTCAATTAATGAAGCTCATAATCGTGTCACCTCGAAAAAGAAACGGGCGCCCGAAGCTCGATCTTTAGGGAGGTGATGAATGGCACTCTCTCTTAACGACAAGAGGTTGAAGCGAACAATTATTGCCAAATCGAATAAGGAGTTACCCAAGAAAACTCTAACAATGCCTTGGGAAGACCACGAAACTTCGGCGGCAAATACTACGTCAGATAAATTCGGAGCCAAAACAGAGCCAATTCGGAGCCAAAACAGAGCCAATTCGGAGCCAAAAGTGCCCCTAATCGGAGCCAAAACAGAGCCAATTCGGAGCCAAAACGAGGCCGCTGTGGGTGATCCAACATCCGAATTCGGAGCCAGGATCGGAGCCGGATCAGAGCCAATTCGGAGCCAAAACAGAGCCAATTCGGAGCCAGGATCGGAGCCAAAATTTGGGCTGGCAGACCTGTCGCGCCTTCAAAGTCGCTGCCTCGATTTCGTGTACGACTCGTGCCGATTTTCTGGAAGCCGCGTGAGCGAAAAAATCTTCAGCGGCGATTTGGCAACAGCAGTGAAAAGCACTCCCAGCGCGGTTAAGAAGGCTTTGCAGAGACTAGAAGAGAGTGGCTGGGTTTCCCGATACCAGTTTAAAAAAGGGCCGGGCGGCTGGACTCGATATTTACTCCCCGAGCCGGTGTACCGGGACCTCACAGTGAGCAAAATCAGAGCCGGATCGGAGCCAATTCGGAGCCAAAACAGAGCCAATTCGGAGCCAGGATCGGAGCCAGGATCGGAGCCAAATCCCCCTAGTAGTAGTAGTTATATAAATACTAATTTCTTAACTACTACTACTGCCGAAACGCGCGCGCGCATAGAAGATGAATGGTCACCCGCGGACTTGGACTACTCGATGCTGACCGACATCGGGTTTGGCAAATCACAAGTTCTCCAGTTGCGCAGCTTAGGGATCCCCTTTGACGTCGTGCAGCGTTCGCTAGTGCACTTTGATTTCGAGCTACGCCACACGTCGAGCGGCAAAACGATTCACGAACCCTTGGCGCTGCTTATGAAGCGAATGCGACAAAACGGATGCTGGCCGGCGCCAGAAGAGTTTGAAAAGCGGCATGCCTATTTTCGCACTTTGTTCGACGAGAAAGACCAGCAGCCTCAGGAAGATACTTCGTTTGGGGAGGCTAGTAGCGATCACACGGAGGCTTGGAAGTAAGTTGTGTCTCTTACAGCGACCAGAATTCATAGTCCTGAGGTACCGGCCATCCGGATGCCAACCGTCTTGGCGATGCGAGAAGGTTACGCTAGGTGAGCCGTCAAGGCCTCGGCCACGAAGGGGTGACCATCATGAAACATCTGAGCCCCAAGGTTTTCACGCCTAGATCAAAAATAACGCCCATTCTACGGCTTTCTAGAGGCTTTTGAGTTATCCTATACCGGACTATTACCGGGCCTGTAAAAATCGATTCTATGGCGGTTTTTGGCGTTTATAGAGGCATGCCAGGAACGAATGACATCTTTGCTGGTATCCGGAACAAGCACCTTCTCTTTGGGACCAAGCCTGATCGGTGCCAAGAATCACACCCTAGCTATCGAGTAATGCGCTTTAGGTGAACAAATACGAAGAAGCAGCGATAGCTCACGACTTTTGAGGATGGAGCTGCTGTTTTCTTCGCTGATAATGGCGCTACGATATGCAAACCAGACGAAGACGTTTAGCTGGCACTTACGGTCGGGCGCGGCCCTCATGTATTAACTCCTGTATCGGCAGGCGCCAAATGGTTGGGAAACTGGGAGAAAAGTTGTCCTGGTGCTGTCTGGTGGTCGGCCTAATGAAGCGAACTCGAATATATGGCAAGTATATGAAATCAAATGATTTTTAACGGCGTAGTTTTTGTCGCCTTTTTAGGCTAAAGTAAATATGAGATTTGCCGATAAGTAACTGGGGCCCGGAGACTTTGTGTACCAAGTCAAAATCAAAAAGGACGCGCAAAAGGTACTCGATAAATTGCCTCCCAAGGTCCAGCGCAACATCAGCGAGAGGATACATGAGTTAGCGGACGACCCTCGCAAACTCGTGTGGGTTGAGAAGATGGCCGGGTTCGATAGTCGCTATAGATTTCCAGCCGGAAGTTTCCGAGTCATCTTCGAGATTGAGGATGAAGAGCTTTTGGTCATCGTGGTCAAAATAGGCTCGCGCGGTGATGTGTATAAGGCGGGCGGCGGTTAATAAAATATTAAAGTGAGTGAGACTTAAAAATGGGAAGACCGAAACTAAAAGATGAACTCAAGCGTGGGCACGTCAGTATCTCCGTCAAAAAAAGTGTGGATGCTCTGGCCGCTGCTACGCCAAATAAATCTCATTTCTACGAAACCTCGGTGGAGAGCTGTCAGGCGGTCGCCTTAATCGTTAACCGGCTTCGCTCCAAGAAATTAACAACCCAAGCCGCAATGGAAGAGATTGAAGATATCGCCGATATTTGGGCGGCAGAGTTCGACGAAACGGTGCCGTTTGATCTTTCCAGCAAAAAGCCAGGTCGCAAGCGTAGCCAGCGGTGAAGTTCCGACTATCGGGCCGGAGATTATCGCCAACCTATAACGCTGAGTCTTAATCGCTGAGCGCACGTGATCGGGGTATTAGGGTGCCTAGTAGGCCCCTAGCTGCCAGCGCCAGCGAGCGGCAGGACCGAGCAAGCACAGCGCGGCGATGTCAGGGGGGCAAGTGACTTGGCCCCATGCTTGCTCTCCTACCCAAACACAATCACCCAAGACTCGCTTTAAATCGAAAACACAGCCTCTACAAAAAACTCTGCACAAAGTAAGCGCCAGACACGTACACATTACCGTACAGTCTCTGACCAATATTTCGCTCACCCTTAATCACATAACGGCCCACACTAGGAACCAATACAGAAAAGCCTCGAGACTTGTAGTTTATGTGACTCCTGATAACTTTCTTTGCCGCGGCTTGCCCAATAAAGCGGCCTCGCGGCCGCCACTATTAAAAAGGGCGGCGGTCACACTTTCTTTGCGCGCCGTGTGCAAGCAGCGAGAAGACCCCCGACATAGTTGCGGGGCGCCCAGTTATATAGTTTTCACGGCAGTGTGCCACAAGCATGCTGCCGCCCGGTAATGTGACGCAGGCTTCGACGACACACGAGAGGCGCGGCACTTGCCGCAGTTCCCGTCGGGCCGGTTTCATATGGAGGTGCCATGCGGCTGCCACTGTTTGGCTGCGCTCAGCTCATAGTTGTTCCGGGGCGGGTTTTCTAGAAAGCCGCCCCTCTCTGTCGGGGAGACTAGGCGAGAGCCCCCATGATCACCTGCGGCGGGGCCTCATAGGTTTAAAGCGGCGCTTACTATGTTTCCAACCCCCTCTCGAAGGCGAGGGCAAGCATGGGCGCGGCATGCCGCGCCCCCCAGACGCGACGCCAAAGGCGTCAGGTCTCTGGTCGTCGCTACGCTCGACCAGCTAGTGGCTTCGCCCCTAGTACCCCTTGCTTCGATCCCGCGAAGGAAGGCCCGTTTTAGGCCTCTCAAAGGGTGTTTTTGAAAGGGGGTGTGCCTTCGGGCCTGCCGTCGACCAAAGATGAGCCGTCAGTCGCATATATAAACTCCGCATGTGATTTATCACCAGTCTAGCGAGCGAGCGCACCTTTGGGTAGCTGGGAGTGACAATAACTGAGCAAAAACCTGTCCTCCAAAAAGAGCTTAAACGCCCTGGGACCCGCGCAGCCACGAGTCTGCAATGGGTGGCTGCACATGCAAGTGGGACAGCCGTCGGCTCGAGCGCTTTACTGCGGCGAATGATCCAAGTTGCCACGGTGTGTCATCGTGTGTTGAGCAGAAAAAAAAGTCGCATCTCTCCCTGCTCCGGCGGGTTCACTTTGGGCCAGGCACGGTCTTTTTGGTAGAGCGTCATTTGTCACTTTGGTGAATGTAAAATTCCACCAACAGTGGCCCCGCTCATGCTCAGCACCAAGAACTTGTCAGGGCTCACTTGTCAGCGCGCGGAAAGAGCCACTTGGTTTTGGCTCCGGTGATGTAGTGGTTGCGGCTGGGCGTTTGTTGTTGTTGGGAAGCAGCTAGACACGCATTTTTTAGCTCCCGTCACACATAAAATGTGCTGCCTGTCCTATGTAGAGAGTGCGCACAATCTAGTGCAGTTTAGCGCGGTATACCGCGCTAAACCCGAAAGAAGTCATTGATTCCGTAAGATTAGAATCTTGTACGTGTCACGATCGTATACGTAGGTATACGTATAACGACCATCATCACGGCAACTTGCATCCACTAGCGATGCGCCCCCAGCACTTTAGGTGCATAGGGTGTGTAGAAATCACTAAAGCAACTGAGGCCGTCCCATCAGGGACGGACGAAGGCGTAGCGAAGCGAAGGGAAAAGGCATTGGAAGGGGCTTTTAAAGCCACAGGGTTTCCAAGGAGCAGGACTCCAAGTTTCCAGGGTCACCGTGCGTAAGATGCGTGGTGTAAAAAAACCTGACACTAGGTCCTAACTTCACGTAACTTTGACCCTATAAGTGCTCAATTTTTAAACCTCAAGTTTCACCCTTCGGTTCCGATAACCTAACTTAGCCACACAGAACTGATGTCTACGATGTGGCAGGGCCAGGAACCATGGGCAGAGCAAAGGGAAAACAAGGACTACTACATCGGCGATGCAACGGTCTTGAAGTTGCCTTGCTGGTGTTAGGTTTACTTTTTACCCGTGAGTCCGTGGCAGCTGCTTCTTACTACCCACTCGTCTACTCGGCACGACTGACGAATGCTAACGGGTCACCTATAGATGGGCCTCTCGACATCGATGTGAGGTTTTACACTGCTGAAGCGGGTGGCACTCAACTAGGCCAGAACTACCCTTACACAGGGGTATTTCCCACTAACGGCGTCATAAGTCTTAATATCAATCTCATGCCTTCTCAGGTCGAGGCCGTATTTGGTGACGGCTCTGAGCCAGTTTTTATTGAGATCACCGCAGGCGGCAAAACTTATCCACGTCAGAAGTATAGCTACGTGCCTCTTGCGTTGCGCGTACCGGTAGACGGTAAGACGCTCTCTTTCGGTAGCGACGGAACTCTGGGTCTAGCTCTAAAATCCCTTCCAGCTACGAACCAGTTTCTCACCAAGAACGCTGGTGGGGAGCTCGTCTGGGGCACTCCCGCCGCGGCAACAGCCAGCAGCATCCAGGGACAAACGGTTTCGAGTACCGCGCCGCAACCAGGCCAGGTGCTGACCTATAGCGGCACAGAGTGGGTGCCGCAAACGCTCACGAGTAGCGGCACTAGTTCAGGCGCGCTCGCAGTGCTGGGTGGCGGGACCGGAGCTACAAGTTTTACGAATAACGGCGTCTTGGTCGGAGCTGGCGCTGGACCGATTTCGGCCACAGCTCCCGGCGTACAAAATAACGTCCTTGTAGTGGGCGCCAGTGGTCCTGAGTTTGGTCGCGTCAATTTGGGCTCGCCTGCTGCTGTGACGGGTGTACTTGCGCGCGCCAACGGAGGTACCGGTGCCGATCTCAGTGCTACTGGTGGCGCAGGGCACTACCTCAAACAAACGACCTCTGGCGGTATCGTCACGGTAGGGACAATCGCTAGCGCTGATATCACCGCCTCACTTGGTTACACACCGCTCAATAAAGCTGGCGATACGGTGACTGGTGAATTATCTCTTGCGCAGTTATCACTCCCAGCAACCACAGCCCCAGCGCTGAGTAGCAGCGGACATGGCCGCATTTATTTCGATCAAAGTACAAACGAATTTAAGGTCTCGGAGAATGGCAGCGCCTACACCAAGCTCGCCAGTGGCGGCTCTGTTACCAGTGTGGCTACGGGGACTGGGCTTACCGGCGGCCCGATCACGAGCAGTGGGACCATCAGTCTCTCCACCACCGGAGTGACCCCAAACACTTACGCACGCGCTACGATTACGGTTGATGCACAAGGTCGGATTACTGAAGCCGCCAGTGGCGGCAACATCAACCTTGCAACGGAGGTATCCAGCACTCTCGGAGTCGCCAATGGTGGCACCGGAGCAACGAACTTCACAGCGAACGGTGTTGTGCTTGGAAACGACGCAGGAAATCTACTCACCACCGCAGCGGGCAGCGCCGACCAGATCTTGCGGGTACCAACGACTGGTGGTGTGCCGTCATTTGGCGCTCTAAACATCGCTAGCCCGTCTGCCGTGAGTGGTGTCCTCCCACTTGCAAGCGGTGGTACGGGAGTAGACCTTAGCGCCACAGGTGGCGTAGGACAGTTTCTAAAACAGACGTCAAACGGTGGCACCGTTACTGTCGCCGCTATCTCAGCCTCAGAAATCCCGGCACTACCGGCAAATAAAATACCGCAGGCTACCACCTCAACCGATGGCTATCTGACAGCTACGGACTGGACAACTTTTAACGCCAAACAAAACGCCCTTGGCTACACGCCGCTAAACAAAGGTGGCGACACCATGACTGGCGCAATCGACATGAACGCTAACGCCCTTGCCAATGCCGGCAGTATTGAGATGGCTGCGTCTAAGACCCTAGGCCTTAGCGCACACACAGCGGATCCGACTGGACTCACAACTAACGACAAAGGCAAAACCTGGTTTAACGAGAACTCTGGTCAAATCAAATACTGGGACGGCTCTGCCGTCAAGGCGCTTGGCATAGCTGGCGTAGGCGTCACGAGCCTAGGCGGGGTCACGGCTGGCGAGCAGAGTTTTGCTACCACCACCAATGGGAGCAGCCTAGCGTTTACACCGGTGGGCAGTGTCCATACACTCAATATCCCGCTGGCTTCGGCAGGAGCAGGTGTCAGTGCAGGGCTAATTTCCAACGCCGATTACACATCGTTTTCAAATAAAGTAAGTAGCGTTAGTGCAGGCACTGGCATCGCGGCCTCGCCTGCTAGTGGAACTGTGACCGTGAGTCTTGCCAATATCGGTACGGCTGGCACTTACGCCAAAGTCATCACAAACGCCCAGGGTCAGGTCATAAGCAGTACCGCCTTAGCTGCAGCTGATATCCCAGAGTTAAATGCAGCGAAGATTACGAGTGGGCAACTAGCCGTCGCCGTAGGTGGTACTGGTAGCACAAACTTCAACCTAAACGGCGTCCTTTTAGGTAACGGCACCGGTAATCTGGTGGCGACGGCCTCACCGAGCGCTGACCAGGTTCTGCGCGTGCCGAGCGCTGGGGGTCAGCCTTCCTTTGGTGCTATTGACCTTTCTAAGGCAGCTTCGGTCGGCGGGATCTTGGATAGGAGTAACGGTGGTACCGGTGTCATTTCTACAGCCACGTTTCCGGCTTCAGGCGTAGTCGTGACGCGTGATGCCCCAGAAACACTGACCAACAAAACTATAACTGGCGCCACGATCAACGGAGCATCAAGTATCGGTGGCTCCACCACCATCAATACGACCGGCACAGCGGCTACTGGAGCTCTCACAGCCTCGACAGTGACATCTAATGGGGACGTCACCGTCAGAGGCGACAGTACAAACGCTAGCAAGCTCGTCTTAAACGACAAAGCCAACACTAACTTCGTCGCCTTTAAAGCTCCCGATACGCTTTCGTCGCAGCTCACGTGGGAGCTACCCGGTACTAACGGCTCAGCTGGCCAAGTGCTCTCAACCAACGGTACTGGGACCCTCAACTGGGTCTCTGGTGTCGCGCCTACAGGTGCAGCGGGCGGTGATCTCACTGGTAACTTCCCAGACCCCACTCTTGCGGCTGTGGGCACTGCTGGCAACTATACTAAAGTGACCACCGACTCTAAAGGCCGCGTCATCAGCGGCGCGACTCTTGAGCCCGGTGATCTTCCACCCATCAGTGCCACTAGCCTGACGACCGGCACCCTGGCCATAGCCAACGGCGGTACCGGCGTCGGTGCTTTCACCAATAACGGTGTAGTGATCGGGTCCAGCTCAGCTCTCTCATCGACGGCCGCAGGCAGTCAGTACAATATCCTAACGGTGAATGCGAGCAACCAACCTACGTTCGGCACCGTGAATCTTGCCTCCACTAATGCTGTGAACGGCACTCTTGGAGTTGCAAACGGCGGCACTGGTGCAAATCTAGCTAGCACGGGCGGGGCTGGTCAGTTTCTAAAACAAACGTCAAACGGTGGCACTGTCACTGTCGCCGCAATCTCAGCCTCAGAAATCCCGGCACTACCGGCAAATAAAATTCCGCAGTCTTCCACCTCTACCGACGGCTACCTAACGGCCACCGACTGGACCACGTTTAACAGTAAACAGGCTGCAGGCAGCTACCTGACGGCACTCACCGGTGATGTCGCCGCCTCAGGGCCTGGATCTGCGACAGCATCACTATCAACTACCGGCATTGTGGCAGGTACCTACGCCAAACTTAGAATCGACGCGAAAGGCCGCGCCATCGAAGGTCTCACCCTTGAAGCCTCGGATCTCCCGCCACATAGTGCTGCGTTGATCAGCTCTGGTACTCTCAGTGCAGCTAGAGGCGGCATTGGTGTCGATGGATCGAGCGCAGCGAACGGCCAACTACTCATCGGTAACGGCACTGGTTTCACTCTTTCAACTCTCACGGCAGGCACCGGTGTCACCATCGACAATACGGCTGGCGCGATCACGATTAATGCCACCGCCGGTTCAGGATCTGGGACCTGTCCCACCGGCTATGTGTTAGTCCCAAAAGATGACAGGTTTAGCTTTAAAGACTTTTGCGTCATGAAGTACGAGGCCAAAAAAGACAGCACCACGGGCCTTCCAGTCTCAACCGCTTCCGGTACACCATTTGTCAGTATCAGCTGGTACGAGGCCAAAGACGTCTGCCAGCGTGTCGGCGCCCATCTTGTGACTGAGGGCGAGTGGATGACGATGGCGCGCAACATTGAGGCCACGGCCATTAACGATATCAACTCGACGGCTGGGATCCAACTGGCGACAGGACACACTGACAACGTCCCAGCTAATGCTCTTGCTGCTACTACCGAAGGGGCTGTAACTAACTGCACGCTCACCGCGTCTTTAGCGGACGCAGCTAATGCTTCCTGCTCACTTAGGACAGACACCAACATTTACTCAGGCACCGGTCAGTCCTATGCAACCACTGGTTATTCTGCAGGGGCGGCCAACAACTCGCAAATGCGCACCCACGTCCTGAGTAACGGCAACGTGATCTGGGACCTCTCCGGTAACGTCTGGGAGTGGACCGATATGCAGTGCACGAGTGTTAATTGGTACAACACTGGCTGGGTCCAGTGGGATAACGCCAATGTCACAGACTGGGAGAAGAAGGTCGCAGGCCCCAGCGGCGCGCTCACATCCGCGAACGGTGCGGGTCAATACTATGGCTGCACGGCTGCAGGGAACGCGCTGCTTCGGGGGGCGGATTGGCACCATGGCTCGGTCGCCGGTCTGTTCGCCGTCGGTCTGGCCTCTGCGCCGACCTACACGCACACGGGCATCGGGTTCCGCTGCGCGCTGCAGCCTTAGGGTGATCATTTAGTCATTGTGTCATTAGATCATTAATCATTGAGTTTCTTCCGCCCAGCGACAGCTGGGCGGAAATTTTTTTGGCCTTCCGGAAGTTCCGGAAGTTCCGGAAAGGGTGGTTCCGGAAGTTCCGGATGCCTTTCCACTTCTCCTTTCCACTTCTCGGTGTCTGGACTAGGGTCGTTTTTCTTAAACATCTAATTTTACTTGGTTTGCCTATTTTTTAACTAGCCTCCAAGATTTTAGGTGCCTGCAAAATCGTCCCATTTCGGAACTTCAGGGCTTCCGGAAGGGCTTGGACCAACCGGAACGTTCCGGAAGTTCCGGAACTTTCTAACAACCACTCGATTTCTATGGGTAACTTCTTACTAATTTTTCTGTATTTTAGGCCTTTTTTAGGCACCCTTCCGGAACTTCCGGAAAGGGGCGGGGGAGAAGTGGAAAGTCCGAGCGGTAACATTTTGCGCCTTTCCGGTTCTCTTTAAGCATCCGGTATTAATCACTTTAAAATGGGTGCTGATGAATCCTTTTGCAGTTTTCTATAAACAAACGGAAGGCGGTTTATTAGTAAATCATTGGCTTTTTTGCCGGCTGAAGTTCCGGAACTTCCGGAAGGCTTTCCACTTCTCCCTACCCGAAGGCTGCCTTGCTCGTGCATAATCGACGACCTCGTCGACGCCTACACCTGACGGCAACGATACAAAGAAAGAGGATCCACGATGGCCCAGCGCAAAGAAGCACCCGCGGAGATTGGCCTAGACGAGGCGGCGAGCCTCCTTCATATGTCAGAAAAGACCGTCCGCAAGTACATCAAGCTCAAAGCGATCCGCGCCGTCAAAGTGGCCAACTGCTGGTACGTCGACCGCGCTTCGCTCATGAGCTTTCACGCCAAGTTGACGAAAGAGGCAGCAGGAGTGGCGGCACCCGTCAGCACTAGCGAGCCGCCTTCACCTCCATCTAAGGCGACTCAGTCAAAGGCAGGATCCCTAGCGACAGCAGCCATACACAACCTAGCCTGCTACCGTCTTTTCCTAGCGGCCCGCGATCAGCTCAACTTTGCCGATGAAACACCCGACCTCGCCGCTTTTGTTGACGCCCGGTGCCGCGACGTGCTTTCTCACCTCGGTGCCGGCTACTACGGATTTGGTGCGGCAAAGCGTCTTAACTACGATAAGGCTAGGGCCGCCATTGGCAGCATCATCGGTGTGTTGGCGGCAGATGCTCCCCTTTACCAAAGGCACCAGAAGGCGGCCCAGTTTCTTGAGCGCGACGTATTGCCGGCCTTTGGCTCGCTCATGCGCAAGCTTGACGGGCGGGGTTCGGACCCCCACCGCAAAAGCGGTGGGTCAGCCCAGGTGAGCGGCCGGGTGCCTTGACCCTGAGTCATGGTCTGCTCCCGTGAGAGCAGACTTCTTGCATGGTCGATCAAGTCTGCAGCGCGCAGCGGAACCCGATGTTCGTGTTCGTGTTGGTCGGCGCATTGTTCAGATTGACGGCGAACAGACCGGCGTTCGAGCCATTGTTCCAATTCGCCCCCCGAAGCAGCGCGTCCTACGCTGCTCACGCCTTAGGCCGTCCACCGCTCGTGACAGTAGTCGAGTTCGAAACCATGCGCAAGGCGTCGTCCAGGTTAGCAAACGCCGCGAACGACTCGACCACGGCAGCAATCTCGCTCGCTCTCTTGCCCGCCTTCGTGAGCTTATTAACTTTGCGTCGATGCCGCCTCTTCGTCCGCGCAAGGACGTGGTAGCCCGTGCCATAAAGAACGAAGCCAAGAAAGGGCACGGGATCCGACGCCAGATGCACCGTCTTACGGACAGGAATCTTGAGCCTGAGCTCCCGCTGGCAAAGGGCGACGATTTGGTCTTTTAGATCGAGCACAGTCTTTTTACTCGCGCCCACTAAAACCATGTCATCCATGTAACGGATGTAAAAGACGTCACCCTCGTGTCTCGCGGCGAGATGATCGACTGGGCTTAGGTAAAAGTTAGCAAAGAGCTGAGACGTTAGGTTGCCAAGGGGAATGCCACGGCGGCACCTAGCATACTCCGGGTGCGAGCTGAGCAGTGACGCGAGCAGGATATCAAGAGAGGGATCCGGCATCACACGGCGGAGCATCTGGCCAAGGACCTCGTGACTGATCGAGGCAAAGTAGTTGGCGACATCGAGTTTGACCGTATAGCGCTCGTTACCCAGCTTTTTTAAAGTCGCCGTCAGTGCACTGACGGCGTTGCGGCTACCCATCGTCTTGCGGCAAGCCCACGAGTTGGGCGGGATAAGTGGCTCGATCAGCGGTGCAATCACTTGGTGGATCGCGTGGTGGACGACTCGGTCCCTAAAGGGTGCCGCGTAAATGGTCCGCCGTTTAGGGTCACACACGACGAAGCTATTGTAGGCTTGCCAAGGCCAATCACCGCTGGCCAACTGGTGACTCATGGCAACCAGCTCACGAGCCAACTGCATCTGCATCAGCTGATAGCCGCGAGACCCCCTTTTACCGCGAGCGCAGGCACGAAAGGCTCGCGTCACGTTGCCAAGGTTAGAGACCTGACCGAGGAGATCATGATTTAGGTGATACGGCATAGGTCTTGAGAAGTCCGTGGAGTTGTTTTTGGATGGCCTCTGTCAGCGCGATGATTTCGCCAAACTGGCCATCACTGATAGCTCTAAGCTCAAGACACAGCTCGAATAGACAGCCAACACTGTCCAGATGGCCTAGCGCCTCTTGAAGTAGCTGGCTATTGCCTGGTTTTAGCTCTTTCGTAGTCAGGGCAAACTGCCGGCCTAGTAGCCAAGCATCTAGGCAGTGATCCTCTACCCTTCCGCCGATCTTTGGTCGCATGTGCTTTGGCAGAAGCTTCGTGGCGCGGAAGGCGGCTACACTGAGGCTCTTTAAATCGCTCACTACTTTGGGATCTTTGAGGGCCAAGGGTGTTTCACACTCCAAGCTATGGAAGACGCAGAAATTATGGAAGACGCAGAAATGGTGCTTCGGTCAAGCTACGTCAAGTCGAACAGTGACGCCCTTTAGGCCTTCTTTATCTATCAAATCCTGAAGAGCCAACTCAGCCCACTGCTGCGGATGGTAGCCAAGTTTTTTGGCCCAGGCCCAAGCCCTAGCTGGACTGACAGTCTTGCGACCTTTTTCGTTGACCTAATAACTTTCGCAAAAGTGAGCTTTCCCGTGAGCTGGTTTAGAAACTGCAATGCATCGGAACCCTGCGCTCTGGACCTCCTAGTAATCGTGGAGGTTGACTTCTTCGACGCTGACGAACTCGATCGAATTGTTTTTTTTGATGATATAGATGGCAAAATTAGGCTCTCAAAGGATGTCGGCAATTATGCGGAGATCGCGAGGACAGTTTGAGGGGGATCGAGATCATCACTGATAGCGCGAGTAAAAGTTGCTAAATCTAGTGCTGCTTCGCCTCTATACTTTGCCATCAGTGCTCGTAGTGCTGCGATATACAGGGAGTCAAAGCCTTTGGGCACGCTAGAGCCACTAGACTCCCATTGACTGACCGTAGTGTGGCTTGCTAGCCCGAGGGCTTTAGCTAATTCAGCTTGAGTCATGTCCATATATTTTCTGATGAAAACTAGTTGTGAGCCAATCATTTTACAGTGTGCATGGCGCAAACTGTCGAATACAAGATCTTGTATTTTGCGGCTGTCGATGCGGGGATAGTAATCATCGCCGTTAGCTACCAATTCTACTTCGGCGATGACTACTGGAAATCCGAACCCCTTTAGTTCGTAATTCTTCTTTTTAATGGTTTTTTTCACACTTAGCTCCTTCACCCAATAACCGTGATGATGACGACCTCTGGTTCCATTTCAATGACAACCGCTAGAGCATTGCCGTCGATTGTTGTGCCGGAAATTCGATAGCGCCAATTAGTTCCAACCAGAGTGTCGCGGGCTTGGTCATGCATGCCACTTTTAAGCACCCTTTCGATGTCCGGGAACACAAAACCCCTTTCATCCATCCGCTGGAGGGCATGCTCCGTATAACGAAGTTGGCCATTGATAACAGCATCTCTCAGGCGACGTTTTAGACTAGCTGAGTCCAAGTCCAGCCCCCATATGTCATATTATAACATAAATGTCAAAAATAAACATATCCGCTTATACTGCAAAAGTCCAATAAGAGGTGCTGGGTGGATATCGGATAGAAATACGGTTCAGCAGGGGCAGATGCAGTGCCTACCCAAAGCGGTTGGTGTGCTAGCGACGGTAGGCGCTGGCGGCGCCAGCGCCTACCGGTTGAACATTGCGGAGACCGGTGTGAATTAGGGCCAAAAACTTATGGCAAATATTCAGGCGGCAAGCTTTGGTAGATACCTTCACCGACTAAGTTAATCCCGTCCCAGCTCCACACCAATACATCACCTTCTCCGGGTGATGCGGTACCGAGCACACTGTACCTGTAATTTGCTTTACCGCATGCCTGTCCCATGTATGGAAAGGCCTCAATATTTTTAATCAGCTCATCAATCTTTTGCAGATACCGAGCAGCTGTACCAAGGTCACCCGTAAAAAGAGCTTTCTGTAAGGCACGCAGTTCAACCTGATGTTCGACTTCTTTATTACGGTAGCGCCACTTTGCTGCCAAGTCGTACTCCTCCATCATCAGCGTCAGTATCTAATATTTTGTTTAGCTCGTTAAATTCTCGCTGTACGCGCTGTAGCTGCTCACCGAGAGGGGTTCTTTCTGTGGGTTGGGTTTTTGTCCCGCTCTGCCAATAGGCAATGAGGTCTAGGTAGTGGTCCAATGTGATCACCACCTTGATGTCATGCGCTCTGTGAAGAATCCGTAGGGGTTTATCTCGGCTCACATCAGCAAACAGCCTATTGGCATCTTTTTTTAGGTCGGTAACTGTAACCGTTTTGAATTCCATATATTTCTCCGGACGGATGGATGCAATGATGCATCGAAGTATCTTTAACAGTACTCTTATCGGTGTCTTTACGCAATTGCTTTAGTGGTCTTCGAATTTTCAAAAAACATCCCATGAATACTGCTACTTTAGGCTCAACACTTACTGCTTCAATACATCGGCCTACCGTCCTTGTTTGTAATCCTTTGTCTCATAGCGTCTAGTGCTTCCTTAAGTGGCTGTGAGAACTTCATTTTGTCCTCAAGGTGGGGCGCCAAGTCCTTGATGGCAGCAACATTCAGACGACCTCGTGCTCTGGAGTAGGATGCCGTGTTGAGCGAGGGCGACCGCTTGGAATTGAGTGTATTTGCCAAACAGACCTCTGTGACGGCTTCTTGGCATGATCCAGCCCGACCAACAACTTGAGACAAAAAGGCCCGAAGCGTCACGTCAGGGGGGTAAATACGCCTTCGCTTCCCGGGCGAACTGGTTACAAATCGAGCAAACTCCTCAGCACCAATTAAATATCCAAAGGGCAGCAGAGCGGGTGACATAATGGGACCTCGATTAGTTGATGAATTGCAATATAGGATGATAGGCTTACTTGCCTAAAAACTATAGTTTTTAGGCAGGTGAGATTTAGAAAATTTAATGCAGTAAAAGCCGCGGCGCTCGCCGCTAATTTTTAATAGGTTTTTGGGCAGGGGGTAAACATGCGAGCTGCATGCTATGCAAGAGTCTCAACATCAGATCAAAAGACACTTTCAGCTCAGATAACGGCTATGAAATCCTATGCTCGTAAGAGAAAGTGGCAACTTGTTTCAGTAGTAGAAGAAGTCGGATCAGGAAGAGCTCACCGACAGAAGCGACAAGATCTTATCAGCGCCGCAATTCGACGGGAAATTGATGCCATCATTGTCTGGAAGCTTGATCGCTGGGGCCGGTCCATTGTGGATTTAGTTTCATCATTGCAAACCCTAACAGAAGTAGGTGTTGGTTTTGTTTCCATTACTGAAGCACTTGACTTCACAACCCCATCAGGTCGGGCATTCGCTGGCATGCTCAGCGTTTTTGCTGAATTCGAGCGGGATCTTCTTTCCGAAAGAATTAGAGCTGGGATTGCTGAAGCGCGTAAAAAAGGCCGACCACATGGCCGACCACTGACAGCCGGTATGCATGCCGATAAGGTTAAGACTCTTCATAAACGAGGAGTAAGCCAATCAGAGATTGCACGGCGCCTTCAAATCGGTCGAACCTCCGTCAAGAGGTTGATAGATGCATAAAAACTACATTTTGATGACGCTATCTTAGTAGTTTGCGTCACTAAGCCAGCAGTATTCAACATCCCAATTTTGAACGCCAAAAATACCCTCTGGGAACCGCGTCGTGGCTATGCGATTTCTATCGGGGATTTTTGAACCAAGACGGCACGCCATGCAATTCACCCATCGCCTCTAACAGCCCAACTTAGCTCAAAGTAATCCCGTTTACTTAGGGTCTACCAATCCATCTGCCTCAAGCCCCGGGCAAAACTTGCCGACCCGTAAGTCATGCGGAGGCACTGACAATGGCGATCATAATGAGGCTTGTAGCCATCATACTGGGACTTAGCACCAGTGGTTGCTCCTATTTATTCCTCCGCTCACCGAGTGATCCCGTGCTGAGTGGAGGCTCTGACCCTTGCTACAACATAAGTAAGGAGAACGCGCAGCATCCGGTGACGATTTGTGAACGCGAGCGCTACTACTCCGTGCAGGTCATCGGCAAAATTTACAAATTCAACAAAACTGAATTCCATGCGCGGTTCTACGACCACTTGCGTAATTTTCTCTACCGCAGTGCAGCCCCACAAAAACTGACCCGCGGCATGACTGTCGATATTTGGCTCGCAGCCCCTGTGTTTGCACCAGATGATGCCGCGTGGGTGGCAGTGGTAGCCACGGATGAGGGCTATTTGGCTTTTAGGTTGCCGCTCCTTCTCGATCATTGGACCATGAGCAGTGCGAATGCCGTCTGGTTGGGATCGAACGACCACCCGACTTTGCGAGCCATTAGAACTGACCAGGTCATCGTTACGCCTCAGCCAGGGATCACTCCGGCTGAAGCTTTACGCTTTATCGAAGACTCGGGTGTTGGGGCCAAACTAGACGTTCTAGGGCGCCCGATTGTGCAACGCGCGATTGGCGATGGTAGCATGATAAGGCTGGATACTTTGGCCTTAGGCGCACCGCAAGTAGCACGTGCCATCAGCCGCAGCGTTGATGCCAGAAAGCATCTCATGGCCATCAATTACGCCGTGGCCGGTGGCAGAGATAGTTACCAAGCCAAGGTGTTTCGCTTTACGTTACCCTAGTGCGATCAGGCGTGAGTCAGGGAACACACGCAAGTTCTAACCATAACCAGAGCATCAATTTACGTATGGTACATTTTCCTACTTCCGTTATAAAGCGAACCGCTGAGCTGACATGCCTCATCATCCTTAGCGGATGCGCCGACGTACTCAGCGCGACGACGGTCACCACTAAACTCAACATTGCTATGACCGGTAATGCAGCAGTGCCAGAGGGTGCCGTGGGCACACAAGACCCCATATTTCAACTCTACACCCTAAAGTCCGTAGTCTTAACCAAATCAGATGGGACCACGGTCACTGGATACGACGGTGAACCTATCGATTTGCGCATTATTAGTCGCCCGCAGATCATTACTACGTACGACATGGCTACTGATGCTGGCGTTGTTTATTCTAGTATCGCCGTGACCTTTGACTCCGCTGTCACAGGTGCTGGGCGTTATCAGGATGACCTTGCGATCACCTTGGACAATCCCGTTTTGACCTATGACCAACCATTTACCGTGGCCAAAGCGCAGGACCGACGCCTTGATATTTGGGTCAATTGGCAAAATACCGTGAGTGAATCTGAGGTGGACCAGACCAACTCCATCCAGGCGCCTAGTTTCACGCTGACTTTGACCCCGAACTAAGACCTCTCAAGCGGAGTAAGCCACATCAGGCGATCGCTCAGTGGAGGTGGCGTCATGGAAAAACCGTCGTAGGACAGCCTCTGGCCAGCGCGTGGGTTTGCCGCGCTGGATATCGATACAGGCGACGGTGAGTAGGCAGCTTGCCAGTAGTTTGCCGTCAGGGTCGTGCATAGCACAAGCGACGACGGCCGTGGAGCCACCGTGGCTCACAATATGCGATTCGATCGTAAATTCTGTGTCCAAGAAAACTGGACTTTTGAAGTCGACACTGAAATTGGCGCAGAAAATCGCGATACCCATGTCGGCCAACGCCTGTGCATTGAGACCACAGTGTTGGGCCATACCCTGGAACCTGTGCTCGATAAAGTATGCCGCATAGTGCACCATGCTCAAATGACCGTAGGGATCGATCTCGAAAAATCGTGGTTTGTGCTGGGAGCGAAACACTATGGGTCGCAAGTAGTTCTGCATATAGGTCCCTGAGTGAGCCGGGTAGGGGCGCTGCCCGTGTCTTAAAAACGGCTATTCATTAGGATTTTTATGCAAGGCTTAGGCCGCGCCCCGAGGGGCGGCAAGCCTCAATAACTATTCGTAATTTTTTTCTTGCTCCTGCATATTGGTTAGACGCTGTCAGGGCTTTAGCCGCCGAGGCAGCGTTCCAAACCCATTTATTGGACAGGATTCGCAACCTTATGACCGATAAAAGTTCCAACTTCTTCGTCCGGCTGTGGTTTGGTTTTTGGCGCCTACTGCGCAACTACCTCGTGTTTGTCGGGATTATGACTACGGTCCTGCTGTTCACCGTGGGCGTAGCACTCAAGCGCGGCAGTAGTATGGAACTCGATTTACCCAAGGTGAGCTTGTCCAAAGATAAGCCGTCGGTACTTTGGCTGGAGCTTAGTGGCCGCGTGACTGAGGTGGAGCCGAGCTTCTCCGAGTTAGTGATGAGTCGGCTCCTAGGTGGTGAGGATGAGATCTATCTCCCGACCATTCGCAAGGCGCTCACCAAAGCTGCCAAGGATGATCGCATCAAGGAATTTGCCATCAACATCATGCCAGTCAGGGCTACACCTGCGGAGTATGCGGCGCTTAGGAAGGCGATCGCCCAGTTTCGGGAGACAAGTGGTAAACCGGTTCAAGTCTACCTGGCTGACGTCAGCGATTGGACTTATTACGTGGCGTCGGCAGGGACTAAAATTACTTTGAACCCTGCCGGAGAGCTGTCGCTCCCGGGACCCACCTTTCAGCTTGTCTACTTTGGCGACGCACTCAAGAAACTTGGGCTATCGTTTGAGGTGGTGCGGGCCGGCAAGTACAAGTCCGCCTTCGAGCCCTTTGTCCAGAACACGCCGAGTGAACCCACACTCGAGGAATATAACAGCATGCAATCGAGCTTGCTTGACCACATCGTTGCTGCTGTCGTCGCTGGGCGTGGTAAGGATGAGTCCACAGTCCGCGGTTGGTTTAAAAAGTCGCTCTTCACGCCCGAGGAGGCGCGGCAGGCTGGTATCGTCGATGTGCTGGGCTACTTGCCTAGCAACGAGCAACAGGTGGAGGATGAAGACAAACTGCATCTTGAGGACTACCTAGCAGCCACCAAACGAGATCCTGAACAAAAGGAGGTGGTCAGCGATAAGGGCGGGATCGCGCTCATCAACGCCACTGGCGAGATCCATATGAGCGCAGAGTCCTCGGGTCCTACTGGTAGCGACTCGGGCATCAATCCCAAGGATATGCGCAAAGAGCTACTCTGGGCGCAAAATGATAAAGACGTCAAAGCGATCGTGCTGCGCATTTCCAGTCCCGGTGGATCAGCTACGGCGTCTGACATGATATGGAACGACATCAATGCCTTGGCAGCTACCAAGCCGGTCATAGTGTCAATGGGGGCCTATGCGGCGTCAGGCGGTTACTACATCGCTGCACCGGCCAGCCGCATCTATGCCGAACCGACGACGATCACGGGATCGATCGGTGTCATCGGCATGCTACCGAGCGCTGAGGCCTTTGGCGACAAATGGGGGGTTAACTTCCACATGGTGAGCTCTAGTGATCGCAAGCAGCTCCTCGACCTCGGCAGCAAGGCAAGTGCCGAGGATAAGGCCTTACTCGACAGAAACATCGCGTACGTGTACCGGACCTTCACACGCAAGGTAGCTGAGGGCCGCAAGATCCCAGTCGAGAAGGTGGAGGCCATTGCCCAGGGCCGCGTTTACACCGGACTGCAGGCTAAGGAAATTGGCCTCGTCGATGAGATCGGCGGTCTCGACGTGGCGTTGGCTAAGGCTAAGGAGCTTGCCGGTTTTGATGCCAACAAACTTTACCCCGTGCTGCAGTATGAGGGTGACAGCTTCAGTCTATCGCAGTGCCTACGCGGCCCCGGCCGTATGGCGGAGTGTCTGCGACGCTCCGGCAGCAAGCTGACGGCACCTGTGACCAGGATGATGATCAGTGAATCCGGACCTGAGGCTATCGCGAACAAGGTGGCGCGTTGGGCCACCGAGCCGGGAGCCGGTCGGGCTGACCGAGCGTTGACCCTGTGGACGGGTTATCTCAGTCTTGTTTGGCAGTAGCATTAACTGTCGTCGGTTTTTGTTTAAATACCGTATCGAAATCGAGACCAGTAAGCGCTTTGATGCCTACGACGAGGCGCCAAAGCGCAACCATGGTGATCACCATGCAAGGAAGGACGATGGCAGGGTAGCTTATGGCCGTCATGCGTCCTAGCTCTTGATTAAACTCTACCGACCCTGCTGGGCTCTTGATGATCAGCGTGGACAGCGTGTAATTGAGCGCAGCGCTCAGGAGGAACGACGCTGCCAGTAGAAATGTGGTCGAGGTGAGTAATTTTTCAAACTGCTCCGTATTGCCGCGTGTCGCCAGCTCCTGGTCGACCAGGGCAACGTCCATCACCTTGTCGTTATAAAGCAGCGTGCGCACAAAGGGCGTCTTGGTTTTGAGCGAGGCCAGAACGGCGATGCCCATGAGCGACGGAATGGTTGCCTCTTTCACGGCAAACCATTTGGCATCCAGATGCATGAGACCAAAGCCACCAGTGGCCAGTATACTGATGAACCCAAGGATCGAAATGGGGTTGGCCTTGCGACGCAGGTAGAAGTCGTAGAGGCCAAAACCTGTGGGGAAGATAAGGCCTGCCACGAGCGCGCCCATGGGTCCAAGGCGTTCAGGCGCGCTCAGCTTGAACAAAATGACCGCTGGTAACACGATGTTGAAGATGAGTCCGTTGAGTGGGCTTTCGGTGAAGTGCGGCTTCTGTGACTTTGCTTCGGTCAAGGTCGCGGCTCCTCTGCTACAGATGATTGACGTAACGGGTATCGGGGGATAAAAGATGGGTTCGTTTTTTATCCCATGATCTGACCAGGAGGATACCCCGGTGGCCATCAAGAAAGCCAGTGATTATAAAGTCGTTAAGCGTCGTAACGGTCGTTTTGCAGTGCGCAAGCGTGGCGGTGGCCTGATCAACGGTGAGGAGAAAACTAAGGCTCTCCAGGCAGCAGGTAAGGTCAAAGTTCTCAAGCCTAAGGCCAAAGAAGCCGCTGCCGAAGCCTAAGCAGCCTCTTTGAGACTAGCTCATGTCCGTCCAACTTGGCGGATACTGTGAGCTTTCTAGCTAGGGCCATGGTACAACCTTCCACTGGAGGTTGCCCGTGGCCAAAGCCCTCATCATAACCGAAAAACCTAGTGTTGCCCGCGACATCGTCGAGGCTCTCGGTGGCTTCACGGCCAAATCGGGTGGGGCTTACTGGGAGAGCGATCGCTACATTTGTAGCTTTGCTGTCGGTCACATCTTCAGCCTGCTCGAGCCAGAGGAGATCGATCGCGCCTACCGCAGCTGGAACATCGCGCTGCTGCCGATTATTCCCAAGGCCTTTCAATTGAAGCCCGTCCCTGGGCATGAGCAGCGGATTAAAATACTGCGTTCCCTCATCGAGCGGGCCGACGTCAACTGCCTCATCAATGCCTGTGACGCCGCTCGTGAGGGGGAACTCATCTTTCGCGAGATTGTCGACTTTGTCGGCGCCAAGCAGTGGGTCAGGCGCCTTTGGCTGCAATCGATGACGACCGAGGCGATCCGCGCCGGCTTTCAGTCGCTGCGGGACGGGACTGACCTCGATGGTCTCGGTGCAGCCGCTGCCTGCCGTGCCCGCAGTGATTGGTTGATAGGCATGAATGCTACGCGCGCCTTCAGCCAGCGCTTGCGCACGCGCAGCGAGCGGGTGCCGTGGTCGGTGGGTAGGGTGCAGACTCCGACGCTGGCTCTTTTGGTCGACCGGGAGCTCCAGATCCTAGGTCATCGACCTAGGCCCTATTGGCGCCTCACCGTGACATTTGATGCTGGCGATCACAGCTACGAGGGCACTTGGTTTAACCCTCAGTTTCGCGCCAGCGAGACGCAGCCTGAGCTGCGCGATGATCGCCTATTTGATGAGTCCAAGGCTCAAGCGATTGCAGCCAGCCTTGATGGGGCCACGGGGGTCGCCAACGAGACTAGAGATGAGAGCTTGAGGCATGCGCCCTATCTCTTCCATCTGACCGGGCTGCAGAAGTATATGGCGCAACGTTACAAGTGGACCTCTAAGAGGACACTCGAGGCGGCGCAGCGCTGCTACGAGAGTCATAAGGTCATTACTTATCCACGGACGAGTTCACAATGTTTGCCGAGCGACTACAGAGCTGAAGTAGATAGGTTGGTTAAGGCCCTGGCCGGACACGACACCTACGGTGATGCTGCGGCCACTATTCTGAGGAACGGCCGCTGCAATGACAAGCGTACGTTTAACGATGCTGGAGTCAGCGACCACTTTGCCATCATCCCAACGGGTAAGCTCAAGGGCTTGAGCGGCGACGATGCCAAGCTTTTTGATGCAGTGGTGCGGCGGTTTCTTGCGACCTTCCACCCGCCTGCGGTCTACGACCGCGTCAAGCGTATTACCGTGAGTGGTGGGCACCATTTTAAGACGGGGCCTCTGGAAGCTCTGCGCGTACTGGGATGGCTCAGTGTTTACGATAGACAGACCGAGGACGGTACGGCGAAAGAGCTTCCGCCGCTCAAGCACAAGGATGCCAACGTCCAGATTACTAACCGTAACCTGAAGGCTGAAGTTACTAAGCCACCATCTCGCATCAACGAGGCCGGACTACTGAGCCTTATGGAACATGCGGGGCGACAGATAGATAACGAAGAACTACAGGCAGCGCTCAACAGTGCCGAGGGACTAGGTACTGCCGCCACACGGGCCGACATCATCCAGAATCTCAAGATCAAAGAATACGTCGATGAGACACTGCGACCGACGTTTAAAGGCATTCATCTTATTCTGACGCTGCAGCGACTCAACGTCGTGCGGCTGACGTCGCCCGAGCTCACGGCTAGGTTAGAGTTAGAGCTGGCCGAGGTGGAATCTGGTAAGAGGCCCGAGCAAACATTCATGACAGAGATCAGCCGCTATACGACTGAGGTTGTCAATGCGGCCAAGAAGCTAGATTGGCAACAACTCTACCCGGACGATAACCCGCTTGGCGACTGTCCGGTCTGTGCCGCAAGTGACGCGGAGTTTGCGCTCGGCGTGCCTAAAGTTTTTGAACGGGGTCTTTACTACGCCTGCGCCACAGTGACTGCTCCCAACACTGGTTGTGGCTTTCGTATGTGGAAGGAGATCTCAGGGCGCTATCTAGACCGCAGCAATGCCACGACTTTGGTTGAGGATGGCGCGACGGGCGAACTCGAGGGCTTCAAGACCAAGTCTAAACAAGACTACAAAGCGCAGCTTGTAATCCGCACGGGCAAGGTCGTGGTGCGCAGCCAGGACGGCGAAGCTGCGGCCGACAGTGATCCGTTTGTTAGCTCTGATTCTCATGGAGCCATGGGTAGAGGTCCAAAGGGTAGGGGAGCAGGGACTCGGTTTGGTAGTAAGTCTGGGCGTCAAGGCGCCTCTAAGGCGCCTAGTGACGGACCACCGGTTGAGCGGGTCGTTGTCGCCGCCTGTCCCGTGCACCCTGAAGGCTGCCAGGTGGTAGAGACACGGGGCGCCTATGTTTGTATGACGCGCCTTGCTGCCTTTGCCAGGGGTGAACAAAATCCAAGTGGCTTGATGATACCCAGGATCCTGTGTAAGAGAGAACTGACTCAGGCCGAGGTAAAGGCTCTGATCGCGACGCGTATCACCGACGAGCTTCAAGGTTTTACATCCAAGTTTGGGCGTCCATTTAACGCCCGACTTCAACTCACGCCCGAGGGCGGTATTGCCTTCGTCTTTGCGGAAAGGGCGACTGACAGTTATGAGCGAAAATCTCAGCCAAACAAATTTAAACGACAACGCTTCAAATCCCGAGGGAGCCGCAGCGCCCGCGAACAATAAGACCTCCAAACTAAAGCGTGGCCTGGTGCTCGTAGTGCTATTGCTCCTACCATTCTTAGGTCTGGCTTTGGTCTGGAAGGACCGGTGTAAACGTGGTGAGCTTCAGGCGGTAGCGAGCCCGACGGGTGAGTTTATGGCCCAACAATTCAAAGTCGACTGCGGCACAAGTATGGCGGTCGCCACCGAGGTGCGCCTCTACAAAGTGAAGGACGGTAAGTTGGGGGATAACTCGACGGTATTAGTCCTGCCGTCAGAGGAACTACTCGACATCCAGTGGGTCGACGCCCAGACCTTGACCATCCAACTGCCTGGACGGCAGTCGCAGGTGGTTAGGTATCGCCGCGAGTGGTCCGGAGTGAACGTCGGGCTGATTGGCGACGTAGTCAGCTCGGTGCCCAAGGATCTTGAGAGCATGTTTAACTAAACGTTCCTATCAAAAAGGGCCCTGACGGGCCCTTTCTCATGTCTCACCATGTCTCAGCCAGTTTCCGAGCGCTTTGACGTCTCAGCGCTTCAGCTTGGCGTAGCGGATCCGCTTCGGCGTGTCAGCCTCACGGCCCAGGCGCTCGCGGCGATTACGTTCGTAGTCGGAGTAACCACCTTCAAATAGAACCAGTTTACTGTCCCCCTCGAAGGCTAGGATGTGAGTGGCGATCCGGTCGAGGAACCACCTATCGTGACTAATCACCACGGCACAACCCGGGAAGTCGATGAGGGCTTCTTCGAGAGCGCGCAAGGTGTTGACGTCGAGGTCGTTGGTAGGTTCGTCAAGCAGGATGACGTTGGCTTCTTCTTTAATGAGCAGGGCCAGCTGCACCCGGTTGCGCTCCCCACCGGAGAGTTCTGACACTGACTTTTGCTGATCCGGGCCGGAAAAGTTAAAGCGCCCGACAAAAGTCCGGGCATTCACCTCGCGCTTGCCGAGCTTCATAACCTCGTTGCCACCCGAGAGTACGTCGTAGACGCTCTTTTTCGGATCCAGAACGAGGCGCGACTGTTCCATGTAGCCAAGCTTAACCGTCTCACCTAGGACCACTTTGCCGTTATTCGGCTCTTCCTGACCACTGATCATGCGGAAAAGCGTAGTCTTACCGGCGCCGTTGGGTCCGATGATGCCGACGATGCCGCCGCGCGGCAGATCGAAGTTAAGGCCCTCATAGAGCAGCTTGTCGTCGTAGGCTTTGGCAACGTTCTCAAAGCGGATGACCACATCACCAAGCCTTGGGCCTGGCGGGATGAAGAGGCGTAGATCGTCCTGCGTCCGCTCTTGCTCCTCAGCTGCCAAGTTTTCATAGGCCGTGATCCGCGCCTTGCTCTTGGCCTGACGGGCTTTGGGGCTCATACGAATCCACTCGAGCTCGCGCTCGAGAGTCTTGCGACGCTTGTCCTCGGCCTTCTCTTCGTTGGCGAGGCGTTTTTGTTTCTGCTCCAGCCACGAAGAGTAATTGCCCTTCCACGGGATGCCGTGGCCACGATCGAGCTCAAGAATCCAACCCGCGACGTTATCAAGGAAGTAGCGGTCGTGAGTGACGGCGATGACGGTACCTTTATACTCTTGCAGATGTTTCTCAAGCCACTGCACACTCTCGGCGTCCAAGTGGTTAGTCGGTTCGTCCAAGAGTAGGATGTCAGGCTCTTTGAGAAGGAGTCTAGTCAGGGCCACCCGACGACGCTCGCCACCGGAGAGTTCTTTAACGCATTGGTCGGGTGGAGGACACCGCAGCGCGTCCATGGCGAAGTTGAGTTTGTCGTCGAGATTCCAGGCGTCCATGGCGTCAAGCTTGTCTTGGACCTCGGCCTGCCGAGTGATCAGCTTGTCCATGTCGTCTGGATCAAGGTTCTCATCACCTAGTTTATTATTGATGTCCTCGAATTCTTGCAGGAGGGCCACAACCTCGCCGCAACCTTCCTGGACAATTTCTTTGACGGTCTTCGTGTCGTCCAGTTGCGGTTCTTGGGGGAGAAAGCCTACCTTGTAGCCCTCGGTCAGATGCGCTTCGCCGGCAAACTCTTTATCCACTCCAGCCATGATTCTGAGGAGGGTAGACTTACCGGCGCCGTTGAGACCGAGGACGCCGATCTTGGCCCCATAAAAGTAGGATAACGAGATGTCCCGTAGCACCTGCTTACCGGTCGAACGGTGGGTCTTGGCTACGCGGACCATGGAGTAAATGATTTTCTGTCCAGCATCACTCATTACAGATGATTCCTTTAGGTAATCTCGAGGCTTGAGCCCGGCAGTATAGTGGAACTCGCGGGTTTGATGGAAGGTTATTAATTAACCAGATGATTTTGTTGCATATATTGATTTAAGGCTGTTGACGCAGCTGCGCTTCGATAGCGGCAGCATCCTCCGTGCGCCCCAGGTAACTGTGAACCGCTTTAAGGCGCAGCAGCGCCTGCAGACGGTCCTGGGGCCGATCTGCGGACGCAAGAGCCTGCTGGTAGCAGGTGAGGGCAGTGTTCAAATTGAAGAGTGTGGGCCATTTACTCTCGCCGTGTAAATCGCCTAAGTTTAGCCAAAGTGCCCCCCGCGGTGCTGTCGGTTCTGGCGGCAGATCCAGAGCGTAGCGTAGCGTGGCGGTAGCCTCGACGACTTGTCCCCTATCGCGCAGATGCATCGCTAAATTGTTCAAAACGAGGGCACTACGTGGATTGCGGTTGGCCGCCATCTTCCAAAAAGTCTCGTCGTTTTGCCACATGCGACTTTGGTGCTCGCTGCATAGCGCAAATGCCAAAGCCACAGCTAGGAGCAAAGCAAGTTGCGCGGTCCGGGGCCAACGCAGTTTTTGGGCCACCAAGTTGAGCATGTGACCGACAGAGCAGCTGAGTCCGATTATGGGTAGGTACATGTAACGATCGTTGACAAAATTGGCGCGCGGAAAGAGCGGGAGCACAGGGACGAGAAAGATTAGGTACAGCAATAAGCTCGTCCATTGCAGCGAGCTACGCGTCCACGCTGCCAATGCACCCCAAAGGCTCAGCAAAGCCAAGCCCGCAAAAGCGAGCAGGGTGGCATGAGGAAACCTGTCATAGGTGGCATAGAAAGGAGACAGCTCCAGCGGCCAGAAAAAAGCCTTCAGGTAGTGGCCTATCGCTGTCAGCGATGCCGCGATGGCAGTGAGCAGGCGTGCGGGAGAGAAGATAGCCGATGACTCAATCCCAACATGCGCTGCTAGGGCGTACATTCTTAGGCCGCCAAAGGCGCATGCTAACGTGATTGGGATTAGTTGACAGAGCTTACGTTTACCTAAGTGTTGACGGCAGATAAGCCACTCAAAGACGACGAGGCCAAACGGTAGTAGCAGGGTCGTTGCTTTGCAGAGCAGGGAACAAAGGAAAGCCGCACAGTAACCGATAAAGTACATGGTCCTCCGCGGCTCCGTCAGCAAAGTAAATCGCTGGTAGCACCAGAGCGCAAGTAATAAACCTGTGCCGTTAAGTAAGCTTTTGCGATCACTCAGCCAAAGTACCGGCTCAACCTGCAAAGGGTGGACGGCAAAACAAAGTACAACGAAAAGTGACGTGAACGCGGGCAAATTTATTAAGTTTAGTAAACGCAGCAACAGCAGTACGTTCAAAAGATGGATCAGTACGTTGTCGATGTGGATCAGGCCCGGACTAAATCTGAAAATTTCTTGTTCTAGCCAGAAACTCGTCAAGGGTATGGGGATGTAATCGCCCTCGACGAACTGGCCCCAGATCCGGACTAATGGCTCCGTCCCCGATGATCCCTGACTACTAACAAAGGCGAGAAAGCGGTCATCATCCCAATGCAGGGCTTGGCTTAGCCCTGCACGCCAGAAGCACATGGCTGTTAGGGCAAGAAGGACTAAAGTCAAAGGTCTGGACAGGCGTGATTCCGTGGCTTGCACCATGGACGAGGAACTCCTCAAGCTAGGGACTCTCCCTTCCATATTAGCCCGTGGACCAAATACTTGCTAAAATCACAGGTAAATGATTTGCATCAAACCGTAAATCTAAAGTCCTCGGGGGCACTTTTGAAAAACCCAAAGACGCGGCGTCAGTTTGTATCAACCACTGTCGGTTTAGGTGCTTTCGCCACGATTGCTTGTAAGACTCTTCCCGGAGGGTCTAAGCAAAAATCCAGCTCTGCCTATGGAGAGGGATCGGCAGCAGCGGCTGGGGTTAGGGTTCGCAATAATCTGAACTCTCCCGCTGGAGCTAAGGATCTGGAGTCGTACCGGGCGGCAGTCCGCATTATGCGTAAGAACGGCAGTTGGCAAGCCTGGGCCAAGCTCCATGAGGCTTACTGTCCCCATGGTAACTGGTTCTTTCTCCCGTGGCACCGTTGGTATCTATTCCACTTTGAGGAGGCCTGCCGTGACGCTCTGCGACAGGGTGGGCTAAGCGACGACTTTGCGCTACCCTACTGGGTTTGGCACGAGGGTAGTGCTGGAATACCAGCGCCATTTTGGGGTGTTGATAATCCCCTGGCCGATCCCAGTCGTTATTTTCCGCCGCAAGGAAAGTTGCCACCAGAATCTTGCAGTGCGGAGGTCATTGGCAGCATCCTGCAGGTGAAGGACTTCAACTCATTCGCCAGTGGACCATCGCCCGATCAGCGTGGCTTCAGCACCATAGGTCAGCTTGAGGGTACGCCGCATAACACAGTGCATTCTCAAATCGGTGGCAATATGGGGACCTTCACGTCTCCCCTGGATCCCATCTTTTGGGTGCACCATGCCAATGTCGATAGACTGTGGGCCGAATGGGCGCTCAAACACCCTCTGAGTAGCCTTCCTAGTGTTCCTGATCAGTCATCATACGCACAGCAGGATCCCCGCAGTAAGCTGATGCCGGAGTTTTGGCTCAACTTTAAACTCACGGGATTTATGGATCCCAAGGGCGCCCCCCTGACGGGAACACCCAGTGGAACCCTGGACACCCTTAAGATGCCCAAGCCCTATACTTACGATACGGTGAGCGATAAATTGCAAGCAGCCAAACTTGCTTTGGCTGACACGCCTAAACCACAGTCGCGGCGCGAAACATTTAAGGTATCGTCTGTAAGTCTACGCGCCGTCACTGCTGTAGACGCGAGCAATATGCTGATCAAGGCCAGCGTCGCCTACAACGACAAGATGAAGCCTTACATGAAGAAGTTCTTGGCCGGAGGTAGCGACAAGTGCAGCCTCGTGCTCACGATCATGAGTATTCCAGTGCCGCAGGATCAGGATCGACAGAAGACTTTACTTAAGTTTTTTGCCAATCATCCAAGCGTCACAAAGTCGACATCGCACTTAGATCCTCACTTCCTCGCTACGCTTGGATTCTTCTCCCATCCAAGTCATGCGGGTCACGCCAGTGCATCAAGCGTAGACTTCACTATCGACTTAACGTCGATCATCCCCAAACTTGTGAGTCGCGGCATTGACCTGGATGAAAAGCTGGATCTAAGCGTCATTGTGGTCGATCCGAGTTTAGGTGGGCTGCCGGCCGTCGAGTACTTTAGGCCGATCAATTTACGCCTCACCTACACCGAATGGACTTAAGTTTGCGACTATGGCTTTGGCCAGGGACCGACGACGTACTCAATCGCCACTTTTTCGGCCTTGGCCAGGCTTTCGATTTGGACTAGGCCAGTCCTCAGCCGACTTAACCAGTCCTGTGCTGTTTCTTGATGAAACCCGATGGAGAGATAGACGTCGCGGTTTGGGTCTTGCCTGAGGAGGGCAATCTGCTTGGCAAAAGCCGTCTTCATCTGGGACGCCGTCATGTAATCGGCGAGGCAACCGTTATTGGGCAGCTCCCATAGCGCCCCGCCGCGATGCGTTTCGTGGACATAGGGCTGAGACTCTGGGGCCGTATGAGGCCAAAGCTTGGCCACGAAGTTGACGAGGTTGTAAGCGCCCCACGCTTCTTGGAGATAGGGGGCGTGGGTCGCTGAAGAGTCGAGCGTAAATCCTTCGTCAGCCAGGGCCTCAAGTACAGCATTGTTAGCTTGCCACCCACCGGCGCGAAAGCTACGCGCCGTTGCGAACCCCTGGTCCTCCAGAATCGTCACACTGGTGCGAATAATTTTACGCAACTCTTGAACTTTGTAAGCCGTCAAGGCTACATCCATCCCGCAATCTTCGGCGCAAAGCTCAGGCTTCACATCTTCGTCCACAAAAGAGGGACCCAGCCTAAACGGCACACCAGCAGCCTCAACCAAACTGCGCCATGCATGGATGTGCAGCCCCTCCTCATCGCCGGGCCGCAGCACAGAGCGTATGGCGCGCGTGACGGAGGCCGCTTGGACGCCTGGCTTAGTGAAGTAAGCCGCGTTTAAAAAGTGTTGCAGCGGAACGTTGGGGAAGTGCTGACGAAACTGAGCCATCGCCCGCAGATTTTCCGGGCGCAGATCCTCACCTTCCCAGTCCACACTGACGACGATCTTGATTTTCCCTTGCGCGTAGCCCGACGAACTCGCACAAACAGCGAAAATCACGGTACTAAGTGAGATGACACGCCGCAACATGGCGGCAACCTCCTGGTTAGAGCGGTAGCCTTACAAGAAGTCGAGGCACAACTCAAGAACATTGCCAGTAAAAAAGCCGACTCAGCAGAGTCGGCTTTGTTTAGTGAGAGAGAAAAATTGTGAGCGCTTTTAGAAATGGAGATTAGCGCAATTCAAGACGGTAACTCGCACTACCAATCACGTAGTAAACAACGAGAGCTCTAGCCTCACTCACTGTGAATGGCGGATTACGTACGCTGTTCTTTTCATCCTTCTCGTTCCCGTTAAATACGCCAGTGATCTTGTTGTCCTCACCAATTTTGAGCGTGGTTTCGAAATCACCACCATTGGTTTTTGAGAACCCAGCCTTGAAGGTCGAAACTAGGCGTTTAAATCCAGACAGGTCGTCGATCTTGACGTAGTTGCTGCCGTTCCAACGATAAAGCTGCACCTCAACACCAGTGATGAGACCACCACTGGTCGTAAACTTAGCGCTCGCCACTGGTA
>Ga0194132_10002672_pt1 | contig 32951 bp, 31 predicted proteins | sample TA2KigOf80mmetaG_FD_148612 | JGI IMG/M metagenome (GOLD analysis project Ga0194132, IMG submission 148612) | Freshwater microbial communities from Lake Tanganyika, Tanzania - TA2015054 Kigoma Offshore 80m | ecosystem: Environmental > Aquatic > Freshwater > Lake | place: Tanzania: Lake... | reverse complement strand
TTCACGCGCGTGCCGCGCCGGCTCGCGCGACGCCACCTCGCGTGGCGCACGCCGCCCGCGATCCCGCTGCGCCCCGCACGTGCGCGCGCCGGGCTCGCGGCGCACCGTGCGCCGATCGCACCGACGTGGGCGAGCGGGCGGCGCGTCGCGCTCTTCCTGCAGTGCATCGGTGACCGTCTCGCGCCGGAGATCCCCGTGGCTGCGGCAGCGCTCCTGCGCGCGGCGGGCGCGACCGTCACGGTGCCGCGCGGCCAGCACTGCTGCGGGCTGCCGGCGTTCGACGCGGGCGACTGGGACGGCGCGCGCCGGATGGCGCGCGGCACGCTCGACGCGCTCGCCGGGAACGACGACGTCGTCTCGCCCGCCCCGAGCTGCGTGATCGCGATGCTGCACGACTACGAGCGGCTCTTCGCGGAGGAGCCGGTGCGCCGCGAGCAGGCGCGCTCGCTCGCCGGCCGCGTGCACGACCTGACCGCGTACCTCTCGACGACGGCTCGACTCCCGGACGGCGCGCTCGCCGGGCGCGACGGCGCGCCGCTCGCCGTGCACCGCTTCTGCCAGGGGAGCCACGTGCTCGGCGCCGGCGACCGCCTGGAGCGGCTGCTGCGCGACCTCTGCGGCGTGGAGGCGGTCCCGCTCGCCGAGGCCGAGGTCTGCTGCGGGTTCGGCGGCTCTACCTCGGTCACCGCCCCGGAGGTCGCCGCGGGGATCCTCTCGCGCAAGCTCGACAACGTGGCGGCGAGCGGCGCGCACGTGCTCGTGACGGACAACCCCGGCTGCGTCCTCCACCTGCGCGGCGGCGCCGACGCCGCCGGCCTCCCGTTGCGCGTGGTCCACGTGGCGGAGTTCCTCGCGGAGCGCCTGCCGCCGGCCTGATCACGGTCCGCGACACGCTTCGTCCCCCGCCGGGTCCCGCAATCCCGCCGGTGCCCGTGTGCGCCGTTCGATCCCGCGCGTAGCGTGGGCGCGGGGAGGTGAGGGTGGTCGAACGTGGGACGCCGCGCGCGGCGGGGCCGCCCCGGCGGGGCGCGCCGTGAGCTTCGCGCGCGTGCGCTCGGTGGCGTTCCTCGGCACCGAGGGCATCCCCGTCGACGTCGAGGTCAACGTCAGCAGCGGCCTGCCGGCGTTCTACGTGGTCGGGCTGCCCGACACCGCCGTGCAGGAGGCGCGCGAGCGGGTACGCGCGGCGATCCGCAACTCGGGGTTCGAGTTCCCGCTGAGCCGCATCATCGTGAACCTCGCCCCCGCGGACGTGCGCAAGGCGGGGCCGATCTACGACCTGCCGATCGCCGCCGCGGTGCTGCTCGCGTCTCGCCAGGTCCCGCCCGCGCTGGCCGAGCGGGCGCTGATCGGCGAGCTCTCGATGGAGGGGCGGCTGCGCCATGCGCCCGGGGTGCTGCCGTTCGTCGCGATGTGCGCGGAGCAGGGGATCGCGAGCGCCGTCGTGCCGCTCGAGGACGTCGCGGAGGCGTCCACGGTGAGCGGCGTCGAGGTGCTCGGGCTCGGCTCGCTCCGCGAGCTGCGCTGGCCGCCCGAGCGCTGGCCGCCGCCGGCCGAGGCGGCGCCGCGCGCGCCCGCGCCGGTCGCGGAGCGGGCGACGGACCTCACCACGGTGCACGGCCAGGAGCACGCGAAGCGAGCGCTGGAGATCGCGGCGGCGGGCGGGCACAACCTGCTGATGCTGGGGCCGCCCGGCGCCGGGAAGACGCTGCTCGCGCGCACGTTGCCGGGGCTGCTCCCGGCGCTCACGCTCCGCGAGGCGATCGAGGTGTCGAAGATCTACTCGGTTGCCGGACTGCTCTCGCGCGAGCAGCCGCTGCTCCACGCGCGGCCGTTTCGCGCGCCGCACCACACGATCTCGCACGCCGGCCTCGTCGGGGGCGGCGGGCAGATCCGGCCGGGCGAGGTCTCGCTCGCGCACCGAGGGGTGCTCTTCCTCGACGAGTTCCCGGAGTACCCCGGACCCGCGCTCGAGGCGCTACGCGAGCCGCTCGAGGCCGGGGTCGTCACGATCTCTCGCGCGCGCGGCTCGGTCACCTACCCCGCGCGCGTGCTGCTCGTGGCCGCGATGAACCCCTGCCCGTGCGGCTTCCACGGCGACGCCCGGCGTGCGTGCAGCTGCCCGGAGACGGCGGTCACCCGCTACCAGCGCCGCGTCTCCGGACCGCTGCTCGACCGCCTCGATCTCTTCGTCGAGGTGCCGCGGCTCGAGGTCGCCGAGCTCTCCGCCGAGCCGGCCGGTGAGCCCTCCGCCCGGGTGCGCGAGCGCGTCGCCGCGGCGCGCACGCGACAGCAGGCGCGCTTCGAGGGCACGCCGCACGTCGTGAACGCGGAGATGGGGCCGCTCGATGTGCGGCGCCTCTGCCAGGCGATGCTGGCGCCGGGCGCGCAACCGGTGCTCGCGTCGGCGACGGAGCGCCTCGACCTCTCGGCGCGCGCCTTCCACCGCGTGCTCAAGGTGGCGCGCACGATCGCCGACCTCGCCGCGTCCGAGCACATCGAGATCGCGCACGTGGCGGAGGCCGTGCAGTATCGACGGCGCGCGGCCGAGTGAGCGGTGGCAAGGGTCGGGGCCGGCACGCGCCGGGCAGCCGCCGCCGCGCGCGCGGCTCGCCCGGCTCCCGAAGCGAGCCTCCGGACGCGCCCGGCGCGTCGGGCGCCGGTTCTGCGATCATGGCCGATGCCGCAGCTCACCCCCGGCGTGGCGACGCGCTACGCGCTCGACTTCCCCGCCCCGCTCCGCTACGTCGCGGGAGACGCTCGCGGCCGGCGCCCGCACGCTCGACGAGCTTGCGCAGGCGGACGAGCACGACTGCGGTGACCTGGCCCGGGTGTGGGACCACGAGCTGCGGGCGCGCGGAGAGCGGCGGAGCGCCCGGCCCGAAGTCGAGGAGCAGCGCCGGGCGGACGCGAAGCGCTGGCTGCTCGAGGCGGCCGTCCCCGCGCTCGGATCGCAGGTCCGGCGCGAGGGAGACCGGCTGGCGCTCGCGATCCCGCTCGGCGAGATCCGCGTCGGAGGGCTGCCGGTGGCGCCCCCGTCGGGGCCCGCGGCGGTGCCCGCGCGGGGTGCTCCACGGACGGGCTCGCGGTCGGCGGGCGCCGCGGGCCGTGAGCGCCAGCCAGCCGCCCCGCCGGCCCGCGCCGAGCCCGCCGAGCCGCGCGAGCGGGAGCACGAGCCGCCCGCTCTCCCGCCCTATCCGCTGCGGGCGTGGATGAGGCCCCACGGCTACGCAGAGCCCCGCCTCGCGCGTGCGCTGGGCGTCCCGGAGCAGGAGCTGCGCGAGTTCCTCGTCGGCTCCCGCCCGTGCCCGCGCTCGCTCGGTCTGCGACCGCACCCGCCTCGCGACGTTGCCGCGCGTTCCGCAGAGTCCGCGACTGCGCGCCGTCGCCGCCGCGACGTCAGTCCTGCCCGCCGAGGAACTCCAGCAGCAACGCCGCGACGCGCTCGGGCTGCTCCTGCTGCACCCAGTGCCCCGCCCCCTCGACGAGCTCGATCCCGCGGAATCGCGTGCACGCACCGTCACGCATCCGCTCGATCGCGCCCGCGGTCTGGTAGTTGCCCCAGTCGCTCGCGCCGGAGATGAAGCAGGCTGGCACGTCGACGGTGCGCCCGGTGAAGACGGAGAACTCGGCCGCCGCGATGCCGCTCGTGCCGCAGCGGTAGCCCTGCAGCCCGCCCTGGAAGCCGTTGCGCTCGTACTCGGCCGCGTAGACGGCGAGCTCGCGATCCGGCAGCCACGCGCACGCCGCGATCTGCTCCGCGGAGGGCATCTCGCGCGCGACGGTCTCGGCCATGTCGCGGTCGCGGTCCATGACGTAGTACCGGGGCAGCTTCGCGAGCTCGTCGGCGGTCAGCGCCGCCAGCGGGTGCGGGCGGTTCTGCTCCCAGTCGGCGCTCTTGAAGTGGTAGTAGCCCCGCAGGAACGCGTGCACCCCCTGCGGGCAGCGCCACATGTGCTCGTTCGCCTCACGCGTCGAGTAGTACGCCTGGTAGTGCTTCCGCGGCGGCGTCAGTTTCGCGAGCGCGTGGTCGAGCTCGGCGCCGCGCGTGGCGGCCGCCGGTGCGGCGCCGCGGCCGCCGGCGGTGTCGAACGGCACCGCCGGCGCTCCGCCGAACGGCGCGCTCATCATCGCGACCGAGCGGAAGAGGTCGGGGCGGATCAGCGCGCACCACGCCGCGATCCCGGCGCCGGCGTCGTGGCCGATGGCGGCGGCGACCTCGCGATGCCCGAGCGCCGAGACGAGCCAGACGGCGTCGCGCACCTTGCTCAGGGTCGAGTAGGGCGCGGGGTCGCCGTCGAACCCAACGTCGGCGCCGGAGGTGCGACCGTAGCCGCGCACGTCCGGGGCGACCACGTGGTATCCGGCGTCGGCGAGCGCGGGCATCACCTTCCGCCAGCTGTACGCGAGCTCGGGGAAGCCGTGGAGCAGCAGCAGCAGGGGCCGACGCGGCGCCTCGACGCCCGCCTCGAGGATGTGCACGGTGAGCCCGTTCACGCGCTCGACGAAGCGGGAGCGGATGCCGGTCGGCAGCACCGACCCGTCGTACGGGGTCTGGATGGGCAACGCGCACCCCCTCACCGGGCGAAGCGGCGTCGCTCCGCGCGAGCGCCGTCCGGGCGGCGGCTTCGTGCAGAGCCGCCCGGCACGTCGATTCTACGGACGCCCGCGCGCGCCCCGGGTGCTCAGCGCGCGATGTAGCCGCCGTCGATCACGAGCTCGGTGCCGGTGACGAACGACGCCTCGTCGGAGGCGAGGAAGAGGACGCCGTAGGCGACCTCGATCGGCTCGCCGGTGCGCCGCAGCGGCGTCTCGGCGATCGCGCGCTGCCGCGCCTCGGGTGCGCCGGCGCCGGCGGACCGCATCGGCGGCATGAAGCCGGGGTGCACCGAGTTCGCGCGGATCCCCTCCGGCCCGTAGCGCACGGCGGTCGCCTTGGTGAGCAGTCGCACGGCGCCCTTCGACGCCGCGTACGCCGGGTGCCCGCCCTCGCTCGCGACGAAGCCGAGGATCGACGAGAAGTTGACGATCGAGCCGCCGCCGGCGCGCCGCATCGCGGGGACCGCGGCCGCCGTCCCGAGGTACACGCCGGTCGCGTTCACGCCCATGATCGCGTGCCAGCCGGCGGCGTCGAGCGGATCGGCGAACGCGGTGCTGCTGATCCCCGCGTTGTTCACGAGGATGTCGAGCCGCCCGAAGCGCTGCTCGGTGGCGGCGACGAGGCGCTCCCAGTCGGCGGGCGAGGTGACGTCGGCGCGGACGAACTCGGCTCGGCCGCCGCCCTCGATGATCCCCGCGGCGACGCGCCGGCCGCCCTCCTCGTAGACGTCTGCGACGACGACGGCGGCGCCCTCGGTGGCGAAGAGCCTCGCCGTCGCCGCGCCCAGGCCGCTGCCGCCGCCCGTCACGATCGCGACCTTCCCGGGAAGACGCATGGCTGCCTCCTTCACGCCGCGCGCGATGCTCCGCGCGGAATGCTAGGGGTGCGGGCGAGTGCGGAGGCGGCGTGTCGCCCGGAGCCGGCCGGCCGCGGGGCCCGCGCGCGTGGACGGCGCGCGGACGCGCGCGGCGTGCTGCCCACCCGGTGTCCACGCGTCCCCGGGCTATTCTGCTTCGCGCCATGGATCACGCGGATCACGTCGAGCTGCTGCGCGGCGGCGTCGGCCGGCCGGGCGGCACGTGGGCGGACTTCGGGGCGGGCGCGGGCGCCTTCACGCTGGCGCTCGCCGAGCTGGTCGGCCCCGCGGCGGAGGTCATCGCGGTCGACCGTGACGCGCGGCGCCTCCGCGAGAACGAGCGCGCGATGCGCGGTCGCTTCCCGGGCACGCGCACCCGGTACCTCGTGGCGGACCTCACGGAGCCGCTGGACCTGCCGCCGCTCGACGGCATCGTGATCGCGAACGCGCTGCACTTCGTGCGGGATCAGGCCCCGATGCTCGCGCTCCTGCGCGGCTACCTCGCGCCGGGCGCGCCGCTGCTCTGCGTCGAGTACGACATCGACCGGGCGAACCCCGCGGTGCCGCACCCGGTCCCGTACTCGCGCTGGGAGGCGCTCTCTCGCGCGGCCGGGTTCGGCCACGTCGAGCGGCTGATGACGCGCCCGAGCCGCTTCCTCCGCGCGATCTACTCCGCGGTCAGCCGCTGACGGGCAACGGGCCGGCGCGGACGGCGGTGCAGGGCGCGGGGAGGCGCGGCGCGGCCGGCCCGCTCGCTGCCGGGCGCGGCCGGCGCATGCGCGCCGCGCGTGACACCAGCGGCGGGTGACCGGCTCGCCGGCCGACCGGCCTCACGCGCGGGCGGATCTCGGTCGTCCCCCTGGGTCTTGAGGTGTCAGCCCGGCGACCTCGGCGATCAGCTCGTACGAGCGCACGCGGTCTGCGTGCGCGTGCACCGCGGTGGTGATCATGAGCTCGTCGGCGCCGGTGCGCTCGACGAGCTCGGCGAGCCCCGTTCGCACCGCCTCGGGATCGCCCACGATCTGCGAGCCCCGGCGCTCCTTCAGCATCGCCTGCTCGAGCGGCGTGAACTCGTGCGCCGCCGCCTCCTCGGGCGTGGGGAAGCGGCCGGGCGTGCCGCTGCGCAGCCGCAGGAACGAGAGCGCGCCCGGCGCGGCCAGCCAGCGTGCGCGCTCCTCGCTCTCCGCGCACAGGACCGACACCCCGAGCATGAGGTAGGGCCGCTCGATCGCGCCGCCCGGCCGGAACGAGGCGCGGTAGGTCGCGACCGCGGCGTCGGTGTTGGCCGACGAGAAGTGGTGCGCGAACGAGTACGGCAGCCCGAGCACGCCGGCCGCCTGCGCCCCGTAGGTCGAGGAGCCCAGCATCCAGATCGCCGGGCGCTGTCCGAGGCCGGGCGTCGCGGTGATCGCGCGGAAGGGGTGGTTCGTCGGCCAGCGGCCGTCGAAGTAACCGAACAGCTCGATGAGCTGCTCGGGGAAGTCGTCGACCGAGGTGTGTGCGCGCCGGAGCGCCAGCGCGGTGAGCTGGTCGGTCCCCGGGGCGCGGCCGATGCCGAGATCGATGCGACCCGGGTGCAGCGCCTCGAGCATCCCGAACTGCTCGGCCACCACGAGCGAGGAGTGGTTCGGCAGCATCACCCCGCCGGAGCCGACGCGGATGGTGGAGGTGACCGACGCGAGGTGCGCGAGCAGCACGGCCGGCGCGGAGGAGGCGATCCCGGGCATGTTGTGGTGCTCGGCTACCCAGTAGCGCGCGTAGCCGAGGCGCTCGACGCGCGGGGCCAGGTCGAGCGAGTTGCGCAGGGCGTCGCCGGGCGTCGCGCCCTCGGCCACGGGGGCGAGGTCGAGCACGGAGAGCGGGACGCCGAATGACGGGCTCACGCTGCCAGCGTACGGGGCCGCGGGCTCGACCGCTGACTTCACGCTCGATCTCGACAGGCTTCTCTCGAGTCAGGTCAAGTGCGCGCGTGGCGCGCACCCGGGCGGCTGGCGGGGCCCCGCCACCCCGGGGCATACTGGGGGCCATGGCCATGCTCCCGTTCCGCCTCGACTTCTCCGAACGCGCGATCGCCGACCTCCACCGCCGCATCGACGCGACCCGCTGGCCGGAGATCCCGTACGAGACCGGCTGGTCCACCGGCACGCACGACGGCGTGCTGCGCGATCTCGTTTCGTACTGGCGGCGCGAGTACGACTGGTTCGCGGTGCAGGAGCGGCTCAACGGCCTCGCGCACCTGCGCGGGCCGGTCGGCGGGGAGGAGCTGCACTGCGTCCTCTGGACGGGACCGGGGAGCGAACGGCGCCTGCCCATCCTGCTGCTCCACGGCTGGCCCGGCTCGTTCGTCGAGTTCCTCCAGGCCGCCGAGCTGCTCGCCGCCGGGGTGGACGGCGGTGCGGGCTTCGACCTCGTCGTGCCATCGCTCCCGGGGTTCGGGCTCTCCGAGGCACCGCGCGAGCCGGGGATGCACCCGGGCCGCGTCGCGGAGCGCATGCACCTGCTGATGCGGGAGCTGGGGTACGAGCGCTACGGGGTCCAGGGCGGCGACTGGGGCGGCATCATCGGGCCCGCGATCGCCTACCGCCATCCGGAGTCGGTGGTCGGCCTGCACGTGAACTTCGGCACTGGTCGCCTCCCGCCCCCGGAGGGCGAGATGACCGAGGAGGAACGCGAGTTCCGCGAGCGGCGCCAGCGCTTCGAGGCCGAGGAGACCGGCTACAGCCGCCTCCAGGGGACGCGCCCGCAGACGCTCGCGTACGCGCAGCACGACTCACCCGTGGGGCTGCTCGCGTGGATCCTCGAGAAGTTCTGGGTCTGGAGCGATCACGGCGACGACCTGTGGGAGACGTTCGACCGCGACGCGGTGCTGACCAACGTCATGATGTACTGGCTGACGGGGAGCATCCTCTCCGCGGCCCGCATCTACTACGAGAGCGCGCACGCGCGGGAGCCCATCCTCGGGGGCCGCGTGGAGGTGCCGACGGCCTACGCGCGCTTCCCCGCCGAGCCGTTCAACCCGCCGCGCGTGGTGGTGGAGCGCGGCTTCAACCTCGTCCGCTACACGGAGGTGGAGCGCGGCGGGCACTTCGCGGCGATGGAGCAGCCGGAGCTGTTCGCGAGGGACGTCGCGGCGTTCTTCCGGGAGCGTTCCGCAGGGCGGTGACCGCCGGGCGACGCGGGCGCCGATTGCACCCCCGTTGGGGCGGTCCGTACACTGGTCGCACGCCCTCGTAGCTCAGGGGATAGAGCACCGGCCTCCGGAGCCGGGTGCGCAGGTTCGAATCCTGCCGGGGGTACCATCGCGGACTGACGCTCCCACCCGCGGCGACGCGCCGTACCGCTCCCCCCGGCGCGCCGCAACGGGCGCGGCCCCGCGGAGGCCGTGCGAGCGAGATCGAGAAGATTGGGGCGCGATCGTTGAGCAACAACGGGAGGTCGCGCCGCCGCGCCCGCCGCCGGCGCGCGCAGCGCCAGACCTACGTCCCAGCCGGACCCGTCCAATTCAGCGGGATCATGGGCTTCTTCCAGCGCAACACCCGCGTCTTCTTCATCGTGGGTATCCTCGTGATGATCCTGAGCTTGGGCAGCTTCTTCTTCGCCTCGAACTTCGGCGGCGCCAGCCCGCAGGCCGCCCGCGGCGACGAGGCCCGCTCCGAAACCGCCGCGACCCCGGATCCCAACGCCACCCCCACGCCGACCCCCGCCCCCACCGAGCAGCCGATCGTGCGCCGCTACTCCGAGCCCCCCGCGATGACGATCGACCCGAGCAAGTCCTACGAGGCGATCATCCGGCTCGAGTCCGGCGAGGTGCGCGTCAAGCTGCTCCCCGACGCCGCCGCCGAGTACGTGAACAACTTCGTCTTCCTCGCGCGCAACCGCTTCTACGACGGCCTCACGTTCCACCGCGTCGTCGCCGGCTTCGTCGCGCAGGGCGGCGACCCGCAGGGCACGGGCTTCGGCGACTCCGGCTACAGCCTCAAGGAGCAGCGGAACCAGCTCACCTTCGACGCCGGCGTGCTCTCGATGGCGAAGGCCGGTCCTCGCGTCAGCGGGTCGCAGTTCTTCATCACGCTCGGCCCCGCGCCGCATCTCAACGGGCAGTTCACCGTCTTCGGGCGTGTGACGAGCGGGCTGGACGTCCTGCGCGGGCTCCAGGCTCGCGACCCCGCCAGCCCCGGCGCGGGCTCGGCGGTCGTGATCAGGAGCATCGAGATCGTGGAGGGCGCCCGATGAACCGCCCCTACGACGCGCCGCCCCCGATGACGATCGACCCGAGCGGCACCTACCGCGCGGTCATCCACACCGAGAAGGGCGACATCACGATCCGCCTGCTGGCCGACGTCGCGCCGGTCACCGTCAACAACTTCGTCTTCCTGGCGCGCGACGGCTTCTATGACGGGTGCACCTTCCACCGCGTGGTCCCCGGCTTCGTCGCCCAGGGCGGCGACCCCACGGGCTCCGGGCGCGGCGGCCCCGGCTATCGCTTCGACGACGAGCTGAGCGAGACGCCGTTCGAGCAGGGCGTGCTCGGGATGGCGAACGCCGGGCCGAACACGAACGGCTCGCAGTTCTACCTGATGCTCGGGGACGCGCCGCACCTGCATGGGCGCTATACCGCGTTCGGGCGCGTCGAGCAGGGGATCGAGGTCGCGCTCGCGCTGCGGCACCGCGACCCCGCCAGCGACCCCGCCCCCGGGGACCGCATCGACTCGATCGAGATCCTGCAGGGCTGATAGCCCCGGCCCCCCTGCGTACGGAAGCGCCTGCCGCCCGCCTGGGACGCGCTCACCTTCGCGCGCCCGTTCCGCCCGGCGACGGCGCCGGGCGCGGCCGCGGAGGCGATCGGCCGGGAGCGCGGCGGCACGTTCGACCCGCGGGTGGTGCACGCGTTCGAGCGCGTCGCGGGGCGCTGGGTGGCGCGGCTGGATGAGCAGCCGAGGAGGGAGTCCGCCGCCTAGCCCGGCTCCGCTGCGGCGTGGCGCTCGACGAAGACCATGAGCGCGATCGAGGGAAGGAACAACGCGAACGCGATGAGGGCCGGGACCACCAGGCCGCCGATGAGCAGCAGCAATCCGATGGCGAGGGCGAAGGACATGCCCAGCACCGACGCGATGCGAGCGACGAGCAGGTAGGCGGGGATTCCGTCAGGCATGAGGCTGACGAGCATGCTAGCAGCGCCCCCGGGGCCGAACAACGGCGGCGTCGACGACGGGCTGCGCATGCGCGTGGCTCGGGCGCAGCCGCTCTGGCGCGTGCGTCATCAGCTCGCCTCGGGGGCGTGCTGATCGGCCTGCTCGCGCTGATGGACGTGGGGCCCCTCCACGTGCCGGGCGGGCTGCTGCTGCTCGCGGCGGTACTCGCCTCGGAGGGCGAATCCTGCTGGCCGGGCGCGTGCGCACCGTGCGGCAGTTCAGCGCGATCGTCGCCGCGATGCGCGTGATCTTCGAGGCGATCGCCCTCTTCGGCCTGCACCTGCTCGGCAGGCCAATAGCGCTGCTCCCCGCGGCGCTGCTCGCGGCCGGCGGCTCGCTCCGTGAGGTGCAGGAGATGCTCGGACACAGCTCCTACGCGCTCACGGCGGACGTGTACGCGCACGTGCTCGACGACCAGCGCAGAGCGACGGCGGATCGCATTGAGCAGGCGTGGGGGGCGGCCATCTCCGGGGCGTAAGTACCCCGTACGTGCCCGCCGCGCCCGACGCGAGGCGATTCTGAATCTAGGAACTGGTCGGGGCGCGCAGATTCGAACTGCGGGCCTCTGCGTCCCAAACGCAGCGCTCTACCAGGCTGAGCTACGCCCCGAGGCTCGACGAACGTGGGTCGCGGACCGCGTCGACGCTACGAGGCGCAGCGTTCGCACGTCAACGGCTCGGTGTGGTCGTAGCCGCACGCAGCGCACGACCACTCGATGAGCCCCTCCGCGAGCGCGCCGGGACGCGCGTGCTCGTGGCGCGCGGCGAGCGGGCAGCGGCAGCGGGGGCACCGGCCGCGCGCGAGCGCGACCTGCTCGCCGTCCGCGCGGGCCCAGCGCCAGATCGTCACCGCCACCACTGCGGCCGCGATCACGCCAACCGCCGGCGCCGCCGCGTCGAAGCCGAGCCGGGCGGAGATGCGGGCGCCCGTGACGAACCACGCCGCCGCCGCGAGCACGATCAGCGCGCCCCACGCGAGCGTCGCGGCGCTCGGGCGCGTCACGCGCTCAGTCCAGTCGGCGTGCAACACCCCGGATCTCGTCGAGCGACGAGACGCCCTCCGCCTCGCACCACGCGCGCAGCTCCCGCAGGCAGCGCCAGGGCGCCTCCGGATCCACGAAGCTCGCGGTCCCGATCTGCACCGCGCTCGCCCCGGCCATGATGAACTCGACGACGTCGAGCCCGCTCATCGCGCCGCCCGATGCGACGACGGGGATGTCGACCACCGATGAGGCGAGGTAGACGTTGCGCATCGTGATCGGCTTCACCGCAGGGCCGGAGAGCCCGCCGAACACCGTCGCCAGGTGGGGCTGGCGGCGTTTCGGGTCGATCGCGAGCGCGGGGATCGTGTTCGACACCGTGAGCGCGTGCCCGCCCGCGAGCGCGACCGCCTCCGCGATCGGGCGGATGTCCGACACCGACGGGGTGAGCTTGACGAGGAACGGGAGCGAGGTGTGGCGCGCGACCTCGGAGACGACCTCGCGCGCGGCGCGCGGGTCCTGCCCGAACTCGAGCCCGCCGACGCCGACGTTCGGGCAGGAGATGTTCACCTCGAGCCCGGCGACGCCGGGAATGCCGTCGAGGCGCGCGGCGAGCTGCCCGTACTCGGGGACCGTGTCGCCCATGATGTTGACGATGCAGGGGACCTGCCACTGCGCCCAGACGGGCGCGACGTTCGAGATGAGCGCGCTCACGCCGATGTTCTGGAAGCCGATCGAGTTGATCATGCCGGCGGGCGTCTCCACGGTGCGCGGGGTGGGGTTCCCGCGCCGCGGGCGGAGCGTCGTCCCCTTCGAGACGACGCCGCCGAGCTCGTCGACGTCGAAGTGGCGGGCGATCTCCAGGCCGTTGGAGAATGTCCCCGACGCGGTCATCACAGGGTTACGGAGCCGGAGCTCGACCTTGTGGCGCGGGGCGAGGTTGACGCCGAGGTCCATCAGCCCTCCTGGGGCCGATGATACGCGCGCCCGGCGGTGGCCGGGCGACGCGGCGCGGAGCGCGTTGACGGGGTGGGGTGTTGAGGGGCCGGGGATCGCAGAACGGCGCCCTTGCGGGCGCCGTTCGCGTCTTCGCTCGTGCGGGGGGTGCTAATCCTCGTCGGCCAGCCGAATGTCCGCCGCCTTCGAGAAGCGGGAGCTCTCGCGCAGGTCGTTGCGGATCGTGTTCGTCTGTTCCCACATCACGCTCTCGGTCGAGTTCACGAACGACTTCTGCCTCCCGCAGTTCCGGCACACACCGCGGCTCTCGCGCCCGTTGGGGGCCTCGATGATCCAGTGGTGCACGCACGCGGACTGCCGGCGGGTCGTGGGCCGTTCGGTCGTCGCTGAGCGGTCCATCAAAGCCTCGATCCTTCGTTCGCGCGGCAGCCCTCGGGCGCCGCTCACTCTTGCTTCGTCGGGCGTCCCCGGCCGCACCCGCGGCAAGTGGACCCCATCGACAGTGGAAGTATCTACAGTAGAATGTCCGCCCGTCAACCTTCTTTTGATTAAAACGTGTTAAACTTCTGTTAACGCCCCTCGCCCCCGTCTGCGCGCTCGTTTGCCCGGAGTCGGGGCCTCCGTATACTCGGGTCAGCGATACGTCCGTCCTCCACCGGCGGATTCATTCGGCCAGGCTGTTCCGGCCCCCGCGCCGTCCGACGCGGCGTCCACTCGACGGTAGAAACGGTCGCGTGATGCAGAACGTTCAGGGGCCGACTGAAGTTCCCGCGCGCGTCGGGACCCCTGGCCGGACAAGGCGGAGTCATGGTTGACCAGCGGGCCGTCATGGATGCGCTGCGGTCGGTGAACGACCCGGAGCTGCACCGCGACATCGTCTCGCTCAACATGGTGCGCGGCCTGCAGGTGAGCGACGGGGCGGTCTCCTTCGAGCTCGTCCTGACCACGCCCGCCTGCCCCCTTCGAGAGACGATCGACCGCGACGTGCGCAGCGCGCTCGCAGCGGTCTCGGGCGTTGAGGTGGTCGAGATCGACTGGGGCGCCGAGGTGCGCAGCACCGCTCCCCGGGAAGGCGGACCGCGGCCGATCCAGGGCGTGCGGAACGCGATCGCGGTCGCGTCGAACAAGGGGGGCGTCGGCAAGTCGACGGTGGCGGTGAACCTCGCGGTCGCGCTCGCGAGCCTGGGCGCGCGCGTGGGGCTGCTCGACGCGGACATCACCGGGCCGAACATCCCGACGATGCTCGGCATCCAGGGCGGCCTGCAGGCGGAGGGCGGGCAGGGCCTGCGCCCGGTGGAGGCGCACGGGGTGCACGCGGTGTCGATCGGCTTCGTGCTGCCGCCGGGCACCCCGGTCGTGTGGCGCGGGCCGATGATCGGCACCGGCGTGCGGCAGCTCATGCACGACGTCGAGTGGGGCGACCTCGACTACCTCGTGATCGACCTCCCGCCGGGCACGTCCGACGCGTCGATGAGCATGTGTCAGGACGCGCTGATCGCGGGCGTGGTGATCGTCTCCACGCCGCAGCAGGTGGCGCTCGAGGATGCGCGCAAGGCGATTGGGATGTTCGACCGCCTCGGTGTGCCGATCTTCGGGATCGTGGAGAACATGAGCGGCGAGATCTTCGGGCGCGGCGGGGCGCGCGACGCCGCCGACGAGTTCGGGGTTGAGTTCCTGGGCGAGCTGCCGCTGGACGCGGCGATCCGCGAGGCGGGCGACTCCGGGCGGCCCGTCGTGGTGGCGGCGCCCGAGGCGCCGGTCGCGCAGGCGTTCATCGAGCTCGCCGAGCAGGTCGCCGCTCGCTGCTCGGTGCTCCAGTTCGCGGGCGAGGCCGGCGCCGTCGCGTAGCGACGACCGCGCGAGAAAGGCTGCGGGCGAGATGACAAACGATGGCGGCGCGACGCGTCGCGGTTCCGGGGCCGGTGGCTCGCGCGGTCGCGCGGCTTCGATCATCGCCCGGCGACGGCCCGCGCAGAAGGCGTCCTCGCAGGACTCGGCGAAGGACGCGAAGGGGCAGAAGCCGGCGAAGGCGGCGGCTGGCGCCTCGGCGTCGGTCGCGAACGCGCGCGAGGAGGCGCGCCCAAAGCGGAGACGCCGGCGCACGGCCGCGCCGGCCGCGCCGGCCGCGCCGGCCGCGACCGCGGCAACGCACGGGGCCGCGCAGCCCGCGCTGGCGCCGAAGGCGAAGGAGGAGCCCGCGGCCGCAGCCCCGGCGCCGGCGCGCACGGCGGCCCCTTCGCGCTCGAACGGTGACGGCACCGCCGACGTGGCGGCGATGCAGCGGCTCGTGGAGGAGCAGCGCGCGCTGCTCACCGAGGTCAGGGCCACGCTCGCCTCCCTCGAGCGTCGCGTCGAGAGCGTGGGCGTGCGGCCGCGACTCGGCGTCTTCGTTGACGTACCGAACCTCATCTACGGACAGGACGTGGACGAGAAGCCGATCAACGCCGGCAAACTGCTTGCGCTGCTCTCGCGCGGACGCGAGCTCGTGCGCGCCACGGCGTACTCGCCGGTGTCCGACGACCCGTCCGAGCCCGTCGAGCAGCAGAAGTTCGTGCAGCCGTTCGTGCCGTACGAGTACCGCATCGTCACGAAGCCGCTGAAGCGCTTCGCCGACGGCTCGATCAAGGGAAACTTCGACGTCGAGATGGCGATCGACATGATCACGATGGCCGACCGCCTCGACATCATCGCGATCGTGTCCGGGGACGCCGACTTCGCGCGCGCCGTGGAGACGGTGCAGGCGCGCGGCCTGCGCGTGGAGGTCGTCGCGTTCGCGCGCAGCACCTCGCTCGAGATGCGCGCGCTCGCGGATCACTACGTGGAGCTCAGCGCGATCGTCGAACAGATCCGCTAGCGCTCGCGCTCCGCGGGCCCGCCGGACGGGCCCTCGCCGCGTGCATCGCGCCGGGGCGGGAGCCCGTCCAGGAGGCGCGGCACCGCTCGCTCCGCCTCTTCGTCGTCCGCCTCCGGCCACCGATCGTGCCGGCTCGGCGCCGGCCCCGAGACGATCGGCTGCCCGCTCGCGATCGCGGCGGCGAGCGCGCCGCCCGTCGTGCCGGCGCCTGCGCCGAACAGCCACCCGAAGAACGCCGGCTCGGTGGCGAGCACGAACTCTCCGGCGAGCACGCCGATCATGAAGCCCGCGAAGACGAAGAGGTACGGCGGCCTGAAGAGGCGCGGCATCGGTGTTCCTTCCGCGCCCCCCATCGTACGCCGCTCAGTACAGGTCCCTGAGGTCGAACATCGGCCCGTCATGGCAGACGAGCTTCACGCCGCCGCGGCGCGGGAAGACCGCGCACGAGTAGCAGATGCCGAACCCGCATCCCATGCGCGCCTCGAGCAGCGCCTGCACCGGCTTGCGCAGCCCCGACCGCCGCGCGACCTCGTGCAGCGCGCCAAACATCGGCTCGGGCCCGCAGGCGAACGCCTGGTCGCACCACGGCAGCAGCCGCTCGAACGGCGCCGTGACGCGCCCCCGCTCGCCGAGCGACCCGTCCTCGGTCGTCACGATCACCTCGACCGCGGGCGGCAGCAGGTGCGGGGGGAAGATCTGCGCCTCCGTGCGGCCGCCGAGCACGAGCGTCACCTCGCGCCCCTCGGCCGCGACCTCGTCGGCGAGCCAGATGAGCGGCGCGCAGCCGATGCCGCCGCCGATGAGCAGCAGGCGCTGCACGCGCGGTCGCGGCTCGAAGCCCCGCCCGAGCGGGCCCACCACCCTCACGAGGTCGCCGTCACGCCGCTGCGAGAGCCACTCCGTGCCGCGGCCGACGATGTCGAAGAGGATCGACCACTCCGGCCCCGCGCTGCCCTCGCGCAGGCGGTGGATCGACATCGCGCGGCCGAGCAGCGGGTCCGCCCCCTCGCCACATGTCAGCATCACGAACTGTCCGGGCGTGATCGTGCGGAGTGCATCCTCGCGGCGGAGCCAGAGCACGTGCGTCGAACCGTAGAGCCGTGCGCTTTCCGTGACCTCGGCCTCGAAGCGCCTCACGAGGCCGCCTCTCGCGCGGCCCCACCTGCGCCCGCGCCGAGGAGCACCGCCGCGACCGCGTCGAGCGAGGGGAGCACGTGACTCGCCCCCGCCTCGCGCAGCGCCGCCTCCGGACGCGTGCCGGTCACGGCGATCACGTAGCCGAGCCCGGCGTCGCGACCGCAGCGTACGTCGAACTCCGTATCGCCCACGATCGCCGCGCGCTCCGCCCCGGCGCCGAGCTGCGCGAGCAGCATGAGCGCGCCGTCGGGCGCGGGCTTGGGGCGCGCGAGCGAGTCGCGCCCGATCACCGCGCGGAAGCGCCCGCTCCACCCGAGCACCTCGAGCATGCGCTCGGCGCCGGCCGCGACCTTGTTCGTGAGCACCGCGAGCGGCACGCGCGCTGCGCCGAGTCCGTCGATCAGCGACTCCGCGCCCGGCAGCGGCCGGCTGAGCGCGATGTGCTGTGCGTAGTATCGGCGGTGGTACTCCTCGTCCACTCGCAGCGCGAGCTCGCGCGGGCACCCGGTGAGCTCCTCGACGAGCACGTCCATCGGCGGGCCGATGCGCGGGCGCACCTCCTCGGGAGCGACGGAGAAGCCGTGCGCGCTCAGCGCCGCCGACATCGCCTCCGCGATCCCCGGGAGCGAGTCCACGAGCGTGCCGTCGAGGTCGAAGATCACAGCCGACGGGAGCGGGCCCGCCCTCACAGCCCCTCGCCGTCCCGGTAGACGTGCAGTGGGAGCACCTCGTACGAGCCGGGGGAGGCGAGCGCCTTGATCGCCGCGCGTGCCGTGTCGAGCGAGGTGAAACACGGGATGCGTACCTCGGTGGCGGTGCGCCGGATGTGGAAACCGTCGCGCAGGGGCCCCGAGCGCCCCCCCTCGATCGTGTTGATCACGGCGCGCACCGTGCCCGCGCGGATCACGTCGACCACATTGGGGTGACCCTCGTTGAGCCGCTTCGTCACCATCTCCACGGGCAGCCCGAGCCCGTGCACGAGCGCGGCCGTGCCCTCCGTCGCGTAGAGCGGGCACCCGGCCTCGTGCAGCGCTCGGATCAGCGGGACCGCCTCGGACTTCGTCTGGTTCGAAAGCGAGAGCAGAAACGGCGTCCCCGGTCTGATCCCCAGGTCGGAGGCGATCAGCGCCTTGCGCACCGCCGCGTCGAACGTGCGGTCGACGCCCATCACCTCGCCTGTCGACTTCATCTCGGGCCCGAGGTAGGTGTCGACGCCGACGAGCTTCGACATCGAGAAGACGGGCGCTTTGACGGCGATGAGCCCCGGCGCCGGCCAGAGCCCGCCCTCGTAGCCCTGGTCGGCGAGCGAGCGCCCGAGCATCACGTTGACCGCGAGGTGCACCATCGGCACGCCGGTCACCTTCGAAATGAACGGCACCGTACGCGACGAGCGCGGATTCACCTCGATCACGAAGACGCCCGGCCCGTCGGGATCGGGGTCGTCCGCCGGCGAGATCACGAACTGCACGTTCATCAGCCCGCGCACGTCGAGCGCGAGCCCGATGCGCGTGGTGTACTCGACGATCGCGTCGCACTGCGCCTGCGTGAGGTTCTGGGGCGGGTACACCGCCATCGAGTCGCCGGAGTGGACGCCGGCCCGCTCGACGTGCTCCATAATCCCGGGGATCAGCACGCGCGCTCCGTCGCAGATGGCGTCGACCTCAGCCTCCCGGCCGCTCAGGTACTTGTCGATCAGCACCACCCCGGTCTTCTCGGCGAGCGCCGCGCCAAAGTAGCGCACGAGCTCGTTCGCGTCCTGCACGACCTCCATCGCGCGGCCGCCGAGCACGTACGACGGGCGCACGAGCACCGGGTAGCCGATCGCCCCGGCCGTGGTGAGCGCGTCCTCCAGCGTGGAGACGCCGGCGCCCGGCGGCTGGGGCACCGCGATCTCCGAGAGCAGCCGCTCGAAGCGTCCGCGGTCCTCGGCGATGTCGATCGCCTCCGCGGAGGAGCCGGCGATCGGCATCGCGGCGCCGTGCAGGGCGCGCGCCATGTTCACCGCGGTCTGCCCGCCGAACTGCACGATCGACGCGGGCGCCTCGCCGTTCTCGCCCGCCTCGTTCTCGAGCAGGTCGCGCATCGACTCGATGTCGAGCGGTTCGAAGTAGAGGCGGTCGGAGGTGTCGAAGTCCGTGGAGACCGTCTCCGGGTTGGAGTTCGCGAGGATCGCGCCGACGCCCGCGGCGCGCAGCGCGCGCACGGCCTGCACCGAACAGTAGTCGAACTCGATGCCCTGGCCGATGCGGATCGGGCCCGAGCCGATCACGAGCATCCGCTCGCGCGGCTCCGGGGGCGCCTCGTTCTCCTCCTCGTAGGTCGAGTAGAAGTACGAGGTGACCGCGTCGAACTCCGCGGCGCAGGTGTCGACCATCTTGTAGACGGGGCGCAGCCCCCACTCCTCGCGCAGCGCGCGCACCTGGTCGGGGAGCCGGTCGGCGAGCGTGCCGACCTGCGCGTCGGCGAAGCCGAGCCGCTTCGCCTCGGCGAGCAGCGCCGGTGTGAGCTCCTCGGCGAGCAGGCGGCGCTCCATCGCGACGATGCGCGCGAGCCGCTCGATGAACCAGGGGTCGACGCCGGTGTGCCGCGAGATGTCGAGCAGCGGGACGTCGTGGCGGATCGCGGCGGTCAGCGCCCAGAGTCGCTCGTCCGACGCGCTGAGCGGCGGGTTGCCACCCCACTCGGGGTGCTCCCACATCAGCGAGCGACCGCCGAACTCGAGGCTGCGCACGGCCTTCTGCAGCGCCGCCTCGAACGTGCGGTCGATCGCCATCACCTCGCCGGTCGCCTTCATCTGCGTGCCGAGCGCGCGGTCGCCGAACGCGAACTTGTCGAACGGCCAGCGCGGGATCTTCACGACGCAGTAGTCGAGCGCCGGCTCGAAGGCGGCGCTCGTCCGCTTCGTCACCGAGTTCTCGATCTCGTCGAGCCGCTTGCCGATGGCGATCTTCGCGGCGACCCGCGCGATCGGGTATCCGGTCGCCTTCGACGCGAGCGCGGACGAGCGCGACACGCGTGGGTTCACCTCGATCACGTAGTAGGGGAGCGTCTGCGCCCCGTCGACCTCCCACGGCACAACGTCGGGACGGGGGGCGAGCGCGAACTGCACGTTGCAGCCGCCCTCGATCCCGAGCGCGCGGATGATCTTGAGCGCGCTGTTGCGGAGCATGTGGTATTCGGTGTCGGAGAGCGTCTGCGAGGGCGCGACGACGATCGAGTCGCCCGTGTGTACCCCCATCGGGTCCAGGTTCTCCATGTTGCAGACGGTGATGCAGGTGTCGTTCGCGTCCCGCATCACCTCGTACTCGAGCTCCTTCCAGCCGAGGAGCGAGCGTTCGACGAGCACCTGGTGGATCGGCGAGGCGGCGAGCCCGCCGTGCACGATGCGCTCGAACTCGTCCTCGGTGCGCGCGAAGCCGCCGCCGGTCCCGCCGAGTGTGTAGGCGGGCCGGATCACGAGCGGCAGCCCGATGCGGTCGCGCGCCGCCTGCGCCGCCTCCCACGTCTCCACGATCTCGCTCTCCGGCACCGGCTCGCCGATGTTCCGCAGGAGGTCGCGGAAGAGCGCGCGGTCCTCGGCGAGCTCGATCGTCCGCAGCGAGGTGCCAAGCAGGCGCACGCCGTGGCGGTCGAGGATTCCGGCCGTCGCGAGCTCGCGAGCGAGGTTGAGACCCGTCTGCCCGCCGAGCGTGGGGAGCAGCCCATCAGGCTGTTCCCGCGCGATGATCCGTTCGAGGACCTCAACCGTCAGCGGCTCGATGTACACGACGTCGGCGACGTCCTCGTCGGTCATGATCGTCGCGGGGTTCGAGTTCACGAGGATCGAGCGGATGCCCTCCTCGCGCATCGCCTTGCACGCCTGCGTGCCGGCGTAGTCGAACTCGGCCGCCTGCCCGATCACGATCGGCCCGCTGCCGATGATCAGGACACTGGAGGGCTTCGGCGGTCGCGCGGAGCCGCCCTCTGTGCGCACGAACCAGGGTGGTGTGGGACTGGAGGGCGTCGTCAGTTGTGGTACCCCTTGCGGTAGTCCTGTCCGAGCAGCGGGATCTCCGCGATCACGTCGAGCTCGACGTAGTGGTCGTGCGGCTGGACCGGCACGCGCGCCATCTTCATGTGCGTGAGCGGCACCGCGCCCAGCGTGATCTCGCGGAACGGCTCGAGTGCCTCCACCACGCGGCGCCGGTCGCCGCGCCCGGTGAGGAAACCGACGTCGAGCGTGGGGATGAAACGGTCGCCCTCGGTCGTGATCAGCGGGTCCTCGCGCATGCGCTCGTACACCTTCGGCACGCCGAGCCGGATCTGGCGGCGTACCTCGCGGTACCCCCCGCCGTCGTCGACCCCGAGGTAGATGCGCGCGTCGTCGGCGACCGAGATCCCCCCGAGCTGCAGCGAGAACGGCTCGATGCGGTGGATGCGCGGCGAGGCGTTCACGTAGAACGACTCGACCTGCGACCAGAGGATGTCGACCGCGCGGAGGAACCCCACGCGCACGTACGTGCAGTGCAACCACTCGAGCGGCGGCACGTCGACCTCGTCGAGCTGCACGAGGGCCTCCCGGAGCGGCTGCAGCGGCTCGAACACGCCGGGGCTGTCGAGGCCGAGGGGCTGCAGGAACTCGATCGGGAACTTCCAGGCGAAGGACTCCTCCTCCCAGCGCTTCCAGTAGTCGACGGTCGCGCCGTTGCCGGCGACGAACGCCTCCCAGTCCCGAGCGCGCTGCGCCGCGTAGGTGTCGGTCACGTCGGAGGCCGTCACTGCCGCTCCTCGCCGTCCTGGTAGATGGGAAGCACGAACGCCGTGCCCGGGTTCATGAGTGGCACGAGCGCTCCGATCGACGAGAGGAACGAGAGCGCCGGCTCGTTGCGCTCGGGGAGCCGCGCGCGGATGCGCTTGTAGCCGCGCTGTCGCGCGAACGCGAGCGCCTCCTCCGCGAGCGCGGTGCCGTGTCCCTGCCGGCGGTTGCGCTCCCGCACCCACGCGCCGAAGGTGCATTCCTCCGGGCGCGACGAATCGAAGTCCATCGCGGCGAACGCGAGCACGTGCCGCCCGTCGTCCACGACGAACATCGCGCCGTTCTCACCCTGTCGCTCCATCCACGAGCGGACCTCCGCGGCCGTCCAGGGTCGGTCGAAGGCGACGGGATCGGGCTCGGCGACGACCTCGTCGATGATCCGCGCGATCTGCTCGGCGTCGTCGGGGGTGGCGCGGCGGATGGTGGCTGGCATGGGGACTCCTCGGGTGCGCGGGCGCGGCCGCTAGGACCGCCGCGAGGGCGGGCGCTCGTGCTGGGATAGTACCGTCGCCATAAATCGGTCGAACAAGAATTCGGTGTCGTTCGGACCAGGCGACGCCTCCGAGTGGTACTGGATCGCGAACACGGGCTCGGAGCGGTGCTGCAGGCCTTCGACCGTCCCGTCGTTGAGGTGGATCTGGCTCACCATCACGGCCGCGTCGAGGTGATCGGGGTCGACCGCGTACCCGTGGTTCTGCGCGGTGATGTAGACGCGTCCGGTCTGCTCGTCGCGCACGGGGTGGTTCGCCCCGCGATGGCCGAACTTCAGCTTGTAGGTGGACGCGCCGAAGACGCGCCCGAGCACCTGGTGCCCGAGGCAGATTCCCATGATCGGCGCGCGCCCCACGAGCCCGCGGGCCGCGGTGACCGCGTGCTCGAGTTGCATCGGATCGCCGGGGCCGGGTGAGAGCACGATGCCGTCCGGCGCGAGCGAGAGGATGTCCTCCGCGCTCGTGGTGTGCGGGACCGCGGTGACCGAGCAGCCGCGGGTGCGCAGCAGCCGCATGATGTTCCGCTTCACGCCGAGGTCGACGACCACGACGTGCGGCGGCGGGCCGGCGATCTCGGTGGGCCACCGCCCGGACGGGCGGTCCTTCTCGAAGTCGTACGTGGCCGTCGTCGACACCTCGGCGACATAATCCAGGGAGCCGTAGTCGGGCTCGCCGCGCAGCCGCGCGAGCGCGGACTCGGCCGTCTCGTCGACGGTGATCGTGCCCATCACCACTCCGCGCGAGCGGAGGTGGCGGGTGAGCGCGCGCGTGTCGATGTTCGCGATGCCGCTCACGCCGGCCACGCGCAGGTACTGGTCGAGCGTGCGGTCGCTGCGCCAGTGCGACGGGAGGTCGGTCAGCTCGCGCACGACGAAGCCGCGCACCTGGAGCTCGCGGGACTCGTTCGTGAACGGGTTCGTCCCGTAGTTCCCCTGCAACGGGTAGGTCATGACGAGGATCTGCCCGCGGTACGAGGGATCGGTGAGCGCCTCCTGGTAGCCGCTCATCGAGGTGTTGAAGACGACCTCGCCGGTGGCGCGACCGGCGACGCCGATGGCGACGCCGTCGAAGACGCGCCCGTCCGCGAGCACGAGGCGCGCGGCCGGCCGCTGCGGGCTGAGGAGGAGCCCGTCCTGCGTCAAAGCGCGACCGCCCGCTCCGTCTGGTGGACGAGCCGCCCGCCGAACACCGTGGCGACCACGCCCCCGCGCAGCGTGCGCCCGGCGAGCGGGGTGTTGCGCCCGCGCGAGGCAAAGCGCTCGGGGTCCACGGTCCAGTCCGCTTCCGGGTCGAGCAGCACGAGGTCGCCGAGCGCGCCGGGCGCGAGCGTGCCGAGGCCCTCGAGCCCGTGGCGGCGGTCGAGCCCCCAGGCCCGCACGGGACCGACCGTGAGCCGTTCCACGAGCGTGGGGAGCGAGAGGCGGCCCTCGTGCACGAGGCGCATCGCGAGGCCGAACGCCGTCTCGAGCCCGCTGATCCCTGGAGCCGCGAGGTCGAACTCGATCTCCTTGTCGATCGTGGCGTGCGGCGCATGGTCGGTCGCGACGGCATCGATCACCCCGTCGCGCAGCGCGGCGATCAGCGCCTCGAGGTCGGACTCTTCGCGCAGGGGCGGGTTGACCTTGGCGTTCGTGTCGTAGGTGAGCTCGGCGTAGGAGCCGCCGAACGCGACCTCCTCGTGCGAGAGGGTGAGATGGTGCGGCGTCACCTCTGCGGTGACGTGCGCTCCGCGCTCGCGCGCGGCGCGGATCAGCGCGACCGACCCCGCGGTCGAGACGTGGCAGATGTGGAGGTGCGCCCCGGTGAGCTCGGCGAGCGCGATGTCGCGCGCGACGAAGGTCTCCTCCGCGCTCGCCGGCCGCCCGCGCAGCCCGAGCCGCGTGGCGACCCAGCCCTCGTGCATCTGCCCGTCGCGCACGAGCCGCGGGTCCTCGCAGTGCTGCGCGACCGGGAGCCCGAAGCGCGTCGAGTACTCGAGCGCGTGGCGCATCAGGCTCGGGTCGGCGACCGCGTCGCCGTCGTCGGAGAGCGCGACCACCCCCGCGCCGGCGAGCTCGCCGGCCGGCGCGAGCTCCTTGCCCGCGCGGCCGCTCGTGATGCAGCCGATCGGCAGCACGCGCACGCGTGCGGACGCCTCGGCCTCGCGCAGCACGGACTCGACCGCCGCGCGGCTGTCCAGCGGGGGCCGCGTGTTGGGCATCGCGCAGACGGTCGTGTAGCCGCCGCGCGCCGCCGCCGCGGTGCCGCTCGCGATCGTCTCCTTGTACTCGAAGCCGGGCTCACGCAGGTGCACGTGCAGGTCGACGAAGCCAGGCGCCACCACGAGCCCGCTCGCGTCGATGCGCTCCGCCTCGACGACCATGTCGCCCTCGTTGGGGCCGACCCGCGAGATGCGTCCGTCCACGATCACGAGGTCGGCGATGCCGTCGCGCCCCAGCGCCGGGTCGATCACGCGGCCGTTGTGGATCGCGAGCGTCGTCATCGGCGGGCCTCCTCGCGCGCGGGGGCCGCTTCGCCGGGGAGCTCCTTCCCGCCGGAGAGGAGGTAGAGCAGCGCCATGCGCACCGCGACCCCGTTCGTCACCTGCTCCTCGATGATCGAGTGGCTCCCCTTCGCGACCGCGCCGGAGATCTCGATGCCCTCGTTCTTCGGGCCCGGGTGCATCAGCAGGTGGTTCGGCTGCGCGCGCGCGAGCCGCTCCGCCGTCACCTGGTAGTGCTGCGCGTACTCGTGCAGCGACGGGAGCAGCCCGCCCTCCTGCCGTTCGCTCTGCAGGCGCAGCGCCATCACGACGTCGGCCCCGGCGATCGCCCGGTCCGCGTCGGTCTCGATCGTGACCGGCGGCAGCGCCGACTCCGCGTGCGCGGGGCGGTCGCCGGCGCGGAGCCCGCGCGGGAGGAGTGTCGGCGGCCCGCAGACGACGACCTCCGCGCCCACTGCGGCGAGCCCCCAGAGGTCGGAGCGCGCGACGCGCGAGTGCGCGATGTCGCCGACCATCACGACGCGCTTCCCGGCGAGTTCGCCCACGTGGCGGCGCATCGTGTAGAGGTCCAGCAGCGCCTGGGTGGGATGTGCGTGGGCGCCGTCACCCGCGTTGATGATCGAGGCGTCGGTGTGCTTCGCAGCAAGGTAGGGCGCGCCGGCCATCGCGTGACGGATCACGATCGCGTCGGCGCGCATCGCGCGCATCGTGCGGACGGTATCGATGAGCGACTCGCCCTTCTGGACGGAGGAGGTGCTCGCGCTCAGGCTGAGCACGTCCGCGCCCAGGACCTTCCCCGCGAGCTCGAACGAGGCGCGGGTGCGCGTCGAGGGCTCGTAGAAGAGGTTGACGACCGTGAAGCCGCGCAGCGCAGGCACGCGCGCGATGCGTCGGTCGAGGATCTCGCGCATGCGATCGGCGAGTTCGAGGACGGTGTCGATCTCCTCGCGTGTGAAGTCGTCGAGGTCGAGGATGTCGGTATGGTTCCAGGCGTCCGTGCGGGGCGACTCCGAGGTCCGCGCGTTGTGTCGCCGGCTCCCTGCAACCCGGCTCGTGATCTCGGTGGTCATGCCTCGACCTTTCCGGGGACGACCTCGACCGCGTCGCGGCCGTCCTCCTCATTCAAGAGCACGCGCACGTCGTCGAACCGCGCGGTGGGGATGTTCTTGCCCACGAGGTCGGCGCGGATGGGGAGCTCGCGGTGCCCGCGGTCGACGAGCACGACGAGGCGGATCACCGCCGGGCGCCCGTAGTCGTTCAGCGTGTCCATCGCCGCGCGAATCGTGCGGCCGGTGTAAAGGACGTCGTCGACGAGCACGACGATCTTCCCCTCGATCGCGGGGAGCCGCGTGGGGCGCGGCGTCTGACGCAGCCCGCTGCGCGCGAAGTCGTCCCGGTGCATCGTCACGTCGAGCGCGCCGGTCGGCGGGCGCCGGTGCTCGAAGGCCTCGATCGCGCTGGCGATGCGTTCGGCGAGCGTGACGCCGCGGCTCTGGATGCCGACGAGCACGAGGTCGTCGACGCCGCGGTTCGCCTCCACGATCTCGTGGCCGAGGCGCGTGACGGCGCGGCGGATCCCCTCGGCGTCGAGGACGAGCGCGGGGTCAGGCACGACGTGCCTCCGGGCCCCGGGCGGTGGGGATACAAAACGCCCTCCCCACGGCTGGGGAGGGCGTGTGGTCGACGGCGGCCGCGCGGTGCGCGACGGGGTGCTGGGTCACCGTTCTGCGTCCTTCCCGGCCTCTCGGGACCGGCTTAAAGACACGCCTGGGTGCGATGCCGGCGAGCAGGATAGCACCGGGTCCGCGTCCGGGCAAAGACGCGGCGCGACGCGGTCAGTTGCCGCCTTCGCCGCGCTGCTCGCGCAGGAAGCGCTCGAGCTCGTCGACCATCGTCTGGGCGTCCGGGAGCTCCTCGCGCTGGGCCGGCGCTGCCTGCTCCTCGTCGTCCTCGTCCGGGAGCTGTGCCTCGATGCGCCGCGCGTACTCCGCGACCTCGGGGTTTTGGGCGATGTCGGATGCCACCTGCGCATCAAAGCGCGCCGCGAAGACCTCGAGGTCATGGAGCGTGAGCCCGAGCGCGAGCGCGCCGTTGAGCCGCTGCAGCAGGGCGAGGGCGCCCTTCGGGTTCGGCGAGCGCCGGACGTAGAAGGGGATGTTGGCCCACATCGAGGCGCTCGGGATCCCCGCTTCGCGGATCTTCTGCGTGAGCACGCCGGTGATCCCGGTGGGGCCCTGGTAGCGGCCGGCGGTGGTGCCGACGCCGAGCTCGTGGGCGAGCTGTTCGTCCTGCGAGCTGCCGGTGACGCGCACGGTGCGCGCGTGGCTCACCTCGGCGAGCAGCGCGCCGAGCGTGAGGAAGCCCGAGACCTCGTAGGCGCGGCAGATCTCGAGCACGCAATCCACGTAGCTGCGCCACGAAAGATGGGGCTCGGTGCCGTAGAGCAGGATCAGGTCGCGGTCGGCCTCCTCGCGGCGTCGCGCGGAGAACGCGTTCGCGGGCCAATCGATCACCCGCTCGCCGCGCTCGAGTCGCACGCGCGGACGCGCCTGCGTGAAGTCGTAGAAGTTCTCGGCGTCGATCTCGGCGAACTGCGGGACGCGCCAGCGCCGGACCATGAAGCGGACGGCGCTCGTCGCCGCCTCACCGGCGTCGCTCCAGCCGGAGAACGCGGCGATCACGAGCGGTTGCCGGAGCTGCGGCCGGTCGTTGATCCGGAGGTCGCTCATGACCCCAGCATACCGCCGCCGTCGAGCAAAGGACCCGGCTTGCGCGGGGATTGCGGGCCCGCGCCCGCGGCGGGCACGATGGCGGCGGCGCTCGCCGCGGCCGGGACGGCGTGCGCGGGGCGGCCCGGGAAGGAGCGGGACGTGACCGCAGAGCAGCCCGAGCGATGCGACCCCATCGTCATGGTCGGCACGAAGAAGGGCCTGCTCCTCCTCTGGAAGGGCCCGCACGCGAGGCGCTGGCATCGCGCGTTCCACCACGAGGGGTGGGAGGTCGACGACGCGGCGTGCGACCCGCGTGACGGGTCGCTGATCGAGGCGACCACCAGCGTGGTCTTCGGCTCGCTCGTGCAGCGCTCGCCGGACCTCGGCGGGAGGTTGGAGCGCAGCGACGGGCTCGACTTCGCGGACGGCGAGCGCACAGTCGCCCGCGTGTGGGCGGTGGCCCCCGCGGGGAAGGCCGCCCGGTCGCGTCTATGCGGGCGTGGAGCCCGCGCGCTTTTCGTGAGCGACGTGTACTACGGCCCGCACGGCGGGGATCGCTTCGAGCGCATCGCCGGTTCGCCCGCGCGCGTGCGCTGCGTCTCGGTGGCGACGGTGGTCGGATGGGCGCGGTCCGCGTGCTGCTCCCCGAGCAGCTCCGCGGCCTCTTCGACGCGCCGCGCGCGCTCGAGCCCGAGGCGACGAGCGTGGCCGACGTGATCGACGCGAGTTACCCCGGCATGCGCGCGCGGCGCGTCGAGCCGTCGGGCGAGCTGCGCCCCTGCGTGAACGTCTTCATGGGTGTGGAGGACGCGCGCTGGCTGCAGGGCGCGTCGACGCCGGTCACTGCCGGCGCGGAGGTGCCGTCGTGTCCAGCGTGGCGGGAGACGGCGCGCGCCTCAGAGCGTGAGCGTGTCGATCACACGTGAGAGCGCCGGCGACGAGCGCTCGACGGCGCGGTCGATCAGCTCGACGCCGCGCTCGTGCGAGAGGTCGAGCGCGCCGAGCAGGAACGCGCCCTGCATCGCCAGCCACGCCTGCGCGAGCGCGTAATCGCGCTCGCAGGCCTCCCACGGGTAGTCCGTGACGCCCGCAGCGACGAGCGCGGCGTGGTAGTCGCGCAGGAGCGGCTCCTCGGCGACATCCACGAGCGCGGTCGCGACGTTCGGGCGGATGAAGTAGGCGACGTCCTGCATCGCGTTGCCGACCCGGATCGCCTGCCAGTCGATCATGGTCACGGACTCGGGTCCGCTGAGGCGGCCGGGATCGAAGAACAGGTTGTCGAGGCGGTAGTCGCCGTGGAGCAGCGTGTACGGGCGTTGTGAGAAGCGACGCAACAGCGCCAGGCCATGGCGCTCGAGCCAGGCGCCGATCTCGTCGAGGTTCGGCAGGATCGCGGCGTAGCGCTGCGTGAAGAGCGGCCAGGTGCGGCGGAACAGCCCATAGACGAGCGCGGCGTCGGCATCCACGCGGTTGATCCACGCGCGGTCCACGAGCGGGCTGTTCCAGGTGCTCGCGTGGAAGCGCGCGAGCGCCTGCAGCGCGACGCGTGCCTCCTCGACCGTACAGCCGCTGACCTGGTCGCCGACGCGCGCGCCGTCGAGATCCTCGAGCAGCAGCGCGTATCGACGCGTGCTCTTCGCGGCGGTCGCCACGAGACGGTCGAGCAGCGCCATCGTCACGGAGCCGGGGAGGCGTTGCAGCACCCAGCTCACCGCGCGCGACGAGGCGGGCTCGGGGTCGAAGGCGCCGAAGAAGCAGCGCGGGACGCGCACGGGCAGCGCGTCGGCGAGCTCGCGGTAGAAGCGGATCTCGGTCTCGTAGAGGCGGGCGACCACCCCGAAGCCGCGGTTCTGGCCGATCGGCGAGGGGAACTTCGCGATGAGCGAGCGGGGCGCCGCCGGCTCCTCGCGGTCGTACTCGAGCCGGATGCGCGCGAGCTGACCGATGAAGCCGGCGCCCTCGCCGAGCACCTCCCATTGGAACGCCGTCACCGAGGCCTTGCCGACGCCGCCCCCGGCGCGGAGCGCGCTCGTGAGCCAGTCGGCGCTGACGTCTGCGAGGCCCATCGGGAGCGGGGCGTCGGCCATCTGGGCGTCCGTTCCGGCACGCGGTGCAGGCACGACCTCATCGTGACGTTACCACGACGTCACCACGCGCATCCGGTCGCGGCCGCGTGGTTGCAGCCTACGCCGACGACCGCGGTCGCGCGCAGCGCGGGCGCGGCGGGCGGAGCTGCCCGCGGACTGGCCGGAGGGGCCGCCGGTGGGCGCGCCCACGGTGAGCGTACGCACGCGGGCCGAAAGCATCCCGGGCGTCGCGATCGGCGCCCCTCAACGGTGGCGCGGGCGGTCTGCGCGGCGGGGCGCCGGACGCCGCTTGCTATAGTCGTCTTCCCGCCAGCCTGCCGAGTTGAATCGGAGGTGCTCCATGTCACTCAACCTCGGCACGATCCTGCAGGCATCTGCGGTGGATTACGGCGATCGCCCGGCGATCCGGTTTGCGGAGCAGACGATCACGTACCGGGAGCTCGATCGCGCGGCGCGCGGCATCGCCACCGGCTTGCGCGATCTCGGCGTGCGTGCCGGCGATCACGTCGCGGTGATGGTGCCGAACGTCCCGCAGTTCTCGATGGTCTACTTCGGGATCCTGTACGCGGGCGCGGCCGTCGTGCCGATCAACGTCCTGCTCACGACAGAAGAGGTCACGTACCACATTCGGGACTCGGAATCGAAGCTGCTCGTCGGCCACCCGATGTTCGGGGCGCCCGCGAAGAAGGGCGCCGCCGATGCGGGCGTGCCAGTGGTCTGGGCGGACGGCCCCGAGGGGCCGTCCGTCGCGGAGCTGGCGGCGAAGCCTCCGATCGACGTGTTGCATCCAACCTCGGCGGACGACACCGCGGTGATCCTCTACACGTCGGGCACCACCGGGAAGCCGAAGGGCGCGGAACTCAGCCACTCGAACCTCTTCGTGAACTGCGCGTTCGTGGTGCCGCGGCTGATGCCGATCAACGAAGAGGACGTGGCGCTTGCGACGCTGCCGCTGTTCCACTCGTTCGGCCAGACCGTGATCCAGAACGCCTCGATCGCGACCGGCGGGAGCTACGTGCTGCTGCCGCGTTTCACGCCGGCGGATGCGCTCAAGCTGATGCAGGCGCACCGCGTCACGCTGTTCGCCGGCGTACCGACGATGTACTTCGCGCTCCTCCACCACGAGGGAGCGGAGCAGTACGACCTCTCGCGCCTGAAGTACGCGGTGACGGGCGGCGCGGCGATGCCGGTGGAGGTGATGCGCGCGTTCGAGGAGCGCTGGCCGGTGCAGATTCTCGAGGGGTACGGGCTCTCGGAGACCTCGCCCGTCGCGAGCTTCAACGTCATGCACCGCCCGCGCAAGCCGGGGTCAATTGGCTACCCGGTGTGGGGTATCGAGATGGCGATCCTCGACGACAACGACCGGCCGGTGCCCGACGGTCAGCCTGGTGAGATCGGCATCCGCGGGCACAACATCATGAAGGGGTACTTCCGGCGCGAGGAGGCGACCGCGGAGACGATGCGCAACGGGTGGTTCCACTCGGGCGACATCGGGGTGCGCGACGCGGACGGGGCCTACGCGATCGTCGACCGCAAGAAGGACATGATCATCCGCGGCGGCTTCAACGTGTACCCGCGCGAGGTGGAGGAGGTCCTGTACGCGCACCCGGCGGTCGCCGAGGCCGCCGTGATCGGCGTGCCCCACGAGAGCCACGGAGAGGAGGTGAAGGCGGTGATTGCGCTGGCGCCCGGTCAGCGTGCCACTCCCGAGGAGATCATCGCGTACAGCCGGGAGCACCTCGCCGCGTACAAGTACCCGCGCATCGTCGAGTTCATCGACGCGCTGCCGAAGGGCCCGACCGGCAAGATCCTGAAGCGCGAGCTGCGGTAGCGGAGGCGCAGGGGGGCGGTCGCCGACCGAGGGGGCGGCTTCGGCCGCCCCCTCCTCGTGCGCGCGCCCGTCCCGCGTCTAGGCACTGGTCGCTGGCGACGCCGCCCTCGGCCGCCTATGCCGTCGTCGGGTACCAGTCCGCAATCGCCCGGCCGATCTCGTGCGGGGAATCCTCCTAGATGAACGTGCGAGCCCTCCACCGTGACCGCGCGCCGGTTCGGCCACCGGCGGCAACGTTCGCGCTGCTGGCCGACGAGGATCCCGCCGGGGTCGGCGTTGACTGGGAGCTTCGAAGCCGGGTCCCGGTGAGCCACTCGCCGTACGCGCGCACCCACCTCGACCACGTCGGCGGGCTCGCCGGCGATCGGGATCTCGCGCGGCCAGGTCAGCGTCGGGCGACGAGACTCGCCCGGCTCGGTGTAGGAGCGGCGGTACACGGCCATCTCCGCGTCGGTGAGCCCGCGGATCACCGACGCCGGGAGGATGCGATCGACGAAACAGTTCCCCTGCAGCACCATCTCGCCGCCCTTGGGTCCGCGCAGCCGCACGAACGCGCGTCGTGGCGGCCACTGCTCCCAGCTCACCGGCATCACCGATCGCCTCCATCAAGACGATGCTGCGCGCGCCGGGGATGCCGCCACGGCCCGAGGAAGCCGAGCGCGGAGCCCCAGTCGTGCACCACGAAGGTGACGCAGTCGCCGAGCGCCATCGCCTCGATCCACGCGTCCACGTACCGCGCATGATCGGACGAAGCGGTAGGAGCCGTTCCCCGAAGGCCCGGAGTCGCCCATCCCGACCAGGTCGAACACGAGGCAGCGGGCGAGCGAGGCGACGTGCGGGATGACGTTCCGCCAGAGGTATGAGGACGTGGGATTGCCGTGGAGGAAGACCACGGGGTCGTCCCCGCCACCCTGCTCCGCGTAGCTCAGCCGGTGTCCGGCACGGGTGCGCTAGCCGTGGATGCGGGTCGACGGCGGAGATCTCCGTGGTCATCGAGTGCGCCTGTCGTGCGGCGGGTGGGGGACCGCGCGAGCACAGCGCGGGGGTCTCGGGACGGCAGCGTGACGCCGGGATCGCGCGGCGCTAGGCTCGTGCTCGCGAGGTGGCGCGCACGGGTCTGCCGGGTGGTGTAATGGTAGCACAGAGGACTTTGGATCCTTTAGTCACGGTTCGAATCCGTGCCCGGCATCCAGGTCTATGACACGCGGCGAGCGACCGTCGCCGCACCGTGGTGCCGCCGTCCCCTGGACCGAGGGCCCGGCTTCGCCGCCGAGCTCCCTGACGGAGATGTGAAGGGGCCGGGCGAGACGCCCGGCCCCTGTTCGACTCGCGCCCGAGACGCGCCCTACTCGATGGCCACCAGCGCGAGGAGCGTTCGCTCCGGGATGCGGTCCGGGAACTGTGCTCGGAACGCAGCGTTCACAAACGACGGCGCGCCGGGGATCAGTGTGATCGGCGTCCCGGCGACGAAGACCGTCGCCGACCGGGCCTTCACCGCTGCCACCGCGCTGCTCAGCTGATCGATCGTGCCCCCGTTGAACGAGACGAGCGACACGCCCGTCGGGTTCACGGCACCGGCGAAGCGCGAAGCCGCGATCAGCGACTCCGGGACGAAGAAGTCGATCGGCGGCACCGGCGCCCCGGGCGGCAGCTTGAATCCGACCGGGGCCGGGACGAGGCCCGTGGGCAGGTTGTCCAGGTCGAAGATCGTGCCCGCAATGGGCGCATCCCAGCCCGGGGTGAACTGGAAGCCGGCGGGCACGATCACGCGGACGCGCGACGCGGTCGTGACCGCCCGCGCCGTCCCGCTGCCGTCGGTGCCTCCGACGAACGCGGACGCCATGGGGTCGACGGCCATCGGGCCGTCGGGCGACGCGGCCGCGATGGCGAGGGCCGCCGCGCCGCCGCCGCCGGCGGCGCCGAGGTCGACCATCCGGGCGCCAGCCGGCAGACCGAGGCTCAGCGCGACGACGTCGGGC
>Ga0194132_10002671_pt1 | contig 32961 bp, 33 predicted proteins | sample TA2KigOf80mmetaG_FD_148612 | JGI IMG/M metagenome (GOLD analysis project Ga0194132, IMG submission 148612) | Freshwater microbial communities from Lake Tanganyika, Tanzania - TA2015054 Kigoma Offshore 80m | ecosystem: Environmental > Aquatic > Freshwater > Lake | place: Tanzania: Lake... | reverse complement strand
ACGAGGATCGAGCCCGGACGCCGGCTCGTCGAGCAGGAGCGCCCGCGCGTCGCGGGCGACGGCGATCGCCAACCCCACGCGCTGCCGCACGCCGCGCGAGTACGTCGCGGCCGGCGCGCGGGCGACGGTCTCCGGCAGCCCGAAGTCGTCCAGCACGCGGAGGAAGTCACGCGCGCCGGCGCGCGCGGGCGCGGCGAGGCCGGCGAAGTAGGCGAGGTTCTCGAGTCCGCTCAGCGTCGGATAGAGCGCGACCTGTTCGGGCACGAAGGCGACGCGCCGGCGCGCCGTGAGCGGGTCGACGGCGACGTCGATCCCCTGGACACGCGCGGTGCCCGCGTCGGGCCGCGTGAATCCGAGGAACAGATGGATCGCGGTCGTCTTCCCCGCCCCGTTGGCGCCGAGCAGGCAGAACACCTCGCCGGCCGCGACGGCGAAGTCGACCCTGTCCAGCGCTACCGTCGTGCCGTACCGCTTCGTGAGGCCGGCCGCCTCCAGAACAGGCGCGTGCGCGGGCTCGATCATGTACCGCTCCCCGGATGCTCGTGTCGCATTCGAACACGATTCCCGCTCCTGCGTCCGATGCATCGGGGTCCGGGTGAGGCATACTGACGGGGTCCGAGCCGGACTGTGCGGTGCGGCGCGTGTTTCACCTTGATGGAGGAAGCCACGGTCCCACACGTCACGCTCCGCGAGCTCCGCGCGGTCTGGTTCCAGGTCACCGGGACGCTGTGCAACCTGTCCTGCCGGCACTGCTTCAACGCCAGCGGGCCGAAGGAGCCGTGGCTGGCAGCGCTGGATGCCGGTCTCGTGCGGCGGTATCTCGCGGAGGCGGACGGCCTCGGCGTCCGGGAGATCTATTTCACGGGCGGTGAGCCGTTCCTGCATCGGGAGCTCCTGGCACTCCTCCGCGACGCTCTCGCCGTGGCGCCGACGACGGTTCTCACCAACGGAACGCTGATCGACGACGCCATGGCCGATCGCCTCGCCGCCCTCGCCGCGGAGTCGGCGTACTCGCTCGAGATCCGCATCAGCGTCGACGCCGCCACTGCGGCCGACAACGACGCCGTGCGTGGCCAGGGCAGCTTCGCGCGCGCCATCGGCGCCGCCCGCCGGCTGGCCGCGCGCGAGCTCTGGCCGATCGTCACCGCCACGGAGATCGCGGGGACATCGGACGGGCGCCCGCTCTACGACCGGCTGCACGAGATGTTGCTGGAGGCCGGCGTCGGCCGGCCGCGCATCAAGATCCTGCCGGTGCTTCCGCTCGGGCGGTGCGCCGACGGCGGCGCATCGCGCCTGCTGTCGGCGGCGGCGCTGGAGGGGTTCGACGACACGCGGCTGCCGTGCGCGACGACGCGCGTGGTGGCGGACGGAGGTGTGTACGCGTGTCCGATCCTGGCCGGCCTGCCCTCCGCCCGTCTCGGCGAGGGTCCGCTCGCCGGCGCGCTCGGGCCCGCCCCGCTGTCCCACCCCGCCTGTGTCACGTGCTGGGCCACCGGCCTCACGTGCGGCAACACGTGAGCCTCCGCCGCGTCGCCCTGCTCGGGGGCGTCTACAGCAACTGGCTGGCCCTCGAAGCGACGCTCGCCGATGCGCGGCGCCGTGGCGCGGAGGCCGTCTACTGCCTCGGCGATCTCGGGGGCTTCGGCCCCCATCCGAACCGCGTGTTCCCGCTGCTCCGCGAGCACGGCGTGGCGTGTATCCAGGGCAACTACGACGTCTCGGTGGCGCGCGGAGCCGAGGATTGCGGCTGCGGGTACAGCGATCCACGGGACAACTACTTCGCGCGAATCTCGTACGAATACACGGTCCGCAACACGTCGACGGAGAATCGCCGCTGGCTCGGCAGCCTCCCCCCGCTCGCGCGGGTGACCCTCGGCGAGCATCGCCTCCTGCTCTGCCACGGCTCGCCGCGTCAGATCAACGAGTTCCTCTGGGAGACCACCACGCCGACCGGTCTTCTCGAGAAGTTCTGTCGCGAGACCGCCAGCGACGCGCTCTGCGTCACCCACACCGGCCTCACGTGGCACCGCGCGCTGCCGAGCGGCCGTCACGCGGTCAACGTGGGCGCGGTGGGCCGCCCCGGGAACGACGGGACGCCGCGGGTCTGGTACACGCTGCTCTCCGCGACGCCGGACCTCACGGTGGAGTTCGTCCCCGTCCACTACGACCACGAGAGCGTCGCGCGGGACATGGAGCGCGAGGGATTGCCGGCCGAGTTCGTCGAGACCATCCGAACCGGCTGGTGGCGATGTTGTCTCGAGTCGCTGCCCGTCAAGGAGCGCGCGCGCGGTCGCTACTGACCAGTCCGAGAGCGCTCAACACGGCCCGGGTGCGGGGCACGGCGTCCGGATCTTCGCGCACGGCCTGCGCGAGCTCCGCCAGATCGCCGAACGTGTCGACGTCGGCGTGCGCCGGGAGCGCACGGGCGCGAAGCCCCGTCGCCTCCGCGCGGCGCCACGTCTCCGCGAAGACGCGGTCGGTGCTCCACGGCATCTCGGCGAAGAGCTCGGCGCGCGGTGTCCGGAGCCCGATCAGATAGTAGCCGCCGTCGTACGCCGGCCCCAGGACGACGTCGACCGCGGCATCCGCGAGGTGCGCGAAGGCGTCCCGGACATGGCCGAGCGGGAGCGTCGGGATATCCGCTCCGATGGCCACGACCCGTCCGAAGCCGCCTGCCTCGAGCGTCGCGAACACCGCGTGCAGGCGGTCCCCGAGGTCGCCCTCGGCCTGCGGCACCAACCGCGCGCCGTCGCACGCCTCCTCGAAGAAGGCGCGGTCCTCGGCCGGCGTGTACGCGCAGACGAGCTCGACGTCGGCGAGCGCTCGCATGCGCGTCATCGTGTCCCGGACGAAGGCCTCGTGGAGCCGCGCCGCGTCCGACAGTGAGAGCGGCGGGCACAGGCGCGTCTTCACCCGGCCCGGACGCGGGGACTTCGCGAGCACGACCAGCGCCGACGCCCTCACGGGATCCATACTAAGGTCGATGCGGTCATGACGGACGACCTCGCCATCGTCATTCCGGTCCTGAACGAGGCCGACGAGCTCCCCGGCCTGATCGCCTCGCTGCAGCCGTTCGCCCACGAAGCCGAGATCGTCTTCGTGGACGGCGGCAGCGCGGATGCGAGCGCCGAGATCATCCGCGCCGCCGGACTCCGCCTCGTCACCACCGAGCCGGGACGTGCGCGTCAGATGAACGCGGGCGCCCGAGCGACCCGGGGCGAGATCCTCGTCTTTCTCCACGCCGACGTCCGGCTGCCGGCCGATGCGCTCGGCGCGATCCGTGCGGCGATGGCCGACGAACGCGTGGTCGCCGGCCGCTTCGACCTCGCCTACGACACGCGGCGTTGGCCCTATCCCGCGATCGCCTGGTGTGGCAGCCAGCGATCCCGGCTGACGAAGATCTTCACCGGTGACCAGACGATCTTCGTTCGGCGGAGCGCCTTCATCGCGGTCGGCCGGTATCCGGACGTCGCGCTGATGGAGGATGTCGAGCTGTCGCGCCGGCTGAAGCGGCGAGGGCGGCTGGCGTGCCTGCGCCTGCGCGTACGCGCCTCGACCCGGAAGTGTCGCCGCGAGGGCGTGTGGCGGACGGTGGCGCTCATGTGGCTCCTGCGCACGCTGTACGCGCTCGGCGTCGCGCCGTCGCGCCTGCATCGTGTGTACTACCGGCGCGACCCCACCAAGCGCCCGCCTCAGGTCGTCGCCGGACCGAGGTCCCACGACGCCGGCTCGGTGTAGCGCTCGCGCCGCCAGCGATACGGGAGCTCGATCAGCGCGCCGGGCGCGGCGCGATAGAGCGCGGTCAGCGCGGCGTGGATGATCGTCCGCTGCTGCGTGCGGTTGAACGGCTCGCCGAGGGCGTGTCCGAACGGCCACCGCACGAAGACCGCGCGCGGCGGGCGCACGCGGAGCGTGAGCTCGCGAAGGACCGAGACGGACACCGTGGGGATGCCGCTCGCCTCGATCGCCCGCTGGATCAGTCCGACGGACTGATGACAGAGGCCTCAGGCAGGGACGAGGAAGACGAAGTCCGGCGGGTCGACGCGGAGCTGGACGAGCAGCTCGGGAATCGTCTCCGTCTCGAGGCGCCCGACCAGCGGCCCGTCGATGTGGCCCATGAAGCTGAAATGCGAGCCGACGACGCCGCCCAGGGCACCTTCCTGCGCCAGCTCGCGGAAGCGCTCCAGCGGGAAGACCAGATTCAGGTCACGGCCGGCGTCGCGATGGTCGTAATAGTCGTGCGTGATCGTGAGGTCTCCGATGCCCGCGGCGGCCGGGATCACGCGAAAGCTGGGATCGCCGTCCGGGTTCGTCATGTCGAAGGGGCGGTCGTCCGTCCGATGGACTCCGCCCGTCGTGACGATCGCCGCCCGGCATCTGCGAAGCGGGCGGCGCAGCTCGGTCCATGGCACGTCGGGCCGTGCCGCCGTGCGTGCCCATCGGGCCCAGAGGCGGCCGAGCACGGGGAGCGCGTTGAGACGACGCGCGATCAGCCGATTGACGAGACGGCGGGGCGGGGTCGCCAGCCATCGCCTGACGGCGGGCGTCGACGCGACGACGAGAAGGCCCAGCGCCGTCATCGCCGCGACCGTCCACAGCAGCGCGGCCGCGGACGTGCCGCCCACGTGCCCGAGCCACGCGTACAGCAGCGTGCCCGGCATCATACCGATCGCGGTGGCGAGCAGAAAGGCGCCGAAGCGCATGGGCGTCAGGCCCGCTGCGTAGCTGACGACGTCGAACGAGACGACCGGCAGCAATCGCCCGACGAGCACGGCCCACACCCCCCAGCGCGCGAAGAACGTGTCGGCCGATGCGAGCGCCGCGCTCGTCGCAAAGCGTTCGGCCACCGGCCGCCCGAACGCGCGGCTCAGCCCGAACGCCACGGCGGCCGCGGCGAGCGCGCTCGCCCACGACAGCAGCGCGCCCCACCACACCCCGAACACGAGCCCGTTGGCGAACGTGACCGGCGAGGACGGCAGCGGCGCGACCACCGTCTGCAGCAGCATGAGGACGACCGAGGCGATCGGGGCCCAGATGCCGAACTCGAGGATCCACGCCCGGATCGCGCCGACGTCGCCCGCGGCGAGGAGCGTCACGACGCCGCGGACGGGAGTCGCCACGGCAAGAGCGGTCACGACGCCCGCGACGACGAGGAGCGCGGCCGCCCGCCGCCGCGTCAGCGACGCCGCCACGCGAGCGCCCGCGCCGGCACCTGGCACGCTCTCCCGGCGCGGTGCGGCACGCCGTCATGAAGCGCTGCCCGACCGTCGTCGCTCGGCTTCGCGTCCCGCTCGAACACGATTCAGTATAACGACATGCCGAGCGCGTCGGGTTGGCGCGCCCTGACCGTCGTGGCTGTCCAGTGACCCACGACGGAAGAAGCCGTCGGCGAATCGCTGCGCCGCATCCGCACCGAGCGCAACCTCTCCGTGCGGACGCTCGCGGGCCATACGGGCTTCTCGCCAAGCTTCGTTTCGCAGGTGGAGCTCAACCAAGCCTCGCCGTCGATCGCCTCGCTCGAACGGCTCGCCACGGCCCTCGGCGTGCCCCTCGGCGAATTCTTCGGCGACGGGGCGGCGAGCGCGCCGCCGGTGACGCGGGCGGGACGGCGTCGGCCGTTGATGAGCTGGTGGTCGCGTGCGCGCACCGAGACGCTGACACCGCCGACGCCGGGCTGGCCGTTCGAGACCCTCATGATCACGATCGCTGCCGGCGGATCGAGCGGCAAGCGGCCCCATGCGCATCCCGCACACCAGTTCGCCATGGTGTTCGAGGGTGACGTCCGACTGACGCTCGGAACGGACGTCCAGATCCTCCACCGAGGCGACGCGGTGAACGTGGAGCCGCAGACGCCGCACCGCTGGGAGAACCCGGGGAAGACGCCCACCCGTCTCGTCGTCGTCACGTCGCGTCGCGCCCGCTGACCTCCTCCATGGCGGCGTGCCCCTCGACACAGCGAGTCGCTTCGTCGACGACGTAGCTCGAGACGCCGAGGGCGCCGCTCAGAAGGTCAACCGCCACTGCCCCGAGCTCTTCGCCGACGATCGCGCACACCTGGTCTTGTCGAGCGGTCGCGGCGGAGCGGGGCCTCACAGCGCGCGCCCTCGAGGTCGAGCGCATAGACGCGGCGCGCCCCATGCTCCCGCAAGGACTCCGTGAGAGAGCGGAGCACCGCGGAGTCCACGACCCCGGCCGCGGAGAGCGCCTGGCAAACTCTGGGCACACTGGCCGGTTCCAGACGCACCAAGGGCCCACGACTCGCGCCGTAGGCCCTTGGATGGTTGCGGGGGCTCTCTCCATTCAAGCCGCCCACCTCAGGCCTATCGAGATATCAATTGCTTAGCATCCGACCAGCCGCAGTGACGGCCGATCCTTGGGAGCAATTCGTCCTACGCATCGCCGCGTCAACGCTTTACGCGGATGCGCCGTTAACACGTAACGTGCCTATGCAAGGAGACCTCAGCCGGACGCGGCGGCTCGTACAGATCGGTGTCAAAGGAAGAGGTCGGCAACCACACGCGCGGCTCGCCTGGCTCGATTTGTTTGACGCTGCGCGGATCGATAGCCACTCCCGGGACCAATGTCACAGAAATGTCACAGAAAACTGTCTCGGAGATGAGACACTCCGACTCTTTTTAACGCTGCGATCAGGTGCCGCTCACGCTTCCTTAAACCATGCGATGTCGGAATTGAATTGCTGCTCGATGGCGTTGATGAGCCTCTGTCGGCGAACCGGATCGGTGTGCACGCCCAGTTTGCGCACGGCGGCAATCTCGTCCCTGATTGCGAGCCGATTAACATCGAGCGTCGCCAGCTTTTCCTTGGCCTTCGCCGTCAGCGCGTCGAACGTGCGCTGATCCAACTGTTCCGAATCGGCGCCGTAATTTTCGAGGCGAGCGCCACCGCGCCGAGCAGAGCATAGGAGACATGCACGGCCGTATCGGTGGGGGGCGTTGCACGGGGCGCGCGGATTCATCTCGGTCTCCTACGTACAGCCACCGGACCGGGCCGTAGCCGGCACCAGTGCCCTCCGTCGCGCCGGTCACGCCATCTTGACCCGCGCCGCCTGCTCGAGCCCCAGCTCCTGCACGCTCGTTTCGCGCATGACGAACTTCTGGACCTTGCCCGTCACCGTCATCGGAAAGCCGTCGACGAACTTCACGTAGCGGGGAATCTTGTAGTGCGCGATCTTGCCGCGGCAGTAGTCGCGGATCTCGTCTTCCGTCGCCGCCTGCCCTTCGCGCAAGCGCACCCACGCCATGACCTCCTCGCCGAACTTCACGTCGGGGACCCCGATCACCTGGACGTCCTGGACCTTTGGATGGCTGTACAGGAACTCCTCGATCTCCCGCGGGTACACGTTCTCCCCGCCTCGGATGATCATGTCCTTGATGCGCCCCACGATGTTGATGTAGCCCTCGTCGTCCATCGTGGCGAGGTCCCCGGTGTGCATCCAGCGGGCGGCGTCGATGGCGCCCTGGGTGGCCTCGGCATTGTCCCAGTAGCCGAGCATCACGCTGTAGCCGCGCGTGCACAGCTCGCCCTGCACTCCGACGGGGACGACCTGGCCGGTCGCGGGATCGACGATCTTGATCTGCACGTGGGGGTGCACCTGCCCGACGGTGCCGACCTGCTTGGCGAGGGGGGCGCCGATCCGCGTCTGCGTGCTGACCGGGCTGGTCTCGGTCATCCCGTAGGCGATGGCCACCTCCTCCATGTGCATGAGCGTCTTGGCTTGCTTCATCACCTCCACCGGGCACGGGGAGCCGGCCATGATGCCGGTGCGAAGCGACGAGAGGTCGAAGCGCGCGAAGTCCGGGTGACTGAGCGCGGCGATGAACATCGTGGGCACGCCGTAGAGCGCGGTCGCCCGCTCCGCCTGGGCCGCCTCGAGGACGGCGCCGGGATCGAAGCCCTCGCTCGGATAGATCATGGTGGCGCCGTGGGTCACGCACCCGAGATTGCCCATGACCATGCCGAAGCAGTGGTAGAGGGGCACGGGAATCAGGAGGCGGTCCCGGTCCGTGAACTGGAGCAGCTCGGTCACGAAGTACCCGTTGTTGAGGATGTTGTGGTGGCTGAGGGTGGCGCCTTTCGGGTACCCGGTAGTGCCGCTCGTGTACTGGATGTTGATCGGGTCGTCGAACTCCTGAAGGCGCTGGCGCCGGGCGAGATCGTCCGGCGTGACCGGCTCCGCCAGGGCGAGGAACTCCGCCCACCGGAGCATGCCCGGCGACGCGTCGGCGCCCAGGCGGATCGCCCCGCGCAGGTCCGGGAGCTGGGCGGCGGCGAGCCCGCCCGGCTCGCTCCGGGCCAGCTCGGGGGCCAGCTCGTGGATCATCCCCGTGTAGTCCGAGGTCTTGAACGCGGGCGCGAGCACGAGCCACGCGCAGCCGGACTGGCGGAGCGCGTACTGCACCTCGGTCAGGCGGTAGCTCGGGTTGATGTTGACGAGGATCGCGCCGACCTTGCTCGTGGCGAACTGCACGATCGCCCATTCCGCACAGTTGGGCGCCCAGATGCCGACGCGCTGGCCCTTGTCCACGCCGAGGCCGATCAGGGCGCGGGCGCAGCGGTCGACCTCGTCCCGGAGCTGCCGATACGTGTAGCGGAGCCCCTGGTGGCAGGAGACGAGGGCCTCGTTGTCCGGGTACCGATCGACGGTCCGGTCGAACAGGTCGCCGATCGTGAGGCCGAGGAGCGGCCGGTCGCTGATCCCGCTCGTGTAGCTCCGTGGCTCGTCGGTCACGACCGCCTCCGTCGGCGCGCGGGGCGTGCCGGCCGCGGCCCGCCGGGCTTCCGCGCGCGAGGCCTCGCCACGCTCGCCGGCGAGCGTCTCCGTGCCGCCGTGGCGGCGCCGGCGACCGGCCGGGTCCCGCCCTTGACCCTCCGGCTCGCGATCCGCGCGCCCTCGGCCAGCACCCGCAGCTTGGCCCAGACGACGTCCTCCGCGACCATGGTGTAGCCGGCGACGGTCGAGAAGCCGCAGTCCGTGCCGGCGATCACCCGCGCGGGATCGCCGCCCATCACGTCGACGAACAGCTCGATCCGGTCCGCCACCACCTCCGGGTGCTCGAGGTAGTTGGTGGTGACGTCGATCACCCCGGGGATCAGGATCATGCCGCGCGGCGGCGGATTCTTCTTGAGCGTCTTCCAGTCGTGCTGGTGACGCGGGTTGGCGCAGGCGATGCTGAGCGCGCCCACGCGCGCTGTGTAGAGAATGGGCAGCAGCGGGGCCAGGTCGACGTCGTCGACGTGGGGGCCGTCCCAGTTGCCGAAGCACACGTGCAGCCGCACGCGGTCGGGCGGGATGTCGGCCAGGGCCACGTTCATGGCGTCGACGTGGATCCGGATGCGGTCCAGGAACTCCCGCAGCGGGCGCCCCTGGAACATGAAGGAGCGCTCCATGGCCAGGTCCGGCGCGTCGAGCTGCAGCACGTGGCCCTGCGAGACGATGTAGTCGTACTCCGCCTTCATGGCCCGGGCCAGGCCGTACACATAGTCCCGGTCCGTGCGGTAGTCGGGATTGGCCGGATCGCGCAGGAACGTCGTGCTGATGATCCCCGGGGAGGCCGCGGTGACGAAGGTCTCCGCGAAGCGCTTCGGGTGGCGCTGTAGCGAGTCGGCGAACGAGGAGAGCTCGAGCTTCGCGTCGGCTAGGTCGGGCTGGTACTGCACGGCGCGCTGGCACTGGAAGCAGTTGAAGAGCTTTGCGGTCAGCTCGCCGGGCCGCGCCAGGCGCTTCGTCAGCATCTCGCCGTACTTCGGAAACTTGGCGATGTCGGTCATCCCCTTGCGGGGCGACACGCCGCCCCAGCCCGACAGGCGCACGCTCGCGTAGGTCTGAAACCCCACGCGAGCCTCCTCGCCGTCGCTGCCGATGTCGACGCCGCTCTCGAGCTGCCGGCCCACCACCCAGTCGGTGGCGGCCTCGATCTCCCGGCGCAGCTCGCCTTCGTCGACGGGCCGCCCGTGGTCCCGCTCGATGAGCAGCCGGGCCAGCGTGTCGGTGCGCGGCAGGCTGCCCGCGTGCGTGGTCAGGATCCGGCGCTCGCTGGTCTTCATCGCTCGCTCATCCCGATCCGCGGCGGCGGTGAACCCTCGATGCCGCCGTCGAGCCGCGCCGCGACGGCCGACAAGGGCTGGTCACGATCGGCCTCGCTGACCCGTCTCGCGATACCTGCACGGTGGAAATGGCCACTCATGGTAACGCCCCGCCCGCGCGTTGCAAGGCCGTGAGCATGCCGGTCTGCCTGCCCCCCGTGGTGCGCGCGAGCGCCGGGCCCGTAGAGGTCGCCGAGCACCCGCGTGGACCTGACCAGCGCCGACGTCAAGGCCACGTACGACAAGATCGTGTTCCCGCCGGAAGCGGCCCGCAGCCCGCGGAAGATCTATGGCCATTCGCGGAGGTTCGCGCGTGGTCTGGGCACACTGCGGGCACACTGACGCTCATCTCGGCGCTCGCCGCAGGCCCCGCTTTGCATGCGTGACCACTTGTAGTCATACTATGGCCATGAGGAATGTCCGGATCGCGGAGCTCAAGGCACGGCTCAGCGAATACCTCCGCGCAGTACGCCGGGGCGAGACCATCGCCGTCCTGGACCGCGAAACACCCGTTGCCCAGATCATTCCCGTGCGCGAGCGATCGGCGCTTCGCGTCCGAATGCCTGCGCCCGGAGCACCGCCGCTGAATCGCGTCACGCGGGCGAAACCGCTCAAGCTGAATCTGGACGTCGTCCAGCTGCTCCTCGAAGAGCGGCAGGGGCCCAGGTGATCGCCTACGTCGATGCGTCCGTCCTCCTCCGCGTCGCACTGGCTCAGCCCGACGCCCTGTCCGAGTGGCCGCGAATCCAGCGAGGTGTTTCGAGCGCGCTCGTCACGATCGAGAGTCTCCGAACGTTGGACCGCCTCCGGCTGCGCGCCCGACTCGCCGATACGGAAGTCGCAAGCCGCCGAGCCACGATCCTTGCGCTCATCGATTCGCTCGAAGTGGTGGAGATCGACGCGGTGATCCTCGATCGCGCCGCCCAACCCATGCCCACGGAGCTTGGGACTCTCGATGCGATCCACCTCGCCACGGCACTCCTCTGGAAGGAAATGACGAGCACCGATCTCGTCATGGCCACCCACGACGGGGCGCTCGCTCTCGGCGCCCAGGCCCACGGATTGCCAGTCGTCGGTATGGCGCGGTCATAGGAACACGCCGTCGTGATGGTTGCCGCCTGCCAAAGACGGCAGAGAAACTGGACCGGTACGTTCTCAGGTAACGAGCTCTCCGGGAAACCCGGGGCGGTTCACCTCTGCATCATCGCGAAGGACTACTACGGCTGCCGCGCGCGGATGGAGTCGGGACTATGCTCCAACGAGATTCGAATCCATCGGGCGGCGATCGAACAGCTCGTGGTCGACGAAATCGCCGCGTAAGCTTCCCCGTCCCGTAGACCGTTTGGAACTAGACTCTCGCCGGGTGGAGAGGAGCCCCCGATGCGAAAGTCCCGGTTCACGGAGAGCCAGATCGTCGCCATCCTCAAGCAGGGCGAGGCGGGCGTGCCGATCGCGGAGATCCTGCGGCAACACAACATCAGCAAGGCGACGTACTTCCAGTGGCGGTCGAAATACGCCGGCGCCTCGGTCGACGAGCTGAAGCGGCTGAAGGAGCTCGAGGCCGAGAACGCGAAGCTGAAACGGATGTACGCGGAGCTGGCGCTCGAGAATGCGGCGATCAAGGACGTGTTGAGCCGAAAGCGGTGACGCCGTCCGCGAAACGAGAAGTCCTGGGCATGCTGGTGGGCGAGCATGGGCTCTCCGTGCGCCGCGCATGCCAGGCCGTGAGGCTCTCGCGGGCGGCGTACTACCGGCCTCGACCATCGCAGCTCACGCGGGACAGCGACGTCGTGACGGCCTTGAATGACGTGATCGCCCGGCACACGCGCTGGGGCTTCTGGAAATGCTTTCATCGGCTGCGCCGCGCCGGCCACCCCTGGAACCACAAGCGCGTCCACCGCGTGTACTGCGCCCTACGACTGAATCTGCCGCGGCGGACGAAGCGGCGGATCCCGGCCCGTCTGCGGCAGCCGCTGGTGGCGCCGGTCCGGCTCAATGAAACGTGGGCGCTCGATTTCATGACCGACACGCTCTACGACGGCCGCCGCTTCCGCACCTTCAACGTGATCGACGAGGGCAATCGCGAGGCGCTCGCGATCGAGATCGGGACGTCGATTCCGAGTGCGCGCGTGATTCGGGTCCTCGACGATCTCATCCGGCTCTACGGCCGGCCCGCTCGCTTGCGCGTCGACAACGGGCCCGAGCTCACCGCAGAGGCCTTCGTGGAGTGGTGCACGGCGCACGGGATCTCGATCGGCTACATCCAGCCGGGCAAGCCGGATCAAAACGCCTTCATCGAACGCTTCAATCGCAGCTACCGCGAGGAGGTGCTCGACGCGCATCTCTTCGACGCGCTCGACCAGGTGCGCGAACTCTCCGACGCTTGGTTGGAGATCTACAACACCGAGCGGCCCCACGACAGCCTCGGCCGGGTGCCGCCGCTCACGTTTCTACCGAGGCCAGACATCCCGGTGGAGTCTAGCTTCGCGCTGTCTACTTGACGGGGAAGCTTACGGCGTCGTGCCTGCTCGTATTGGAAGTCATCGCGGACCGTTGCTCCTTTGAGCCGGTGGGCGTCGAATACTTGCTCAAGCAACTGGCTTCTTGCGACGTTGATTGCTACTCGAGACGAGTCGCAAACGATCCATCGCCTCCCAAGCTCCTCCGCTGCAACCGCCGTTGTTCCCGATCCGCCGGTTATATCCAAAACGAGATCACCCGGCGTCGGCCCGCCGCTCTCCGTGCAGAACACCCACTTCTTCTACAAGCTTCTCGAGAAGGCCGAGCTGCGCCGGGTGCGCTTCCACGACCTCCGCCACACGTTCGCAAGCCTGCTGCTTCAGAACGGGGAGTCGCCGACCTACGTGAAGGAGCAGATGGGGCACTCGTCCATCCAGGTGACCGTGGACGTCTACGGGCACCTGATCCCCGGTGCGAACCGTCAGGCGGTCGACCGTCTGGACGACGCGACCGGGCGCAACCCCCGCGCAACCAAGCGTCCGGCCGTGATCGAGTCCTAGAAACACGAAACCCCCGAAACCGTTTCTGATTTCGGGGGTTTGCCGTGGTTGCGGGGGCTGGATTTGAACCAGCGACCTTTGGGTTATGAGCGCGCTCACCCGTTTTCGGCCTTGTTGGGCGCCGTCGGGGGCGATCCTGCTTTCTCGTTTCCTCTCGCGCACTTGGCGCGTTTTCCTTCGGCGTCCGTCCGCCGCCGTCAGCGGCCGTTTGGCGCCGTTTATTCATAATGCATTCATAAGAGCTGACGTAGTCGGGCACGCCCAGACGCGCTTCGAGCCGCGCCGCCGCCGTCCGCTTCTCGTTCGGGAAGAGATGCCCGTAGCGGTCGAGGGTGATCTGGGCGGAGGCGTGGCCGAGCTGGGCCGAGATGTATTTGATGTTCTCGCCGCCTTGGATGAGTGCGCTCGCGTAGAAGTGCCGGAGGCTGTGAATCCGGACGTGCCGGAGTTCGGCCTTCACGAGCGCCGGCGCCCAGACGCGGTGCCGGAGGTTATCCGGGTCGACGGCGGCTCCCTCGGCGGTCACGAAGACGAGGTCGTCGGGCGGCACCGGAGGCTCCGCGTAGCGCGAACGCCGCAGGCCTGAGAGAACCGCGAGCAGCTGGTCGCCGACGTCGATCGCCCGGCGCGATTGCTTCGTCTTCGGTCGGTAGAACTCGCCCTTGTAGAGGGTGCGGCGCACCCAGATCCTCTTCACCTCCCAGTCGATGTCGCCCCACTGGAGTCCGAGGAGTTCGCCGAGCCGCATCCCGGTGAGGGTCGCCGTGAGGAAGAGCGGGTAGTAATGGGGGTCGAGGGCGTCGAGGAGGCGGTTCACCTCCTCGGGGTCGAGGATCTCGATCTCCGGATCGTCGTCCTCCCGGATCGCGCGCGGCCGGCGGAGCGCCCGGCTGCCGTGGAGGCGATTCATGACGAGGTGGCCGGCTTCGACCGCGTCGGCGAAGAGTTTGTGGAGGATGACGAGGTGGTTCCGCAGAGTCTTCGGCCGGAGCTTCCCCTCCTGCGAGGCGAGATAGGCGTTCACCTCGGTGACGCCGATCGCTGTGAGCGGGCGGTCGCCGAAGGCGGGGATGAGCTGGCGGTTGAGGACGCTCCGGTAAGCACTCGCTGTCGAGGGCTTCAGGTTCCCCAACCCCTTCGCCCAGCTCGTCGCGTACTCGCGGAACATTGCCGGCGTGATCTCGCGATACGTCCCGTCGTGAAGCGCCTTCAGGCGTTCGGCAAGGACCCGGGTCGCCTCCTTCTTCGACGGCCCCACGGCCTCGCGCTTGAGGCGCGTGCCGACGTAGTAAGCGATCGTGTAGTGGGGACTGAGCCAGGTCCGGCCGTCCTTCAGCCGGATCCTCTGCCGATAGATCGAACCTTGCTGACGATGCATTCGCTCTCCTTGGTCGTCGTGTTCTTCTTCTTGTCGATAGACCGGCCTCCCTTCGAGGTCAATGCGCAGAAATGGATACGGTTGCCGCGGCCGACACGTCCGACTTCGTCAGCGTTCCTGAAGACGGGTCGGGCCGGAGGATCGCTCCTCCGGCCCGAGTTGCCCTAGCGCGACCGCGCGAGCGTATCGAAACCGCTTCCCGCTTGCCGCTTCACCCACGCCTCGACGTCGGCCATGTTGAAGCGGTACGTGCGGCCGATCCTGACATGCGGGAACTGCTTGAGCCTGCCGGCTCGCATCAGCTCCCACAGCCGGTTGCCCGGCCGCTTGCCACGGGACACGATCCCGAGAAACTCCGCGACCTCTGCCAGCCCGACGAGATGTTGGCTCATCGCCAATCCTCCGTCGCCGGAGGTCGACTCAGAGTCAATCTCTCCGCGACCTCACTCTTGCCTGATGGCCGAGTCCAGGCTGCGGTGAGCCGGGGGAGCCGCCGGTGTTCCGGCGGGGGTGTCCCCTGCTCAGGAGGATGGTCGCGCTACCGACCGAAAGGTGTCAAACGAAATGTGATTTCAGGGTTCGTCGGGAGTGCTACATCACAGCGCTACGGCTCGCTAAACTACCGCACACGAGTGTAACGGCGAGGGGGAGCGATGGCTGGCTTGACATACCAGGACCTGAAGCCCTACCAGACATATTTTGTTTTCCGCGCATCGGCACCGCTCAGTCGTGCCATGTTAACGGCGCTTGGGGAAGAACTGGCGGCAATCCTCAATAAGGACGTGGCCGAGGCAGACGATCGGTGCCACGTTCGGAAACTCTTGGCGACGGAGCAGTTTGATCGCGATTTTGTCGCAATCTATACCTATCGACGCACCCCAAGAGTGCGATGGGCATCCGGGCCGGATGCGCCGCGCGATACCGAACATCATCTCGCCCTACTCCTAAGCCATCAGCACACGCTCTTGGTGATACCGACTGACGCCGTGCTTCCTGCTAAGTTGGCCCGGGCAACTACCGAGCCGAGCTTTGCCGCATGGTCAGGAGTGAAGCTCGCGAGCCCGGCGCGACTCATCAACGGCTTTGTTTATCGCGCCGCGAAGACATTATGGCTCAGCGGCATTCACCGCTCGGTGGCGGTAAAGCCTGATAGCAAGGTGCTTATCGGACAAGATCTCGAAGCGAGCTTGGATGCGCTCGGCGATCAGAGCTATCAATTCACCTCGACACGCTGCGAGGGCCCTGACTCCGGCACTATTGCGGCCGCGTCAATCGGCGTAACGCCGCGCACCGGCAAAGTCTGGCTCGGCGGCGCGCCAAATTGGCGGGTCGTTCTACAGAACGCCCAGGCCATAGCCGCGACCGCCGAGGCGGCGAACGAGAAACCCCGCGACCCTTATCCCGTGCTCGCGAAGACACAAGCGTCGCTGACTCGTGTCAGTGGTGCCTTCGAAGTGAGTCTTCCTCCGCCGGAGTATGTGGAGGACGAACAGCTGCGAGCGGCGTTGCAGACGATCTCGGATGGGACAGTCTCATGGACCGTCACTCCGTCGGCGGGCGCGAATGCACGAATCAATATACCGTTCGACGGCAAGAACTATCCCATTACGATCACGCTCACTGAAGTTGCAGGAGACGTGACGCACGCGGTCGCTGGTGACGACACCGCTCCGGAACCCATCAAGGCAGTGACCGATCTTCTGCGGCGAAACTCGCTGCTAAAGATCTACTACGATTCTATGCACACCTACTCCGATGGCCAGCTCTTCGAAGTGCGGACGCGGCCGTTGCCATTCACGCTCACACCGAAGAACTTCCCTGGGGTCGACATCACGCTGGAAAAGCCGACCCGAGCATCGGGCCACGGTGTCGACCTAGGACGAATCGGCGCCGCCGGCGAAAAGAGCCTCTTTACGTGGGTATGGTCTCAGTTCAGAACGGGATGGCTTTGGTGTGATGACGAGGCCGGCGAGCTCGCCGATTTCATCCATCTCGACCGCAACCACCAGCAACTCACCTTCATCCACGTCAAGGCTGCTGATTCTTCGTCGCCGACGCGCGGCCTCGCCGTTGCACCCTACGAGGTCGTCTCCGCCCAGGCCCTTAAGAATCTGCGCTACATGGAGCGAGCCGAACTCGAACGGCCGCTTCAGGAAAAGCTCACGCGAGACCGAACGGCGAACATCAAGCGCGGTTGGCGGAATGGCAAGGAACTCCCACCGAAGTCAACGGAGCTTTGGAAAACGATTGCCAAGATCCCGTACAGTCAGTTCACGCGACGCGTCGTCGTCCTCCAGCCGCACGTCAGGGCCTCGCGCGTTCCGAAGGATCTCACTGCGAATACGGCGGACGCACGGCGCGCGCGACTTCTCGTCACCCTCCTTCACGCGGTGAAGGCTGACATCAATCGCTACGGAGTCGAGCTCGAAGTGTGGGTGGATCGCTAAGGTCCCTCTCAATCTGCTGCAACAAACCAATCATGCCAACGACGCTGGCGTTTTCGGTGCCAGGCGCTCGCCGATCTCGAGAGGTAGTACTTTGCATACGCGTCGTACATACGGACATCCAGGAGTTGACTAATCACTGTGCGCAGCTTTTCTTCATCGAGTGTCCGAGCGTAGTACAAGATGGGGACCACCTTGGGACGACGCCGCTGACCGCGGCTACGACAGAGTTCCTGGTCCATCGTCCGCACGGAGACCTTCGCGCTATACAAGATAAGCGTCCTCACATCCGGAAAGTCGACACCTCGTTTGCCGAGATCTCTTGTCATCACGAGCACCGTCGCGCGCCCATTCTTAAAATCGGCGATATCGCGTAGATACGCATCGCCTTTCTCAGCATACGCGCTACGCACCCCGCGCCCGCGCCGCTGACGCACGAGCTCTTTGACGAGTTCTGCTTCTCGGCAGAGCACAAGAGCTGGGTGTATGGGCAACAAGCGTTTCACAGCAGTCATTTTTGCTGTCGCACTACAGTTCTTGTCTTCATAGACGTCCAGTCGCTCGCGTTGCTTCTTCAACAGCGCTCGCGCGAGATCGGCTGCTTCACCCCCTTCGCTCGCAATGCGACGGATTTCTCGCCAGAACGACGCGGATGTCGTGCATTGATCGAGGTTCCTCAACGCACGGAGCCGTCCCACGAGGACCTTGCATTCGGCCGTAATGAGCTCATCGAGCTTCTGTGCCCGTCCATCGACGCAGCGCACCGGATCAATCCGCACACGCGGCAGAAACGGCACGATGCTTCGTTCAAACGGGGATACTTCTTTGAACGAGAGGCTCCGGAAGAGATCTTGATCGTCTGGTTCCAACTCCGACGCCGTGAGTCCCAGCGTTCGGACCTGTCGCGCGGTGAGATACTCGATGAGCTTTCGCCAGTCTTCGTGAAGGCGTTGCCGATCGTCAAACGCTTCATCCGAGATAGACAAAAGGTCAACCTCGTCGATGATGCATAAGCCGATTTCGTTCAGATCATTCCCACGGAACCACGATAGCCGATTGAAAAAGAACTTCGGCGTTGAGACGATGATGTCAGCGTGCTTAAGACGCGCTTGGGCCACTGGTCGATTGGAGGCCTCATCTTCCGCACAGTTGAAGAGCCGAAGCCGATGACGACTCGGGTCCGGCATTTCTAACCACTGCCCCATGGCGACGTACTGTTCTCTCAACTCTTTGGTTGGCGTCAGTACGAGAATCTTGGGCTTGTCAGGCGAGAGCGCGTACTTCGTCCGCGCTGCCTGCGCATACAGTATTAGCTGGGATACGAGACTCTTGCCCGTTCCTTGGGGTAATCGAAGCAGGACATTGCGTGAACGAAGCGCATCGAGCGCTACCGCAGCAGCAAAGGATTGATATCGGCGTGGGCGGTATTCCGTCCGGTGCAATAAACGCAGTACGAGATCATGAAAGGCGCGCGGCTTCGCGCGCCCGATAGGCGCCCCTCTCTCGGATCGTCCCATTCAGTTTGTAGAGCGTATTTCTCAGTTGCCGGTGCGTCTTAGATCAGCGCTTCTCTCTTAGATTGAGCGATCCTCGGCATGCCTCGAGAACCGCCTCCAGCATCGCGATGTAGCCGATTCTTATCTCGCGATCAGCATGAAGAAGCTGCGTTATTTCGAAAAGGGAATCAGAGTCTTTCGCGCCGTCGAACGGAAACGCATAGCGCCCTCCGCTTGTTGCGCATCCGCTCCCGTATCGGTCGGTTCCACTATTTCGGATGCGCCCTCACCGAGAGAATGGTGTAGGTGTCGTCCTCAATCTGGAAATAGAACCGCCATCCCCTGGTCACTCGGGCCTGCCAGATGTCGCTTGCTTCGTCATACTTCTTCGCGCGCAGGGAGGGATGCCGAAGGCTCTCGGCAAGGAGACTTACTTGTTTATCGAAAGCCTTTCGCACCGAGAAGGGCACATCCGCGAGCTGTCCCGCGATGCGCGGATGGTAGCGAAGCTTCATCAGGCGGTTTTCGCGCGCCTCTTCCTCTTCTCCCGTGCGGTGCGCTTGTGGAGGTCGGCGAGCATCGCGGTCGCCGACGTGAAGGGGCCGATGACCCGCCCCTTCCGCACGTCCTCAAGCGCCAGGGCAATCTCGCGATCGACAAGGCTCTTTGGCGTCAGGGTGATCTTCTTTCCCTCGACCTTCGCTTCGAGGATGTCGCCCACGGCAAGCTTCGCCTGCCGGCGGACGGAGGTCGGCAGGGTCACCTGGTATTTGGTCTTGATCGTCACGAGGGGCATCCCCGCGGCTCCTTTGGGCATAGTGGATGAAAGTTAGAAAGTGTGAATGCTCTCCTACTATAGCGGACGGGGGAATTGGGTCAAGGTTGCGGGCTTCCTCATACCGGGCACCAACGATCCTATGTCCGCCGAGGACTGGCGCCTTTGACGTGCCACCCCCACCTTCAATCAATTCGCGACAACCGTTCAATTCGTCCCTGGCGACAATTTCCTCTTCAGGCTATTGCAGCCCTCCCGAGAGCCGCTTCAAGTCGTTTCGCATAGCGCGCGACGCGTCGTGAACTGCCTGATACCAGGTCGTCACCGCGACTCCTTGACGCTCTTTCTCCGAGTCCGCAGCCCGAAGGCGCTGCGCATTGACACCAAGCCCCGCCCGTCCGGTGAGTGCCTCAGCAACATCATCAGAAGCAAAGATCAACGCGCCTTCGTGCGCGCTCAAGAAGGCGAGATATTTGCCGATATTGCCCGGGTCGAGCGCGAACTCACCCACACGCTCCATCAACATCCGGTAGGCATCTGCTTTTGCCCGAAAGTAGAGCTCAATGCGGCGAGCCCTGATATTCAGACGAGCAGAGATCAGCTGACTGCCGAGGGCGCCGCCTAGTCCCACCAATGCACCGCCCAGTCCAGCGGCGGCACCGATCAGACCTGTCAAGACCGCAGTCTCCACGAGCGCCCTCCCGGCTCCCGGATATACTTCTCGATGCGGCAACAAAGTCCGACGAGTTGAAGAGCTCTTCAGACTCGTGCCGCGCCCAGGACAGATTCTCATGACCAACGCGAAGAAATCATCGAAAGGTCGGGCAACTCAGCCACTGGACGTCGCGTATCAGAACCTTTGCCAGACGATCGTCGATTTCTTCCGAGAGAACGAAGGCCTTCAACCGTACGCAGACGACGGCATCGATGTCGCCATTCCCGTGGCCATGACCGACGTTGTTTTCGACATCGCGTTGAAGAATGCGGACGGAACACGGCTCGTCGTCGCCGAATGCCGCCGCATTGCTCGCAAAGAAAAGCAAGAGGCGCTCTTCGCACTCTCCGGAAAAGTCGAAGCGCTTCGGAAGGCGACAGGGCTTATCGTCGATGGGATCTTTTTTGCGAAGAGCGGGTTTCAGATCGGTGTCGCGAAGGCGGCCCGGGGTCTTGGCTTGCGTCTGATGGAAGTGCGAGAGGGCCAGCATCCGAACGCCCTCACATTCGCCGAACTGATCTATGAGCCCCAGGCACGCCGGGTACGCCGCGCCTGGGGCGTCAGGTCAAGCGAAGTGTTCTACGTCTCGGATACCGTTGTCGAGGTCGCACGCGTCGTCACGCCCGACGCGACCGACGCATCTCATTCACAGAGCAATCCCGAGATCCTCTGATGAGCGACGAGACTGGACCGCCGCGGGCCCTGTTCGCCCGTCTATGACCGCCAGCGTCCGTGGCACTTCTTGTATTTCGCTCCACTGCCACATGGGCACGGCTTATTCCTTGGATTCCGCGCGAGCTGACCGACCTCACCACGCGCCAGTTGCATCCATCGTTCGGGACCGCCCGGATACTCTTGCGCCGTAAAATGCCACCCGTTGATCTTCTTGAGAATCCCAAGTTCCTCTTGCTGCCGTAGCGCTTCCGTCTGATCCTCGGCCGTCCAGTTCCTCGCGTCGAGGTACGCGGCGTCCTCCGAGCGCTCGTCGTAGCCAGCAGGCTCCGTCGCAACGCCGATTACATCCTGGGCCTCCGGATACCGAGCCTTGACGACGGCGCAATAGGCCTCGAGCAGTCGTCGTCGCACAACCCTGTAGTCGTCATACGATCGGTCGGCGCGCCGCGGGAAGACGACGAAGACGTAAAATGGATCGCCGGGTCGCGAGGGGTAAAGGACGCGACTCGACTGAATATCGATGGGCGTCTTCATAACGAGGCCATGCAGCGCGGCTCCGAGCAGTCGCCGTTGGAAACGGGGTTCCTGGGCCATGAAGCGCAGAATTCGCTCCATCGACTCGATCCCGCCCGGCGACACGTAGTACTCCGTGCCCTGGAGTGCATGGCGCCCGAATGTCTCGATGAGACGATCCCAGACGTAGCTGATCCTGTCCGCATCAATTTGGGCATGCCGTTGTGGGTTGCGCATGAAGCGAGCCCAATGCCCTTCTGGAATCCATATCGGGCCATCCGAAGGAAAGTCGAATCCGTGTTCGCCGTCCTCGGTCATGGTCGTGAGATAGAGCGCGAGAAGCTCTTCTTCGCCGGCAGCTATGACTTTCTGTCCCGAACGGAGCAGCCGCTCCTTCGCCCTGAGGTACGCCGTAAAGTCAGCGATCGTGTCGAGGGTCCGCATGAGAACCCGGAGCGAAGTATCGTCGAGGACGTGAACGAAGGGTCGTGCGGGATCAAGATCACCAACAACAAACGGTCGTGTATGAGCGTCTGGACCCTTGAGGTCGCTGCGAATCATCAGACTCCCGCTTCCATCAAGGTCCGACGCGCATCGCTCGGCAATTTCATGCGCGACGACAATCAGGTGAAAGCGGGCCTTTGACATGTCCGGAAGAGGCAGTGGGAAGGGGCGTCGGCAGCTTTTATCGAGAAAGACGCGATTCGGGAACGCTCTCAGCCAGCGTTCCGCGCCCCATGCCTGGTCCGCAGAGCGGCAAACCGCTTTACGAAACCACCTGGCCCAGTCTGCGTCCGTGTCGGCGGAAGCAGGGACAGCACAATGCTTGTCCGAGAAGACGATGACGTCATCTTCAAAGACAACGATCAGATCCGCGATCTCCTTGCCCTCGCGGCGGGCACCGATTCCCTGGTCACGAAACAACCTTGGATAACTCCAGAGAGACAAGAATGTCCCCTGACATAGTCGCGCGAGATAGCGTTCAGCAGGAGTGCTCCCAGCTGAACGCTCGGTTCGCTCCCCTAAGCCGGTCCCTTCCCTCATAGCTCTGAAGATCGCGATCGATGAGGTGTACGCAAGCCGTGAATCGCGCAACACGTTTCGCACCAGCGGAGAGGCACCGGGAATCCGTAGGGCTGCGGGATAGTGCGGAGCAACGTCAGAAGGTTCCCAACCATCTGACTTCGCGAGGTCGAGACGCGCTCATCGCTCAAGTACGGGTTCGCGTTCGGCCGCTGACGCTCGAATGGTGCGCCGCCGCCTTGCCAGCGCTCGTCGCCGTCGGCGACGGCGGCAGGCGACCAAACGAAGTGTCCGGCAGGACTCTCAGGCGGCAGTCGCCGCTCAAGGACATGCGCCATCGCATCCATGGACCGCAGAGCGATCCCGCTGCCGGCGAGCCACGCCGAGACTCCATCGCCATAGGCCGGCGGGTTCGCGATGATGTCAAGTAGCGCCACACGGTCAAATCCCATCTTGAGAAGTCGTTCGATCTGACCGCGGAGCCGCGCCACCTTCTGGCGCGACTGCTTCTTCGATCGGACCGCGCTCGCCGTGATTTCGGCCGCGTTCCGTGGCAAGTACGCGCACTTCGCTTCAACGGCGACGAGATGACTCAGGGACGGTGGCCACTGTATTCCACCTTCCCCGGCGAGACGCCATGCGGCAAAGAGCAGATGCCACGACGGATGAGCGTCCCGCTTAGCGGCTGCTTCCTCGGACACGTACGCCCAGAATCGGTCTGGTTCGCGCCATTCGAGCGTGCCTGCGAGGAGGTCGATATCGGTCGCGCATGAACGAACGAGCCGCTGTGCATCGAGCCGAGCGATATACCACGAGAACGCTGCGGGCAAGCCAAGCGGGGCCCAGAGGCTTTCTCCGATCTCGGGCAATTCGATCAGCCGCTCGACCGCGGTGTGCTCCCGCTCCTCATCCAGGTCAACTAGATAGGAAGTTTCGATGCTTGGCTCCGCTATGGCCTTTGTTCTTCGACGATCTCACGGACGACGAGATCGGCCCCAGGTTCCCCGGCAGCCCACGTTTCCCTCCGAGCCTGTTTCCCGGAGACCTGAAGTCCTTCTCCGGGACGTATGACAAGGCCGGACTCGCGCAGCGTCAGCTTTCGCGTCGGATCGATGCGGAATGTTACGATCCGCTCATACTTCACCTTGCGTGGCGAGAACATATCCAGTAAGAATCCCTGCTCTTCGTCGCGAAGGGCCGCGACAGCGCGCACCTTTACTTCGAATCGGTCAGTACGAGCTTTGTACCCGAGAGAGAACCCTTGCAGATGTCCCCGCGACAGCGATCGATGTTCACATAACGTGACGAGGTATGGGAATCGTTGATCCATCTTGAGAGTGGCGTCCCCATCCTCGCTGGTGAGCTCCACATCGTCCGCCGCCCCTACGGAAACATGGGAGATCTCGTTCTCCTTCAGGCTTGTCGTACCGATCGCGAAGGCGATGCGGCCCTCCGTCGCGCGGAGGATTATCGGCTCTCCGTGCTGCTCCCCGGCGACCCGGCAGAACAGCCGCGGCGCGGCAAGATATCGGAGCAGATAGATCAGAATACTCGCCGCTCCGAGTACGCCGAGAATCAGAAAGATGATGTTCAGCAGCATCAGCGTTCAAACTTCGGGAGTATGGGTGGAAGGACGGGATCTCCCCGACGCCTGCGCTCGTGCACCGTTTCCACGGCTTGGCGAACGGCTTGGATCTTTGTGCTGTCTCTAAGGCACTCTCGCAGGGCATCGTCGCTGGCATTTGCGACGGCCTCGATCGTCGGAAGTCCTGCGCGGAGGAGAGCCTGATAGTCGGACCGGTCAAAGCGGTTCCCGATTTCTGTGGCGAGCTCAGCGATCTCGCCGGGTACTCCAACCGTGAGGCGTGCGAGCAGCAGAGCGCCCCGCTCTCCAAGGTCTAAGCCGGGATGGAGTAACTCCGCAACGCGAATCACGGTAGGCAACAGATCGCACGTACGGGCGGCCACCGATCGAAGCGGTCCAGCCGCGCCATCGAACTTGCTGCCGAACTGTGTCATCGTGTCTTCGATTCGGGCCATCGGCCAATCGGTGATCCACAAGAGGCAGGCCGCGGCCTTCTTGGCCCGCAGCGTCGCCGCGACGTCATTCTCGACATTCCGATGGAGACTGCGGAGAACCGACGGGGCGACGTCCTGCCGATGGAGCTCGCTCGTCCAGGTCGTGGGCTCCTTTTTCGTGCTCTTTCGATTGATCGGGAAGAGAACGTCGTCCAACTCAACAGTGACTTGGGTCGCGGCGATCAGAGTCGGCTCGTTGATCGATTCCGCAGTTTCCGAGCGCAGGGCGTCGACAAGCCGAACAACCGATTCAACTTCGACACCCGCGCCGGCCAGCTGACCAAGCCCGGTGATACGGTAACCACCTGCATGGTCACGCTCAATGAGCTCGTGGCTCTCGAGATTGGCGAGCGCCTCTTCAATGCGCTGACGGTCCCAGGTCCAGTGATCGGCGCCGAGACGTTGCTGGAATGCACCAAAGCTGGAATCGAGAAATTCAATGACCTCGGCGGGCGTCAAGGCATGAGCAGCCGTTCGCTGGGCCGCGACAATCACCCGGATGACAAGAGAGCGGAGGTCGGTTTCGCGAGCAAGAAACCGTGACTCGATGTTCTCCGGAACGCCACGAACATATCGGTCCCAGAGCAGATGTTCATCGCGAGGCGTGACCGCGAGGAGATATGACGTCCCACGATCGGTGAAGCCGAGGCGGCCGGCGCGCCCGACCATGTTTTTGTACTCAGCAACGCTGTAGGGCGTGTCGGGCGGATGCGTGAGCCCGACAATGACCACTGCTTCCGCCGGCGTGTTAATGCCCATTGCCAGCGTCGTCGTCGCAGCGATCACCCGAAGTCTTGTCCCCGGGCGGCGGAAGTGATTTTCGATAACCTGGCGCTCGGTGCGGTCGAGATCCGAGATGTGGAATGCGACGCCACCGTGAAGCGCTTGACGAAGCGCGGCAGAGGCACCCGAAGGGTCACCTGTGGGCAGATCGTCAATGACCTCCTGCGCCGGCAGCAAGCCAAGTTCGCGCGCGAGGTACCCAGCGCAGCCCCGGGCCTGGCCGCGGACTTCCCGAAAGACGATCACCTGCTTACCTTCACTCACGAGACGGCGTACGAGCGGGATCACCCAGTCCTGGCTTGACCCTTGTCCCCATTGCCTCTGGACGACGGGATCAACAACGCGCTCGGCTCCCGCCGGATCGAGGTATCGAAAACTGCCGTCAGCGCGGAGGACGCCTTCCTCGAGAGGCACTGGGCGCTCATCGCGCCTCAAGAGACGCGCCCCGAGCCATCGCTCCAATCCATTCGTGTCACCGATCACCGCAGACAGCGCTATCAGTTGCGGTTCGATGCCCTGCCGAGCCTGCATTCGAAGGACCGTCAGGACGAATTCGAGGTTCGCCCCCCGGCCTTCGTCGGCAATCATCTGGACTTCGTCAATAACGATCGTCCCGACTTGACGCAGTAGATGCGGGGCGCCAGCGATCAACGCTGCAAACTTCTCGTAGGTCATGAGGCAGATGTCGTACTGTCCACGCATCAATGCCGGGATATCGTCCGTGATTTCCCCGGTTGCCCGAATCGTTCGCAAGCCGAATGCGCCGTAGGTCCGCGAGAAATGCTCGTGCTTGTCGTTCACCAATGCCTTCAACGGCAAGAGAAAGAATGCACGGCGCCGCTCGGTGGCGCCCTTGAGCGCCGCAAGCTCACCGATCATCGTCTTACCGGACGACGTGGGCGCTGAGACAACGAGATGCTGCCCCTTGAGCACACCGAATTCGTTGATCGCCTCAACTTGTAGTTGGTTGAGTTTCTGGATCGTACCGCCCCACGCGGCGAGGAGAGCCGGTGGAAACCCGAACGCAGCAAGACTGCCCAGTGCTTCTGTCGCCCGTGCGGGGGTCCGATCGGGGAATGCGTCGAAATAACGCGGGCCAAGTTTGAATTGTGGCAGAAGCAGCTCGCCGTCGATTTGCCCGCGCATTGTCGGATGCTGAGGCCGCCCGCCGCGGTCCGCCTCAGCAATAACTCGTTTCGTCACATGGTCTAAGAGTCGATAGAGGGAAATCCGATTGCCTTCTCGAACCTCTTCCGCACCCTGGAGCGCCTCGAGAAGAAAATAGGTCAAGAATCCGTGACCACGAGCTCCGTCTTCGTATGCTTCTTCCTCGGCCGTCGATGCCGTAAAGACGACGCGCCCATTACCGGACAATTGCTCAAGCAGACTCTCTGTCGAATCGATACTTCGGGCCTTGACCCCAAGGCTCAGGACCTTTGCGCCCATGCCGCCGGAAAAGCAACAGTCGAGGACGCACAGCAGTCGGCGCGATGGGATTTGACTCACAAGCTCCGTTAGACGTTCCAGAGAGATCGAGGACGTCGCGAGCGTGAGCGGGTCGGTGTCATAGGGCACAAGCTCATGGGAATCGGTACCATGGCCCGAGAAGGCGATGACGACGAAGTCATCGGGGTCAGCGGCACGCAACTCAACAAGCGCCCGCTCAATGTTGGCTGCCGTGGCCTCCTCGTCTACGAGGAGTGTCGCCCCATCACCGAGGCTATCCGAGAAGAGCGCGTGCAGAGCGAGGGCGTCTCGTCGGGCGCAACTCAGCCAGCTAATGCGAGGAGACGCGTAGCGATCGATGCCGACAAAGAGGCCACGGAACATATGGTCAGTGGGTCGCCTATGCCTTCCGTCGCGGGAACCCGAGGTCGGCGACCATCGCCTGGTCCTTGCGGACCTTCTCCATCCGCCGCTCGACCTGTTCCTTCGCGACATCTCGGAGCCCCGCATTGAAGGGACCGAGATCGCGCGCGATGGTCTCGAGATATCCCTTGACGTTCCCAAGCTGGCGATCGAACTCACCCTTCACCGCCGCCGCGTCATGATCAGTTCTTGTGAAGGTCATGACGAGAGTTCCTTCCTCGACGCGCCCGGAAGGGGGATTCGATGTGAACATCGACGGCTGGCAGAGAAAGAGATTCTTCTCTCCGGAAAATGGCACGAAGAACGACACGGAGACCCCTTTGATGTGTAAGGCTCGGCTGCGATCAAAGACCGCCCGACGGAAGTCGCGACTGACATCGACCTCGGCGTCCTGCTGATCAACAGTAATTCCCGACTCGTCGAGGCTGATCGGTGCGATCGAATACGTTGTTGCAAGCTCGTCGGCCCAGGCGTCGGCGGAGCGGCTCAACAACTGCCTGCTGTCAATTGCATCGATCGCGGCCGCCATAGTGCGCGTCTGATTCTCAAGAACTCGGCGGAGATCCAACTTACAGAAGAGAAGCTCGTTGTCGCGGGACATATCATCATTCTCCTCTCACGAGGACGACCGTCAAGAGCCTGCCTCGATCTAGTGTTCTGTGTCTCTCGTCTGTGTCTCTCGTCTGTGTCTCGTTCCCGTAGCTGTCCTTGCTCCGGATCCTTCCGTCCGGGCGATGCACGCCGACGTCGACTTTGTCGCGCTTCGCCTGGGAGATTCCCTTGTCGATCGCGGCCCCCTGCGTACGATGCGACGACTGCACGCCACCGCCCTGCTTCACGTCCCAGCCGGGCCCTCTCTGCGGAACGATGTGGATGTCCTTCTTTGCCATAGCGGTCTCCCTTCGCGTTTAGACCGACATTGGTTTAGAGATGCTCGAGTTCCTTCAGGGCCCGAGCGACTCCTTCCCGATCTACCATCCGCCAATACGCGCGATGTTTCCGTCGCGTACTCAGCACGTGAGACAAGATCCCGCAGCGCGCAAGCTTCTTCAGGTTGATCGGAACACCCTCAAGACCATGGACCCAGGCCTTCGCGAACTCGCTGTAGCCGTGCCGCCCGGCGGTTTCGTAACACGCGCGTACAGCGAACAAACCAGGCTCGTTGATCGTCAGCGGGCAGGCCCTCGACGAGTCGCTTCACTCCAGCGTATCCGTCAGCGTTCACCGCGTTCATTGTCACGACGTTCACCTCCGACTCCGTGCTGGATTAACCCAGCATTCCGAACCCGTGGCGAATCAATGCGTGGGCGACATTCTGGCAGCCATCGTCGCAGTCCGGCCGCGACGATAGCCAGGCACCAAACAACACAAGACCAACAGCAACGAATAGTGGCGCGGCGGAGCTCTTACTCGCCATCAGTCTTCCCCCGTTTGTGGCAGTCTGCGACTACGAGGCTGCCTCTGGCCGAAAAGCAAAACGGGAGCCTGAGGCTCCCGCTCTCGACTGTGCAGCCACGGCCCATGGTCCCTGAGGCGCTCATACACTGGTGCTCCTCGACGCCGAAGCGTCGTCCCGTTGATCGATGATCCTCGCGCCGACGGCGCCCGGTGTCAATAGGTTTGGTCGTGCGGTCGCTTCAACCCCTAGATGGAGTAGGAATTGATGTTAGGGATATGGATGCCAAGCCCTTGAAACTATTAGCTCCTAAGGCGTGATAGCCTTGAGCTCTTAGGAGGTTCTTGGTGGCGAAGTCAATCAGTAGAACGCCTTCCCGACATACGCTCGATGAGACAAGTGGACGGCTTCGGCGACGCTCTGCAAGTAAGCAGCCCTACAAGGTCGTCGCCGTGGGTCTCTATGACGATCAGGCGCGTTCCCTCGATTGGGCCGCAAGCCACTTGCAGGCAGCCGGCCTGAACCAAGCGAACCGGTCGTTTCTTGTGCAAGCACTCGTTCGGCGATTCCAACAGGACACGGCCGGCATGACCCCGGAAGAGGTACTCACGCTCTTCGTGGACCACTACCTCCGCCGATCGCTCGCCCACGCGCCGGCTCGGTCTGCGGATACTCCGACGGGCGCGAGCTCCAAACCATCGGCTCAACGGCCGAGGGCTCACGCCGCATCACGTCGCACTGTCAGATGACGGACAGCGCCCGCGCCAGGGCGTTGCGCGCAGGAGGTTCAATGGCAAAGAAGAAGACCGCCGGTATCGTCCTCCCTCGCGAAGCACTCCCGGAAGGGATACGGCTCGCGTTGGACCGCTCCCGCGTCCTGCTTGAGGCGGCTGCGCACCTTGCTAGAAGCCCACACCTCACCGGCGCCGCGGTCCTCTTCTCCCAGGGCGTGGAAGAGCTCGGCAAGGCGGCGATGTTGCAGGATGCGCGCGTGTCTACCTCCGCGCCGACGGTCAATGTTCCGGGCTTCCTTGATCACCAGGTGAAGCTCACCAAGGCAGCGGGTCTCCTCTCCGAGAGCGCGTTGATGCTTGGAGGGTATTTCGATGCGGAAAACTATTTCGACGGCGACGCGTACTTCGGCGAGAGTCCCGCGGAAGACTGGCTGGTGAGGCTCGATCTCCTGTACGCGGGATGGGACGAATCTCGGAACGAATGGCGGGGGTATTCGCAGGTCAACGCCGACGTGGTCGAGGCAAATATTCGAAGCGTCTTGGCCCTCATCGCCAAAAAGCGCTCCGAATGGAGCGACTGAAGGCTCCTGGCGCCTCTTTACAAAGCGACGCCAATAATCCTCGGGAAGACTAGCAGAAGACAATTACCACATAAAGACGTATCTTTTTGAATACATCACTACACCGGGTTCGGAGCCTCAGACCACGGACTCCAACGACGTTGTGCGACGACAGCGTCTTCTACTAGGCTGCGTTCGCGGCGTCCCAAGGAGTCCGAATGCTCTTGGGGAAAAACGCAGAGCGCCCGAGTCAAGCTACCCGGGAACTTCGACCTCAAAGCAGAGAGCGTGATGCCACCGACTACGAGTCAGCGACTCGCGTACCGTGATGCGTTCCGCAGTCGTTACAACCAGGACTTCCAGGCGTGGTTTGAGCGCTTAGCTTCATTTCTTTACCCCGGCGGAGACTTTCAAGCGATCCGTAGCACCTCTGGAGATGGCGGGATCGATGGATTCGTCATCGGTTCGCAGAGCGTCTATCAGGTCTTCGCTCCGGCTCGCATCGACGAACTGCGAGATGGCGAGACCGCGACAAAGATAAGAGACGACTTCTTAACGGCTTACTCGACCCTCAGCGGCAATCTTAAAGCTTGGACGTTCATACACAATCACCCTGAAGGAAAGATTGGCAAGCAGACCGCTGCGGCGATAAGCAGTCTTCAGACGGACTATCCTGCGATCACTTTTCGTGTACTCAACATCGACGGGCTCTGGGACGAGCTCGCCCGTCTTTCGGACGACGTCCTCTCCACACTTTTCGGAGACGCAACGATTGCGCCGCCGGGAGTTCCGACGGACACATTAATTGCGCCCCAAACGCAGGCACTCATCGACGAGGCTGACTCCCTGGTAGGCCGGGGACGCTACGATGATGCGCGCACGCTCCTCCGTGGTCTTTTGGCGGACGGCTCACCATTCGTCAGGGCAGTCGCCCAAATCGACTTGGCTGAGATAGACCTCTTCCAGAACGTCAACGTGGTCGCAGCGCGCGACACGCTGCTCGCGTGTTTAAGAGTTTTACCGGCTACGGCTTCGAAGCATCGCCAGGGCGCCCTCGCCCTGCTTGGACACGCTGAGTCGCAACTCGGCAGCATTAGCGCCGCTCACTCTTTGTTCCAGGAGGCAGCTCAGCTCGCCAGAGACCGCAAGGATCGCTTTTCAGAGGCCCACGCGCTGATAGGTCTAAGCCATGTCGAAGAGCATCTCGGCAATCTCTCTGAAGCAGAGCGACTCGTCGACGACGCTGTCGGCAAATGCCGCGCTGAGTATCGCGATGCCGGCGCCGAGGACCCCCGCGGAAGGCAGAAAGCGGCCACGAATCTTGCCGCCGCTCTTTCGACACGTGCTCATCTGCTGACTCACAGTGGTCGACTTACTGAAGCTCTCGTGTCTCTCGAGGCGGCGTTGCCGCTCTTTAAGGAAGTGGACTCGCAAGACAACATCGGGCGTGCGCTTCTTCTGAAAGCAGAGATTCTTCTGACGGAAGCAAAGTGGCAGGACGGTTTTGATGTTCTGCAACAGGCCGGGACGCTCTTTCAATCGACCGGTAATGTGACCTGGGAGTGCCGGGTTCTACGTCATATGGCGCGTGTGATGGAGCATGCCGCCGGACCAGTGACGGCGATGGCCTGCTTGTCGCGCGCAGTATCGCTGCTGGAGGCGGCCAAGTGGCTGCCGCGTGAACGTGTGCCGTACTTGCTTGACCTCGCGCGTATCGCTTGGAATGCCGATATGTCGGACCAAGCGCGCGCGCGAATCGAAGAAGCAAAATTACTGGCCGATGTTGGCGTCGCCGATGGCTCCGTCGCGGATTGTCTATTGGCCGAGGCTCATCTCATTTCCGGCGAGAAGCATAAGGCGGATCGGATGGCCCTCTTTTCACTCGCTAGACGAGATATTGAGGCTGCGCTCTCGAATTGCGAAGTCCGCGGTCGTCGCGCCGAGTTCATGGAACGTCTGGGGACCATATGCGGATACTCCGAGGAACCGCAACAGGCTCGGACCTGGTTCGAACGCGCACTCGCGGAGTTTGAGATCATCGGCGACGTCGCCGGCGTGGCGCGCTGCCTTGGTGCGATCGCAGGCGCCGCTAGGGCTGACCACGCGCCTACCGAAGCGATCGAGGCTCTTCAACGCGTCGTCGATTTCACCAAAGCCCTTCCGCTCTACCACGAAAGGGCTATCGCTCTGCACGACCTCGCGGTACTGATGCTTACTCGCCACGGAGATGTACTCAACGCTAGGCGGCATCTCGATGACGCGCGGGCTCTCGCCGAACGGCATGGCTTCGCAGACGTCCTCGAAACGCTCCACGAGTCTTCACAACTTCTTGAGCACGCCGAGCGCGTCACTCGCCCATCGGAGATGGATCTGAGGACGCTTACGAATCAACTTCGGACGTGGTGCGCGACTCTACCGGCGATGCGCGATGCTATCGTCCCGCTTTGGTATTTCGTTCATCGTACCGACTTCTGGAGGATCTGCCGCAGCACACTCGGCGTGAAATTCCTGATTCCGACAGGGCGACTCTCCGAATTTGAAGACATCGCAACCGCGCTCAATTCTCACGGCGATTTATTCATATGGGCACCAGTGTTCAGACTACGGCATCAGCCGCGAATAGAGGCAATGCCGTGGCCTGAAGACTTACTGATCCCTCCTCACCTAAGCTTCGTCGGCATTCAGAAGAAAGCCGAGACAGCTGGCGAGCCAACCGAACAGGCCGCTAACGAAGAGATTGCAGCAACTGGGGAGGCAATTAAGCGATTCCTGAAGAAGGAGCCTTACGTTCTTGTACCGCTCAATACGCCATTCGAAAGCCATACGCTCTATGCTGTTGGCCGACACGTGCGTCTCTCTTCGACCATCGTCGAGTTTATGTTGAAGCCGACTGCCGAAGCGCGGATCTGTCTACCGCTGGCTCAACGAATAGTCTGGAACGATAAAAGCGAACGCAACGACACCGACGATGCGAGCTTGCTTCATATCTTGCTCGTTGCCTGGGAGAACAGAATCGTCCCTATCATTCCACGAGCTCTACCAGATGCACGTCATGTGAAAGCATTGATCCAGGTTTCCATCAATTTACCGGTGACGGAATTCCGGCCGGGTGTCGATAACAAGCGAACATGGGCTAATTTTCTCAGCGAGTGCGAGGCATCGCCTCAAGACGCACTCGAACGTTTCCGCGCGGCGTGGTCTTCAGGCGGTGCGAACACCGTCCCTGTAACTGCGTACGTGTTGCGGTTCACGGCTGGCAAAGAGACCGTAAACTACCCAGCCCTCGTGATGCGTATGTGAGGGTCAACTGCAACTGTTCGGTAGCGACGGATCAGAGTCGCTGCGGCAGTGCCCTCGTTCACACGTCCGAAAGTCGCGTCGCGATTGTGAACCTGCA
>Ga0194132_10002670_pt1 | contig 32963 bp, 25 predicted proteins | sample TA2KigOf80mmetaG_FD_148612 | JGI IMG/M metagenome (GOLD analysis project Ga0194132, IMG submission 148612) | Freshwater microbial communities from Lake Tanganyika, Tanzania - TA2015054 Kigoma Offshore 80m | ecosystem: Environmental > Aquatic > Freshwater > Lake | place: Tanzania: Lake... | reverse complement strand
TGAGCAGCGGGCCGGCAGCATGAGCGGAGGTGAGCAGCAGATGCTCGCAATCGCCCGGGCTCTCATGAGCCGACCGAGCCTGCTGTTGCTCGACGAGCCATCGCTCGGACTCGCCCCGCTCGTCACTGCGGACGTGTTCGCCTCGATCCAGAGCGTCGTCGCCGAGCTCGGTACGGGAGTGCTGGTGGTCGAGCAGAACGCCAACCTCGCACTCCAGATCGCCGACCGCGGCTACGTGCTCGAGACGGGTTCGATCGTGTCGAGCGGAACCGCTGCGGAGCTGTCGGCCGACGACTCGATCCGCCGGGCATACCTGGGAGTCTGATCAGTGCAGTTGTTCATCCAGCGAGTCTTCGACGGTCTCCAGGCCGGGGTGATCTACGCCATCCTGGCGCTGGCGATCGTGGTGATCTTCCGGGCGTCGGGCCTGTTGAACTTCGCCCAGGGTGAACTGGCGATGTTCACGACGTTCATTGCGTGGACGTTCCTCGACGCCGGCGTCCCGTGGTGGGCGGCCACGATTCTGTCGGCGGTCGTGGGCTTCGCCATCGGAGCGGTCCTCTACCGGCTGTTGATCGTCCGTCTCGGTGGACCAGCGGGTAACCCGTTGGCGATCGTGATCGTGACGATCGGCCTGTTCCTGATACTCAACGACGGAGCCGGGATCATCTGGGGCTCCAACCCGGCCAAGGTTCCGAGGGTCTTCGGTGAAGGCCGGGTCGAGATCCTCGGAGCGGGCATCTCCGTGCAGGTCCTCGGCCTGCTCGCCGTGCTCGCCGTGCTCGTCGTCGGGTTCGGACTGCTGTTCAGTCGCACCAAACTCGGACTGGCGTTGCGAGCGGTCACCTCCAATCAGGAATCAGCCGGTCTGGCCGGGATCAAGGTCATGACGACCCTGATGATCGGTTGGGGCCTCGCCTCGGCGATCGGAGCGCTCGCCGGGACATTCACTGCTTCTCAGAACGCAAGCGTCGACACGAACATGATGCAGGTGGCGCTGATCTATGCGTTCGCCGCAGCGACACTGGGGGGCTTCGACAGTCCTCTCGGAGCGGTGGTCGGCGGACTCATCATCGGCTTGGTGTCCGAACTCGTCGTCGGCTACGTCGACATCATCGGTCCGGACCTCCGCCTGCTGCCCGGGTTCCTGCTCGTGCTGGTGGTTCTGCTCGTGCGTCCGCAGGGGCTGTTCGGCTCGGCCCAGGTGACGAGAGCATGAGCACCAAACTGCGCTGGGTCATCTTCGCTCTGGTTCTGGCAATCGGTGCCGCGCTCCCGCAGTTGATGGCGGACACGTTCGTCAACCGGATGAGCGAGGTCGTCTGGGTGGCGACCGCAGCGCTCGGCCTGGCCCTCCTCACTGGGTTCAACGGCCAGATCTCCCTCGGCCACGGGGCGTTCGTCGGGTTCGGTGCCTACACCACCATGGTCCTCACCGTGGACTACGGCGTCTCGTTCGCCGTGGCGGGCATCGTCGCCGTGGTCGGGGCGTTCGCAATCGGCCTGGCGGTCGGGCTCCCGGCGCTGCGCATCACCGGCGTCTACCTGGCGCTGGTCACGCTCGGTCTCGCCGTGTTGTTTCCGCAGCTCGTCGTGCGGCTCGGCGACATCACCGGGGGAACTGTCGGCAGACAGCTGCTGCCGAGACCCGGCTACGGCGATGCCGCGCTGCTGGAGGAACTCGGCCAGCGACGCTTCCTGGCCCAGGCTGGATTCAAGGCGCCGGCGTGGACCGGGCTGGCCGACGATCAGTGGCGCTTCTACGTGTTCGCAGTGCTCGCAGTGGTGGCGTTCCTGTTGGTGCGCAACCTCACGCGCTCGAGGGTCGGCCGGAGCCTGGTGGCGATCAGGGACAACGAGACCGCAGCCGAGGTGGCCGGGGTTCGTGTGGCTCACGCCAAGGTGACCACGTTCGGTGTGTCCGCAGCGATTGCGTCGCTCGCCGGCTGGATGTTCGCAGTGTTGAACAGCGGCGTCTCGCCCACCTCCTTCACGATCACGCTGTCGATCACCCTGCTCGTCGTCGCAGTGCTCGGGGGAGCTGCGAGCATCGTCGGCCCGCTGGTCGGCGCCGCACTGGTGGTGATCCTCCGGGAGTCCGTCCCGGCGGAGCAGCAGCGCTTCTCCCAGGTGATCCTCGGCGTCGTGCTCATCGTTGTGATGCTCGTCGCCCCGGGGGGCATCGTCGGCCTGTATCGCCGTGGTGAGGCGAATCTGCGCCGGCGTTGGCTAGCCTCTCGATCGTCCGGTGGCACGCCACCCCGAGAGACAGCCGAGCCGATGGCTTCTGTTGAGTCACCCCAAGCTCACTGACCACGCTCCAAACACCCCAGTAGGAGGCATGAGATGAAGTCCCGAACACACACGCCACGATCCGTGCAGCGAAGGTGGCTCGTACCCGCGTGTGCCGTCGTTGCGCTCCTCGCTGCGGCGTGCGGCGGCCGTGAGGAGTCCGGAGGCGGTTCGGGCGGTGGTGACTCGACCACCACGACGCCCGCAGCGACTCAGGTGGCCAACCCGGCTGACTGCCCCAACTACGCAGGGACGACCGGTGCCGATGGCGCCACGATCAAGATCGGACAGACCCTCCCGCAGTCGGGCACGTTCAAGGTCTTCGAGAAGGTGAAGGTCGGCATCACCGCCTACTTCGGCTTCGCCAATGCCGGCGGTGGGGTGCAGAGCAAGCAACTCGAGTTGATCTCCCTCGACGACGCCTATCTGCCAGAGCGTTCGCGGGCCAACGCTGAGACCCTCACGCAGACCGACGGGGTCTTTGCGTTGCTCGGCAACGTGGGCACTGAGAACAACAAGCAGATCCAGCAGTACTTCGCTGAGACGCAGCAGTGCGTGCCCAACCTCGGCGTGGCCACCGGGTTCCCCGGTTTCGGTGATCCGACCAACGACCCCTGGATCATCAACGGCCTGCCCAACTACGGACTCGAGTCCGTGGCTTTTGTCGACTACCTGAAGCAGAACCAGCCCCAGGCCAAGGTGGCGCTGCTCTCTCAGAACGACTCCTTCGGCGAGTCGTACGTGAGTGCGTTCAAGAAGGCGATCGAGGGGACGGAGATCACCGTCGTCGGTGAGCAGACCTTCGACCCGCGATCTGAGTCCAACCCGCAGGGTCAGGTGACCAGCTTGGCGAGCTCTGGTGCGGATGCGCTGCTGCTCGGGGTGACCTCGGTTCCATGTCCGACGGCACTCAAGTCCATCAAGGACTCCGGATGGAAGCCCGTCAGTCTCTACGTGACGCTCACGTGTTCATCGAAGATCCTCATGGACATTGCCGGTGACGCCGCCGAGGGAACGATCAGCACCCGGGCCACCTACGACCCGTCCGATCCCGGCAGCGCCTCCGAGCCGAGTGTCCAGCAGTTCCGGACCGAGGGACCCAAGTACGGGCTCGCGCCGGAGGATCTCGACGACCTCAACGTCGCTGCTGGATGGAACCTCGGCGCCTACCTCGTGCAGCTGCTCAAGGCCTCACCCGAGTTGGACCGGGCCGCAGTCATGAACACGGCCTACTCCCAGTCCGGAGTGAACTTCGGCATGAACCTCGAGGGCATCGAGTGGACCACCAACGGCGCCGAGGATCCGTTCGGTTACGAGCAACTCCAGTTCGTCACCAGGACCGGCGGCAAGTGGGTTCCCCAGGGCGAGCTCACCAACTACAGCGGGCAGCTCGCTGATCAGGGTGGCGGCTGAGTCCTCTTCGCTCGGACCTGGCGGGTCAGCCCCGTCCCGGCGCATCACCACTGCCGGGACGGGGCCGATCCATCCACGCCACTGGCGACTCGATCGCTCGTAGATCCTCGGCGATCTGGCGAACCTGTTGGTCCCGATCGGTGACCAGCCGGTCGAGCAGTTGGTCCACAGTCGGACCCTCGAACGCTGCTGCGGCCACCGCAGCCCGGCGGCGAACCGGGGCGATGTCGGAGCCGCCGGCGATGACGGCGTCGCAGCCGGCGGCGGTCAGGCCGTGCCGATCGAGGACCCCGAGTCCCGCCAGCGACCCGATTGCCGCCACGGCCGCCTCGCGGACGAGAGGATCGCCGTGTGTGTTGGCGATCTCGATGAGTCGACGGGTTCCGGTGTCGTTGAGGTCCGTTCGCTCGCCGCAGGCGAAGCAGGCGACCTCTGCCACAGGGTCGGTATCGTCGAGCCGCTCCACGAGCGCCGTGTGGGACTCACCGAGTTCTCCGGGGTGAGCCGCTGCGATCCGGCACGCTCTGGTCCTGACGTCCGGATCGCTGTCGCGCAGTCCCCGAGCGAGGTCGGCCGGCGCGAGGATCCCGATTCGGGCCGCCGCACCGAGCGCCGATCCACGAACCACTGGATCCGGGTCCTCCAGCGATGATCGGACGGTCACGACGTCACCGAGGTGGCCGCTGAAGACGACCCGAGCCCGCCGGACCCGACCGCTCGGTTCGTCAGTCATTGGCATTCACTCCGAACCGCACGCCTACACTGTGGCCCACGTCGAACAGGCAGGAGGACCTCGTGTCGCACATGGTGATTTTCCAGACCCCTGGGGGCAGCCCCGGCTACAACCAGTTCAATTCCTTGGCGGAGGCGGTTTCGTTCGTGGAGAAGCTCCGCAACGAGCAGGGGGTCGACAACACGCGCCTCTTTGCTCTCGAGGAGATCAAGTTCGACATTCGCACCGTCTACAAGGTCGAATTGCAGGCCCTGAACCCGGGAGCATCTCGCCCGGCACCGGCACCGGCAGCTGCTCCGGCACCGGCTCCGGCAGCTGCTCCGGCACCGGCTCCGGCAGCTGCACCGGCACCGGCTCCGGCAGCTGCACCGGCACCGGCTCCAGCACCGGCTCCAGCTCCTGCTCCAGCACCGGCTCCAGCTCCTGCTCCGGCGGCAGCTCCTGCTCCCTCCCCAGCGTTCAGCGCGCCGGCGTCTGCGCCTGCGCCTGCGCCTGCGCCGGCGCCTGCGCCTGCGCCTGCGCCCGCTGAGCCGGCTGCAGACGAGAAGCCGGCGCGTCGGGGCTTGTTCGGCCGCTGAGGCATCCCATCCCGGCGGGTGTCACCCGCTCGTGAGAACTCATCTGTGAGCAGCGGTCGAGAACTCCGCATCCGTCTCGCACGACGCAGTCGACGCCAGCGATGGTCTCGTGGCTCTGTCAGCCGATGAGCAGCCCGAGTCCGACCACGAGGACGCTGCCGACGACGCCCACGAAGCCGGCGATGGCCAACGCGGCGAGGAGCAACAACAGCCCGGAACGAACGCGCACTGCGGTCGGGATGGTCACCGACCCAGAGTCTGAGGATCCTCGCTTGCTGGGTGCCGTCACAGACGCTTCGGTGGCCGGTGGTGATCCCGTGGCAGGCTGGGGGACGGGAGTTCGTCCGAACACTGCGACCCCCAGAGCAATTGCGGCGACGAGCACCACGAGGACACCGGCGAGCACTGCGACCATGACAGACGACATCGTAACGAGTTCGCCGGAGCCACTCGGAGACTCTGATCGTTTGGTGCCACAGATCAGCCGTCGGCGAAAGGGCCGCCGGATCTGGTGGATCGTGGCCGGGCTCGCCGTGGTGACGGCGATCCTCGCCGGGGTGCTGTTGATCCCGCTCCCGTACTTCCTCCTGCAGCCGGGTTCACTGCGGCCGGCCGAACCAAAGGTCGAGATCACGGGCGCTCCGACGTTCGATCATCCAGGCGAGGTGCTGTTCACGACGGTCTACATCGATCAGGCCACACTGGGCCTGTTGCTCCGCGGCGCACTCGACGACGCCATTGAAGTGCGTACCGAGGAGGAGGTGTACGGGCGAGAAGGCCGCGACGGAAATCGTGAGGCCAACCAGCAGCGCATGGACCTGTCCAAACTCGTGGCCACCAAGGTCGCCCTCGAGTACCTCGGCTACCCGGCGATGCTCACCGGGTCGGGAGCCCGCGTACTCGGACTGGCGGAGCCGTCTCCCTCATCGGGACTGATCAGCGCCGGCGACGTGATCACCAGCGTCGACGGCGCCGAGGTCCGCCTGCCTGATGACATCGCCGTCATCCTCGGTGATCGCCGACCCGGTGAGGATGTGGCGGTGGGGCTGACCGACCCGACGGGTGCACAGCGCACGGTCACGGTGCGTCTCGGTGCGGCCCCGGACGACCCGAACCGCCCGGTGCTCGGTGTGAACGTCGACGTCGCCGATCCGAGGATCGACTCGCCCGTGCAGGTGGAGATCGACTCGGGTGAGGTGACGGGGCCGTCGGCCGGGCTGGCCTGGGCGTTGGCGGTGATCGATCGACTCGTGAAGCCGTCGCTGACTGAAGGTCGTGACGTGGCCGTGACGGGTGAGATCCTCGCCGACGGCACCGTCGGAGCGATCGGAGGAATCGCCCAGAAGGTGGCAGCGGTCAAGCGGGCGGGGGTCGAGGTGTTCATCTATCCGGCGTCCACGCCCCCGGCCGAGCGCTCTGCCATCGAGGAGATCGCCGGCGACGAACTCCAACTGGTCCCCGTCGAGACGCTCAACGATGCCATCGAGTTCCTGCATCCGGGAGGGGTGCGGGCGCCCACCGCCTGACGAGGCCGTTTAGGTCCGCCGCTCGCCCCGGACAGTTCCGTAGCATCGGCGTATGGTCGATCAGATCCCGGATCCGCCGGACGTGGGACCGGAGCAGTTGACCGCCGAACACCTCTCGCGGTCCAAACGTGGGTACGACCCGGTCGAGGTCACGTCGCTGCTCGGTCGAGCGGCGGATGCTCTGCGTACCTGGCAGGAACGCGACCGTCGGCTCTGGGAACGAGTGACGTCTCTTTCAGCCGACCTTGACGATGCTCTCGAGGTCGACGAGGCCAAGATCACAGCGGCGCTCGGCGAGGAGACGGCTCGGATCATCTCGGTGGCCCGTGAAGCGGGGGTATCGATCCGAGAGGAGGCCTCTCGCACTGCGGCGCAGGTGGTGGAGGAAGCGGACGCCGCCGCTGAGGAATCGCGTCGGACGGCGCAGGAGGAACTCGAGTCGGCCCGGTCCGAGGCGAAGCGGCTCCGTACCGAGGTGACGCTCGAAGCAGCTGACCTCCGGCGAGAGGCCGAGGAGTTCTCCGAGGTGACCCGGAACGCAGCGGAGGCTCGCCGGTCCGAGCTGCTCAGTGCCGCGGAGAGCATTCTGGCCGAGCGCACCACCGAGGCCGAAGCAGCAGCGTCGGCCATCCGTGAGACCGCCGAGGTCGAACGAAATGCTGCGCTGTCCGAGTCCGAGCGGATCCGGTCCGAGGCGCAGACCGCTGCAGCCGAGGTGATCCAGAGTGCCATCGAGGAGGGCCGGGCGATGGTCGCCGAGGCTCAGGAGTACCGCGAGCAACTCCTCCGGAGCCTCGCTGCCCGGCATCAGGAGGCCAACAGGAGGATTGACGCCGCTCGGGCCGAGCGGGACCGGATCGTGGCGGCGATCCGTGATGTCGGAAGCACCCTCGATGTCACCGTCGATGATCTGTCGAACAGCGACGATGTGTTCGAACCGCAGCCCCACGTGAGCGTCGAGGAGTTCATCACCCGGGCCGCCACCGAGCTTCGGCCGGTGCCGCAGATCGGTGGTTCGCCCGTCGACCCGGGTGTGGCGGACCCGACAGCAACTCCGGTCTCCGAGACCGACGAGACCGCTCCCGAGACCGCTCCCGAGACCGAGGCCGAGACCGAAGACCCGAGCTCGTCCGCTGTGGCGGAACTGCCTGTCGACGGCGACATCACCCGGGAGGAGGCGGTGCTCGATCGTCGGATCATCGGCCTCGTCGACGAGGTGGCTCCGATCGTTGCGCTCCCGACCGCCGAGGCCGCCCCCGATGGTCCCAGCGACGACGCAACCGTGCACGACCTCTTCGAGCGGGTGCGTGCCGCCACCGAGGACACCACCGCTGAGACCGGCGCAGACCCTGAGGATGCCGCCGACCCCGAGGATTCCGCTCCCGATGACGCCCCCGACAGCGTGCTCGATCGTCGGGACCTGCTGCTCGACCCGATTGGTGAGGCGCTCGCCCGGTCGCTCAAGCGGGCTGTGTCCGACGAACAGAACGAGGTTCTCGATCAACTCCGTCGAGCCCGACGCCAGGTTCCGTCATTGGAGGCGCTCCTCGGTGACGTCGATGATGTGTCCCGCTACCTCGGGCATCTGCTCGGTGACCTCCGCTCCGCAGCCCGTGCCGGTGCGGAGTTCTGGTCCATCGAGTCCGCCGAGGATCCTCACAGTGATCCAGCAGCCGCAGTCGAAGTCGCAGTCGACGACGACGGCTCCCTGTACCGACAGGTCGAGGAACTCCTGGGCCATCGGCGGGCGCACCTCGCTCGTGTGCTCGATGAGGCCGCAGAGAGCGGACTCGACCTGAGCGGCGTGCAGAGCAAGGTGCGCGGGGCCTACCGGGAGTGGCGATCAGGGCAGAGCGAGGGCGCCGCCGGTGACCTCGCAGCGGCCGGGTTCGCCATCGGCATGGAGGCCGCCGCCCGTCCGGACGCCCGGTGGTGCTGGGTGGTCGACAACGGTGGCCTCCCCTGCGCCGATGCCGAGGACAATGCGCTCGCTGGTCCGGTCAGTGTCGGGAATCCATTCCCGACCGGTGATCGGTTGCCACCGGCACACTCCGGATGCCGATGCATCCTCATTCCCTCTCCTCGGTAACCTCAGCGCCGTGCGCTATCCGAGCGATGATCCTGATCAGCCACCGCAGCCCGCTCGCAAGAGCAAGCGGCGTGAGCGTGAGAAGGGTGCACATACCAATCGGGGGCGAATCCTTCTCGCCGTGTCCCTGGTCGGTTTCGTCGTCCTGGTGTTGTCGCTGAGGGCGATCGCCACCTTCTGGACCGACATTCTCTGGTTCGACTCGCTCGGGCTCGGTTCGGTCTGGCGCAAGCTGCTCTCGGCCAAAGTGACCTTGGGCGCCGTGGCGACCATCGTGTTCTTCGCCATCCTCTGGGTCAATCTGGTGGTCGCTGACCGTCTGGCACCTCGTTTCCTGCCGGTCTCCGGCCAGGACGACGAGGTCCTGATTCGCTACCGCGAGTTCGTCTCGGGCCGGCAGCGACTCGTGGAGGTCGTGCTGGCGTTGCTCGTGGCCATCCTCCCCGGCGTCAGCGTGTCATCGCAGTGGTCGCAATGGCTGTTGTTCCGATTCGGCGGTTCCTTCGGGGAGATCGACCCTGAGTTCGGCGTGGATCTGGGCTTCTACGTCTTCAAGCTCCCGTTCCTCTCCCAGGTCGTCGACTGGGTCTTCGGATTCCTGCTGGTGACGGCGATCGTCGTGGCCATCGTCCACTACCTCAACGGTGCGATCCGCCTTCAGGCCATGGGGGAGCGCGTCACCCCCAACGCCAAGGCCCACCTGTCGTTGATTCTGGCGTTCGCTGCCCTGGTCAAGGCGCTCGACTACTACCTGCAGCGGTTCGAGCTGCTGACCGTGGACGGGCAGGCGTTCGACGGAGCGGGGTTCACCGACCTGAACGCCCGACTCCCGGCCATTCAGATGCTGATGTTGATCTCGATTGCGGTGGCCATAGTCCTGATCGTCAACATCTGGCGACGAGGTTGGGTCCTCCCGTCGATCGTCGTGGCCCTGTGGCTGCTGTTGTCGATCGTCGCCGGCAGCCTCTACCCATCGTTCGTGCAGCGCTTCCAGGTCGGTCCGGCCGAACTGGCCAAGGAGCGCCCGTTCATCGAGCGGAATATCAGCGCCACCCGCACAGCGGTCGGTCTCGCAGATGTCGAGACGGTCGACTTCGTCTACTCCTCTGACCTCACAGCGGAGAAGGTCGCATCCCAGCAGGGCAACCTGGACAACGCACGGGTCCTCGACCCGAGCGTCATGCGTCCGACGATCCAGGACCTCGAGTTCGGTCGCGAGTTCTACGCCTTCCGTGACGTCGACGTGGACCGTTACGTGGTTCAGCGAGGCGATGAGGCGCCGGTGCGCGAGCCCGTGATCATCTCCACCCGGGAACTCAACACCCAAGGGATCTCGGCGCCGTCGTGGGAGAAGCTGCACCTCGTGTTCACCCACGGATACGCCGGCGCTCTCGCCCCTTCCAACACCGCAAACGGGAGAGGGGAGCCGGAGTTCCTGGTGTCCGGGATCCCAGCCACCTACGACGGGGTCCCCCCGCTCGAGCGGCCGGAGCTGTACCACGGCGAGGACATGGGCGGTTATGCGATCGTCGGGACCAAGCAGACCGAGCTCACCTCCGATCAGCTGACCACCACCTACTCGGGGCAGTCCGGTGTCGGCATGGGGAGCACCGTTCGTCGTGCGGCCTTTGCGCTGCGTTTCGGTGAGATCGAGCCCTTGATCTCCGGGAGCCTCACCGGCGACTCAAAGGTCATCTTCATCCGTGACATCCGCGAGCGGGTCAGGGCGGTGGCGCCGTTCCTCACCCTCGATGAGGACCCGTATCCGGTGTTCCTCGACGGCCGCGTCAAGTACATCATCGACGGCTACACCGCATCGTCGTCGTACCCGTATGCGGAGTCCCTCGACGCCGCCGCAGTGTCGGAGACCCAGCGCGGAGCGTTCAACTACCTGCGAAACAGCGTCAAGGCTGTGGTCGATGCCTACGACGGAACGGTGACCCTCTACCTCACCGACACGCTCTACGGCGCTGAGGACCCGATCATCCGGGCCTACGTGAAGGCGTTTCCCGGACTGTTCGTGACCGACATCCCCGAGTCGATCCGGGCGCACTTCCGTTACCCGGAGCTGTTGTTCAAGACCCAGACTCTGGCGTGGGGTCGCTACCACCAGAACGATCCGGCCACCTTCTTCAACAACTCCGATCGATGGGACATCGCCCAGCAGCCGCCGAACACCGCCGGCGGCGCCACGATCGACGAGATCGACCCGGCGCAGCCCGCCGGGCAACTCGACCGGATCGAGCCCTACTTCCAACTCATGCAGTTGCAGCCGGGGCAGGAACCGCAGTTCGTCCTCACCCGGCCGTACGTGCTGGCGTCGAGTGACGACAGCGCCCGCAACCTGACAGCGGTCATGATCGCTGCCAACGACCAGAGCAACTACGGCCGACTCACTCAGGTGGTGATGAGCCAGCGGAGGGCCGACGGCGAGCTCGAGCCCAACAACCGCGTCGACGGACCGTTGCGAGCCAACCAGAAAATGGTCACCTACCAGCCGGTCTCGGAGTATCAGGCGCTCGTCGGTCGGGCCGGGTCCCGGGTGCAGTTCGGCAACCTGCTGACGCTCCCGTTCGGGGATTCGCTGTTGTACCTGAGGCCCGTCTACGCCAAACAGGAGCAGAGCGGACGCTTCAACCTCACCCGAGTGGTCGTCAGTTCAGGAGACCGGGTTGGCTTTGGCGACAACGTGGAACGAGCGGTCGCCGACCTGCTCGACACGAAACCGGACGCTTCCGACGGCGAAACGACCGACCTCGAGCCGACGACGACCACCGTGCCTGATGGTGCGGCGCCTACACCGACGGATTCGCCGACCGATCTGCTCGCCCAGGCCGATCAGCAGTTCAACGCTGCCGAGGACCGCCTCCGGGAGGGTGATCTCGCCGGTTACGAGGAGGCGGTCGAAGCCGCCAGGAACCTGGTGCGGCAGGCGAATGACCAACTGGTCGCCAGCGGCACGACGCCCTCGCCACCCGGATGAACGGGATCCCGGCAGCGCTGTGGACCTCCGCTCGTCTGAGTCACTGGTGATTCGCCGCCCGGAGTACCGTCAGGTGTGATGATCCCCAACAGCGATTCGCTTGTTCACCGCCGGGATGTTCGCCGGGGGCGCATTTGCCGGGAAGCTCCTGAATGTCCAGTTCAACATCTGGTTCCTGGTACTCGGCATCTTCGTGGCCGCAGTCACCGGTGACCAGGTCGGCTACCAGTTCGGGAGCCGTGTCGGGCCGGCGCTGTTCCGTCGACCCGACTCGCAGTTCTTCAAGCACGAGCACGTGGTGAAGGCGCAGGGGTTCTTCGACCGGCACGGGCCCAAGGCGATCGTGCTCGCCCGGTCCGTGCCGATCATCCGCACGTTCTGTCCCATCGTCGCCGGTGTCGGACGCATGGACCGGGCGGTGTTCACTCGGTACAACATCGTGGGCGGGATGCTCTGGGGTGTCGGAGTGACCCTGCTCGGCTACTTCCTCGGCGGGATTGACGTGGTCAAGAACAACTTCGAGATCGCCATTCTCATGGTCGTGGCGGTCTCGGCCCTTCCGATCGCCGTGGAGGTCGTCCGGTCACGTCGGCGCAGCGGTTGCGAGGACCAACCCGAGCCGGTTTGACCCCAGCACCCGGCCGGGACTGAACTACCCGGACCCGTGGGCGCTGCGCAGCGCGCCTGAACCCGGATTTCCGGGTCCGTCGAGAGGTGTGAGGATCGAGATGCCGAATGTTTTCGCCGCCGAGGGTGGTTACCAGCTGTTTGAGTTGACCGGATCGGAGTGGATCTGGCTGGGTTTCTCAGGCGTCGTGGCGGTGATCGCCGTGATCGTCGGGTTGATCCTCATGCGTTCGGTTCTGGCTCAGGACGCCGGCACGGAGAAGATGGGCGAGATCGCCAGTGCGGTGCAGGAAGGGGCGATGGCGTACATCAAGCGCCAGTTCCGCACGATCCTGATCATCGTCGTGCCGCTCGCCGTGGTGGTGTTCGTGACGTCCACTGAAGTGATCAATCCCCTGAACCCCGCTGAGGGTCTCTCCCGGGTTCAGTCCGGAATGTTCCGGACCCTGGCGTTCCTCGCAGGTGCTCTCTTCAGTGGGCTCATCGGGTTCATCGGCATGTGGCTCGCCACCCGAGCCAACGTCCGCACCGCTGCAGCGGCCAAGAGTGGGAGCATGGACGCAGCACTGCAGGTGGCGTTCCGCGCTGGTGGAACGATCGGTCTGTTCACCGCTGGTCTCGGTCTGCTCGGGGCCACCGTGATCGTGGCGGTGTTCCAGAACACGGCGTCATCGATCCTCGTCGGTTTCGGGTTCGGCGGTTCGCTCCTGGCGCTGTTCCTCCGGGTGGGTGGTGGAATCTTCACCAAGGCCGCTGACGTCGGTGCGGATCTGGTCGGCAAGGTTGAGGCGGGCATCCCGGAGGACGACGCCCGGAACCCCGCCACGATCGCCGACAACGTCGGCGACAACGTCGGCGACTGCGCCGGCATGGCATCGGATCTGTTCGAGTCCTTCGGTGTGGTGCTGGTGGCCAACATCATCCTGGGAGTCACGGCGTTCCGAGCAATCGGAGTCGAAGGAGCGAATGCGGCGAAGGGTCTGATCTTCCCGCTCGCAATGATGGCGATCGGCCTGCTGGCATCCCTGGTGGCGATCTTCGCCGTCAAGGCCAAGGCAGGGGAGACCGATGCCCTCAAGCCGATCAACCGGGGCCTCAATCTGGCATCGCTGATCGCTCTGGTGGGAGCAGCGGTCGTTGCGTTCGTTTACGTGGGCAACCCGGCGGGCGCCGAGGTCTCCAGCGTCGGCCTGCGGATGTTCGTTGCCGTCGTGATCGGTGTGGTGCTCGGTCAGGTGGTGAGCCGCATCACTCAGTACTACACGTCGAGTCAGTTCAAGCCGGTCCGTGACATCGCCGAGTCGGGTCGCACAGGCCCGGCGACCGTGGTGCTCTCGGGAATCTCCTCCGGAATGGAGTCCGCAGTGTGGGCCGTGGTGTCGATTGGCGCCGCCATTCTCGCCGGACTCATTCTCGGCGGAGGCAACCTGCTGTTCGCCTTCTACCTCGTCGCCCTGACGGGCATTGGAATGCTCTCGACGACCGGGATCGTGGTCGCTGAGGACACGTTCGGACCCATTGCCGACAACGCGCAGGGAATCGCCGAGATGTCCGATGAACTCGAGGGTGAGACCGAGACCATCCTCGACGGTCTGGACACGGTGGGCAACACGACCAAGGCGGTCACCAAGGGATTCGCCATCGGCTCGGCGGTGATTGCCGCCGTGGCGCTGTTCGCCTCGTTCCGTGAGACGATCGCCTCGACCAGGGTGACCGAAGTTGGCGCAGCGTTCGCCGAGATCGACATCGAGGGTGCCTTCAACTCCGTGGCCATCAACATCGCGGACCCTCGCACATTTGCCGGGGCTCTGATCGGTGGGGCGGTCGTCTTCCTTTTCTCGTCATTGGCCATCCTCGCTGTGGGACGAACCGCCGGGACCGTTGTCCAGGAGGTTCGACGTCAGTTCCGTGAGAAGCCGGGGATCATGGACTACACGGAGAAGCCCGACTATGGGCCCGTGATCGACATCTGCACCGGTGCGGCACTCCGCGAGCTCACGACCCCAGCGGTCCTCGCCGTGTTGATGCCGGTCGTCGTCGGGTTCGGCCTGGGCAAGTACGCCCTCGGTGGATTCCTCGCAGCCACCATCATCGTCGGCGCCCTCATGGCGAACTTCCTGTCCAACGCCGGCGGCGCCTGGGACAACGGTAAGAAGTACATAGAAGAGGGGCACTTGGGCGGCAAGGGTTCCGAGGTCCACAAGGCCGTCGTCATCGGTGACACCGTTGGTGACCCGTTCAAGGACACGGCCGGCCCGGCGATCAATCCACTGATCAAGGTCATGAACCTGGTGGCGCTGCTCATCCTGCCGGCGATCATCGCGCTCGAGACCGAGCGGTGGGTGCGTTACGGCGTCGCAGGAGTTGCCGCACTGATCGTCCTGGGTTCGGTGATCTACTCCAAGCAGCAAGCCACGTCGTTCGGTGACGACGCCAGTGCCGACGGCGAGATCCCCGAGTCCGCCGAGGCCTGAGTTCATCGCTGCTGTTCGAACGCTCACGGGCGGACTGGAAGAATCCCCCGGTGGACGGTGATCAGGGACCTGAGCGCAGCCCGCCACTGGGTGAAGCCGACCGCTCCCAGCCAGCCGGTCGCGTGTTTGCGATCCTGCTCGAGTCGCTCCTCGCTGAGGCCAGCGCCCACGAGGCGGGAGTGCTCGCCGAAGAGGACCCCGAGGAACTCCACGACTACCGGGTGGCGATCCGCCGGACCCGGTCGCTGCTCCGGGTGACCCGGGGCGTGCTTCCCGAGCGGGAACGGCTCCGCCTGCGTCACGAACTGCGCTGGCTCGGGGACCTGACCTCGCCCGTCCGGGACCTCGACGTCCTCGCCGACGACCTCGACGGCCTGGTCGCCGGGGTGCAGCCGGAGTTGCACGGCGGAGTGCAGTCGCTCAACGAGGCGCTCACTCGGGAGCGAATCGTGGTCGCTGCCCGCCTCGAGGACGGGCTGGGGTCCCAGCGATACGCCGAACTGGTTCGCCTGTGGCACCTGACGGCACGGGTGTACCTCATCGGGGGTGAGGCGCCCCCCGCCTCCCGCCGATCCGCCGGGACGGTGGCCGATGAGGCAATCGTGTCCTCGGAGCGGCGGTTGCGACGGATCGGTCGGAACGCCCGCCACAGCGATGATCTCGAGGACTGGCACGATCTTCGCAAGGCCCTCAAGCAGTTCCGCTACGTCATCGGATTGCTCGCCCCGCTCTACCCTCCGGAAGCGTTCAGCTCCGTGCGTCGGAACATCCCGAAGATCCAAGATGTCCTCGGACGACTGCAGGACCACCACGTCCAGGCGGAACTCATCGGACGCCTCGGCGTGTCCGCCGGCGGGGAAGCAGCGTTGCTCGCCGGTGCGATCGCCGACCGGCTGCACCGTGACGTCGAGCGGGTCCACTGGAAGTGCGCATCGACGTGGCGACACCTCGGACGGTCCCAGCTGGGTGAACGGTTGCGAACGGAGATGCCCACGTCGAGGTGAGTGGAACGGATGCGTCCCGACCGGGCCCTCCGACCCGTCGATGCTGTCGTCCGCTCGTGCGAGGATGTCGGTGTGCACCCCGACGACCATCGGCTGAGCCTGGTCCGGGCGCTGCTCGCCAAGGCAGAGGCCAGCGAGTACCCGGAAGAGGCGCAGGCGTTCACCGACAAGGCCTCGGAGCTCATCGCCCGATACGCCATCGACGACGCACTCCTGTGGGCGCTCGACCGGGCGGAGGATCCATCGGAGCTGCGGCTCGTGCTGCTCGCTCCGTATCTGTCGCAGAAGGCGGTCCTCGTCGATGCCGTGGCCCGGGCGCAGGGCTGTCGGGCCGTTCGACTCGGGCAGCGGCCGGGCACGGGGAAGGAACAGGTCTCGGTGGTCGGCTACCCGAGCGATCTGCAGTGGGTGGAGACGCTCGTGACGAGCCTGCTGCTGCAGTTGACCACAGCCATGCTCGCTGGGGCACCGAAGGGTGTCACGCCGGCGGCGTCGGCAGGCTGGCGCCGGAGCTTCATCGTCGGTTTCGCCGACGCCGTCAGAACCCGGCTCGACGCCGACCGGCAGGCGTGCGCCCGAGGTGCGGCAACGGATTCGTCGGCTTCCCCAGCCGCTCCTTCCGTCGCACTGGTGCTGCTCGAACGCGACCAGATCGTCGCCGATGAGTTCCGCCGTCGGTTCCCCCGCATCCGCTCATCCTGGACGTCGTCTGGATCGTCGCGATCCGGAGCCGATGCCGGCCGCCGGGCCGGCAACGAGGCGTCACTGGCCCGGGGCGCGGTCGGCCGGACCCGAGCGCTCGGTTCCGGCTCGTGAGTGCCTCGGACCCCATCGATCATCGGGGTTCGCTGCGTCAACCGGGCGCCGGCGACCACACGGGTCTCGCCGTGCAGCGGGCCGAGGATGCAGCACTCCCGGGCGGTGGGCGCCAGTTCCCGACCGCTGTCGAGATGCGGGCCTACGTGGACCGGGTCACCTCGGATCCGTGGTGGAACGAGACGTTCCCATGGGCGCCGTGTGCTGTGGACCTCCGGGTGCGGTCCCGGTCCGCCACGTTCTCGGCGGCCCACCTCTCGCCGTCGGGCGAGGCGGTGATCTTCATCCGTCGTGGGTCATTCGACGCCGTCACTGTCATCCACGAACTCGCCCACGTGGCGGCCCGCAGCGGTCTGGGTGACCGGGGCGCTCACGATGCCCACTTCATCGCTGCGCTCTCGGAGTTGTGGCGCCGACATCTCGGAGTGTTCGCCTGGGCTGCGCTCGACGGCGCACTCCGGTGTGCGCTCGGCGATCAGGTTCGTCCCGTCCGGAGCCCGGTACGCCAACGGGAGCGGCGCCGGTTCGGAACGAGCCGATAGACCCCGGCTCGGTCCCGTCGACCCTTGATCTGCAGCCGTCCTGAGAACTGCCACGGGTCGTCCGGGACCGCCACCTCCGAGACGGTGGCCTCGGAGGCGAGCACCCCGACTCGATCTTCCTTGGCAGCGTCGCTCAACCGGGCCGCAAGGTTCACGACATCGCCGATCACGGTGTACTCGAAGCGTTCGGCGGTTCCGACGAAGCCGGCGATGACCTCGCCGGTGGCCACGCCCACCCCGGCCCGGAGCTCCACGTCGGACCGTTGCAGCTCACGGGGGAGTGCCGCAGCGGCGCGCAGGGCGCGTGCGGCGTGATCGGGCTGGGATTGTGGCGCTCCGAACAGGCACAACGCAGCGTCGCCCTCGAACTTGTTGATCCACCCGCCCTCACGGTTGACCACGGCGACGACGATTCGGAAGAAACGGTTGAGCATCGCCACCACCTCGGCCGGATCGTGCTGCTCGGAGAACCGCGTGTACCCCTGGAGGTCGACGAACAACACGGTGACCTCCCGGCGTTCACCGACCGCCGTGGGCTCACCCTCCTCGAGTGCCAGGTCCACCAGACCCGGCAGGCCGACCTGACGCCCGAACACCTCCCGTAGTTCCTCGCGCTCGCGTATCCCTGCGGCGAGGTCGTTCACTCCCTCGGCGAGTCGGCCCAACTCTCCGAGGTCGTCGATCGGGATGTGGACGTCGGCGTCTCCCTGTTCGATCTGGCTCAACGCTCCCCGAATCCGGTTGAGGGGTCGGGCCACGGACACCGCTGCGACCGTCATGACGAGGCCGCCGGCGAGCGCTCCGATCGCTGCGACCCACGCCAGGCGGGCCACGCTGATCGGCTCCGGTGAGATCAGCGGACTGAGGCCGATCGCCACCAGCGGCACGGCGCTGCCGAGCAGCCACGCCAGCATGAGTCGCGGGAAGATCTCGCGCCGGTCCGCTGGGAGATCGGCGTGCGCCAGGGCCATGGCGTAGACGGGCCGGAAGTGTCCTTCGAGCACCTGGTACAACAGGGCGCACGTGACCACGCCGGCGAGGGCGATGCCCACCGAGATCCGTTGGACGTTCTGGTTCACCACACCGAACAGCAACGCCGCACCGAACCACGACACCAGGGCGCTGGCGGTCTCCAGCGCCGGAAGACTGAACAGGAGTCTCCGCTGACGGTCTGTCGGCGGTGTGCCCTCCTTGACCCAGACCACTGCCCGACGCAGGACCAGTGCATTGACGGGGAGCCCCAACAGGATCATGACCAGCAGGTAGACCCCGAACACGGTGAGGTTGAGATCGAGGCTGCTCAGGTCGTCGCTGGCTGAATCGGGGAACAGGAGCGTGAAGTAGGCCAGGATCACGATCACGCCGAGCCCGTTGGCGGCGAGTTGGACCAGCACGACGCCGCGAACGGTCGATCTGGCCCGAACGAGGTTGGGGCCGGAGGCCTGTCGTTGGCGGAACGCTCGAATCCGTCCACCCAGCCCGCTGCGGGTCGGCTCGGAATCACTCGCCACGTCCGGAGTGTAGGGACCGTGGCGGCCCTCAGATCGGGGTGGGATCCTCGCTGATGGATGCAGTCCGGTCCGCAGCACCGGTCATCGGGCACGCCACGCCGGTCCCGCCGAGCCCGCAGTAGCCGCCCGGAATCTTGGAGAGGTACTGCTGGTGGTCCATCTCAGCGAAGTAGAACGGGCCTGCAGGCCGGATCTCGGTGGTGATCGGACCCAGTCCTCGGCGGGCGAGCGCCTGTTCGTATGCGTCACGGCTGGCGAGGGCGAGGTGGAGTTGTTCTCCGGAGTGCGTGTAGATCGCCGACCGGTACTGGGTGCCGGCGTCGTTGCCCTGACGCATCCCCTGCGTGGGGTCGTGGGCCTCCCAGAACACCACGAGGAGATCTGCGTAGCTCACCTGTTGCGGATCGAACACGACGAGTACCGACTCGGCATGGCCGGTCCTGCCGGAGCAGACCTCCCGGTAGGTGGGGTTGGGGGTGAAGCCGCCGGAGTAGCCAACAGCGGTCGTGACCACGCCGGGGGTCTGCCAGAAGCACCGTTCGGCGCCCCAGAAGCACCCCAGCGCGAACTCGGCGACCTCGGTACCGTCCGGCCACGGAGGAGTGAACGGAACCCCGAGCGCATGGTGCAGGCCGTGGACGGGGAGTGGCTGCTCACGTCCGGCGAGGGCGTCGGATTCACTCACCATTTCGGCTGACTTCCACCACGACACGTGTCCACCCTACCTCTGGGACGTTTTGCCCACCGGCCGGCCTTGCGCAGCCGTCTCGTGCGCTCCACCCTCGTGGTGATGCGTTTGTCCCGAGGCAATCGTTGCGGCCTCGAGTCGGTCGCCCGGGTGCAGGGCCTCCTCGCCAGTGGACAGCCGGGTGATCGGGCTGTAGCGGTCGACTGCATCACGTCGTGGGTTTCAGTGGACGACGAGGCTGCCGCCGCTGCGATCCTCACTGCCGCGGTCAACGTGTCGCCCCCGGACCACGCCGATGAGGTCGACCCGGCCGTGGCGCTGGTGGAGGTGCTCTGGGCAACGCCGCACTGGACCGACCTCGAGGAGGTCGAGGCCGCCTACCTGCTGGCTCGGGATCCGGTCCGCCGGGCGCTGCTCGACCTCCTGGCCCGCCGACGGGATCCAGCCGGGTTGTTGACTCTGCGCCACGTGCTCGGGGACCCCGGGTGGACGGACCATCTGCCGCTCCCCACACCGGGCCTGTTGAGCCAGGTCCTCGGCCACGCCGGTGTCGAGGACCTCGTTGCGATCCTTGGTGCGCTCCTGTTGCGTCCCGGTTGGGAGGCGCACGCCTCCGGGTTGCTCGCTCGGATGGCCCGGGAAGTGGGTCTGGGAGCGGGTGCGGTCGAGGAGCTCATCGAACTGCTCGAGCCGGCGCTCGACGCCACGGTCGAACACTGTGACGAGGCCATTGGCTGTCGCAATGGCGGCGAGGCGAGCGTCTGGCTCTGGCGCTCCCGTCACCGGGTCCGCCACGTTCTTGACGTGGTGGAGTCGATCGACTCACCAGCGGTCGAGTCGATGCTGACCCGGTCGCTCGGCTCGGCCGACCCCGTGGTCGGCGCCTGGGCCGTGGCCGCTCTCGCCGCCCGCGGCACCGACGTGCCGTGGGACCGTGTCTGGATGGCGGCCCACGAACCGGTGTCCCGTTCGGTGCTGATGGAGCGACTCGACTGCATCGGCCTCCTCGGATCGGTGTTCGACCGATCCGGTCGCAGTCGGGACGGCGTGATGCGAGCCGAGGCCGACCTGGTCGCATGGTTGTCCCGGCCCGGCGAGTTGGGCTGTCTGCCGTCGGAAGTCGAACACATCGCCTCCCGGGAGGTCCCGCTCGAATCCGGCCGGGCCGGTTTCCACCTGTTCCGGTTCCGGACCCGGGCGCCGCACTGGGCCTCGGCCCGCGGTTGGATGGTCGGTGCTGCAGGCCTCTACCGCAGTGACGGCACCGTCCCGACGGACCTGCCGCAGGTTGCGGTGACCCGGTACGACTGCGAGGACTCCGCCAGCACCGACGACCATCTGGACTCCATGGCGGCCGCTGCTGAGGGCGAGTGATCAGCGCAGCGTGACCAGCGGGAGATCGTGGACCGAGAGGAGTCCCGGTGCCGCCTCGCAGACCGCTGGGATGGCGTTGACGATCCGCCCAGCCGTCCCGACCAGTCCAGCGGTGTTGTGGTCACCGTCGTCGCCCATCATCTGCAGGTCGAGGGTGTAGTTGGGGTTGCCGCTGACGATGATGCGGTAACCCGAGTGGCCGACGGGCTGGGGCCAGTCCGGCGCCAGGGAGTCGTCGAGACGGGTCACGTGCTCCAGGACGACCACCGCCTCGCCGCCGACGAGCCCTTCGACCTCGAACCGCAGGGCCGCCGTGGTTCCGGCCTCCACGACGCCGAAACCCAGGTCGATCGTCTCGGGAGCCGGTCGACGCTCGTGGGACTCACGCAGTTCGTCGATCTCGACTCCGAGTCCCGCAGCGATCGTCCGCACGACGCCGCCCCAGGCGAAGCTCAGCACCCCGGGGATCAGCAGCAGCGGGGTGGCATCGAGCGGCTGACCGAAACCCATTGTCTCGAACAGCACCTGAGGTTGGGCGTAGGTGTTGTAGTTCACGATCTCCATGACCCGCAGCGAGTCGACGTACTCACACGTACCAGCGAGCACGAGCGGGAGCAGATCGTTGGCGAAGCCCGGATCGATCCCGGAGGTGAAGCACGAGGTCGCCCCGCCGGCGCACGCCTCCTCGAGCGGACGTCGCATCTCGGGATCGACGTGCGGCGGGTAGATGAGCGGAACCACCGACGACGACACGACGTTGATGCCGGCGGCGAGGAGTTGCGCCATGTCGGCAATGGCCTCACCCGGCCGGAGATCCGCAGTGGCGGTGTAGCAGACGCAGTCCGGACGGAGGGCCAGGATCTCCTCGACGTCGTTGGTGGCGGCAACACCGAGGGGTTCGATGCCGACGAGTTCACCTGCGTCACGGCCGACCTTGTCGGGACTGTGGACCCAGAGTCCAACCAGTTCGAGATGCGGATGGCGGGCGATCAGGCGCACGGCGTGGAGACCCACGTTGCCGGTGCTCCATTGGACGACTCGGTACGTCATGTTGGCCCCTTCGGTCCTGTGGTCGACCCGATGGCCGCCGGCCGGAGGCTACCCCCGAGCCCGGCGCCGGTGGTCGGTCCGGCGGCGGTGCGGGTGACAGGATGACCCGATGCGGCGACCGCTGACGCTTCTGGGCATGAGCGACGGCTTCTGTGAGAGTGTTCTCGGCGAGGGTCGGCTCGATCGGCTGCGTGAGGTGACCGAACTGCTCGACGACGAGCCGTTGTCGAGTTTCGAAGGGGAGCGGGCGCAACAGCTCCTCGCTCAAGCGGAGGTCCTCGTCGGCCACTGGGGTTGTCCGACGCTGACCGCCGAGGCGCTCGAGCTCGCTCCACACCTGCAGGCCTTCATCTACGCCGGCGGCACCGTCAAGTGGCAGGTCACCGATGCCGTCTGGGATCGTGGGATCCTGGTCACCTCGGCAGCCGCGGCCAACGCTGTTCCCGTGGCGGAGTTCACCCTGGCGACGATCATCTTCGCAGCCAAGTCAGCGTTCTCCTTCGCCGCTCTCGAGCGTGATCGGTCGTTGGCCGTGCCGCTGCCGCTGGACCGGATGGGCTTGGTCGGCCGCCGCATCGGACTGGTCGGTGCGTCCCATGTCGGTCGGCTCGTGATTGGTCTCCTCTCGCGTCACTCGGTGCAGGTGGCGATCGCCGACCCGTACCTGAGCGACTCCGAGGCCGCCCGGCTCGGAGTCCGGCACATGGACCTCGACGAGCTGTGTTCGTGGTGCGACGTCCTGAGCCTGCACGCCCCTGACATCGAGTCGACCCGCCGGATGATCGGTCCGACGCAACTGGCGTTGCTCCGCGACGGTGTAACCGTGATCAACACCGCCCGTGGCGCTCTGATCGACACCGCTGCCCTCGTTGCTGAGCTGCGCACTGGTCGCATCGCAGCGGTGCTCGACGTGACCGACCCGGAACCGCTCCCAGAGGATTCCGAGTTGCGTCACCTGCCGAACGTGTTCCTGACACCGCACATCGCAGGTGCGGTCGGCAGCGAACTGGTGCGGCTCGCTGACCTGGCGATCGACGAGGTGGCCCGCTACGCCGCCGGCGAGCCCGCCCGGTATCCGGTCCGACGAGAGGACCTGGATCGCATCGCATGAGTGACACCGGCGAGTTCGCCGTCGGGTTGTGCTCGGTCACGTTCCGCCAACTCGACCCAGCAACCGTCGTCGACTGCGCCGCTGCTGCCGGCATCGAGTCGCTCGAGTGGGGTGGTGACGTCCACGTGCCCGAAGGCGATGTGCGGGCCGCCCGCGTCGCAGCGACGCTCAGCGCCGATGCCGGACTGAATGTGGCGTCCTACGGCTCCTATCTGTTCCTCGACGAGCACCTCGAACGACGGCTCGGCGCCGTTCTCGACACGACGTGCGCCCTCGGGGCACCGGCGTTGCGTGTCTGGGCGCCGCCCGTCGGCGATGCCCGCAGCGATCACGAGTGGGCGCCGCTCGTCGATGCCGCCCGCCGCACCGTCGATGCGGCGGCAGGGGTCGGTGTGTCGGTCTACGTCGAGTTCCACGGGGGGACCGCCACCGCTGTGGCCACCGACGTCGTTCGCCTGCTCGCTGACGTCGAAGGCCTCTTCACCGGGTGGCAGGTCCCCTACTGGTCGCCGCAGTCCCGCTCCGCAGAGCTCACGGACCTGGCGTCCTTCGGCGATCGACTCCTCCACGTCGACGTCTACGTGTGGACCGACGACGGAGAACGCCTGGAGCTGGGTACGGCGGAAGAGGCGTGGTCGGAACGCCTGCGGGCTGCAGCAGGCGTCACCGGCGTTGCGCGATCCGCCGGCCTCGTACCAGCAGCGCTCCTCGAGTTCATCCCCGACGACGACCCATCGGCGCTCGAGGCGGAGGTGGCTGCGCTGCGCCGGTCCCTCGACCGGTGACGTCACCGCCAGCAAGCGGTGAGCACCTCTTCGTACAGCGTGAGCGTCCGAGCTGCGACGTCGGACCATCGGGTGTGGTCCCGTCGGGCCACCGCAGCGTTGCGGGCGGCTTCGAACGTGTCGTCATCGAGGGCGTCGAGGGCGGTCGCCACCTCCTCGGCCCGGTGACCGACGGTAATGGCGGCGTCGCCAAGGGATTCGTGCAGGTACCACCACGTCGAGCAGAGACCGGGAATCCCCGCGGCGATCGCATCGGCCACGGTCCCGGTGGCCTGCATCTCGCCGTCCGGATCGAACGGGAACGCCAGGGCGTCACAGGCCGACAGACGGAGTGCGTAGGTCGCCTCGTCGACCATCTGGTACGGCTCGGCCACGGCAATGCGTGGGTCCATGTGAGCTCCGGCCGGTTCGTGGCCGCCGGGAACTGACTCGAGTGACCGCTCGGACCAGCTGACCACGGAGATGTCGCCGCGACGGCTTCGCCGCACCCCCTCGAGGAACTCCTCGACGAGCTTCTCGGTGCGGGGAGCTCCGAGCAGTCCGATCCGAATGCGCGCCGGAGGAAGGTCGAGGGCGGCCTCGGCGGTCCTGCGGTCGACGAGCAGATCGGACCACAGCGAGGAGAAGTCGCCGTGGGGGAGGACCACGTGGCGAGCTCGTCCCCGTCCGTAACGGGCGGTGAAACGGTCCCGGCCGCCGTGGGTGTGGTGGATGACGGCGTCTGCGGCATCGGCCCAGAGTTGGTAGGCCGGTTCGTAGGCGCTCTGCGGTGTGCCGGTCGGGGTCGGCTCGTGCGGCGTGATGTTGTGAGCGGTCCACACCACCGGGATGCTGCGATCGGCGAGGTCGTTCACGATGGATCGATGGGCGTCGATGTCGTCGAACGCCAGCCACTCGGGCCAGTGGAGATGGAACAGGTCGACTGCCTGCGGGTCGACCGAGCGGTCACCGAGCGGACCCCACGGGCTTGCTGAGCCAGCGACGTGCCTGCCCATCGCTGCGGTCAGCGACCGGTCGTAGTGATGCCCGTGCGCTGTCGATGCGACACGCAACGCCGGGGTGACACGCATCGTGACCTGTGTACGGGTGCTCGGCTCGACGTCGAACTGGTGGACCAGCGACGCCTCCGACCAGAACGACCGCCACTCGGAGATGCCGTCGACGACCACGGTGTCGGCCCGGCCGGTCGTGCCCGGCCCTGCAGTCCACTCGACCACCAGCGGCCGGTCCCGCCGCTCCGGAATGCTCCACCACATGGCCGTCGGGCCGTCGTCGATCGACACGTCCCAGCTCACGCAGAGGCTGCGGCCCTCGGTCCACCACGAACCCGACACCGAGCCCGGCAGGCTGGCCGGTCCGTGTTCGACATCGAGGTCGGAGCCGCAACGGAGGCCATCCCATACCGCAACGACCCGACTGGACTCCCGATCGCTGCCCAAGCGATGTTCGACACGGATCGGTCGCCCCGACACGGTGTGCCGCTCATCGCCCACCGCCGCCACGGGGGCCCAGCATGCGAGTTCGGAGTCGACCGGCACCTCGTAGGTTCCCGGGGCCCGGGGTGCGGGGAGGTAGTCGCTCCGCGTGGCGCCGACGAACGGCACCACGAATGTCCCTGCGGGTCCGCACACGGACCACACCGAGGCGGTCCCCTCCTCGAGTCGAATCAGTTCCTCCCTGGGTTCGTCGAGCGCCGCATCGCTCACGGCCTCGATGTCGGCAGCGGGAACTGCGTCGTCGAGCACGTTCGCCGCCCACGCCAACTTGCCGTACAGGTCGAGGGTCAACTGCAGACGCCGGAACGGACCCCGGTAGCCGTACGGCGACCGGTTCCGGTGCGCATCGACCACGCCACCGGTGAACCACCCCGGGAGGTGACCCGCAGCCCGTCGACTCCGTGCCAACCAGCGCTCGGGGCTGTCACCTAGGCCCCGCTCGATGGCGGCGGCGGCGAGTTCGACGGTGAGCGCTGCGCCCAGGGAACCGGTGGACCGACCCCACGCCACGGCGGTGCCGTCGCTGGAGATGGTGCGCTCCACCAACTCGACCGCGGTTCGCAACCCGTCGACCCAGAGCGGCCCCAGACGGTCGGCGAGCGGTTCGGTGAACAGCCACACATCGGCGGTGTAGATGTCATAGCGCCCGATGCCGTGCACAGAGTCGTCGAGATGACGCCCGGGATTGACCGACAGGAGCGTTCGTACGCGTTCGGTGAGGTCGTCGACCGCAGCGGGGTCATCGATCAGTCCGAGGCGGAGCCGCGCGAGTTCACAACGCGCCAGAACTGCGGCGTAGTTTTGCGGGAGGATTCTCTCGTCGAGCAACGGAATCCACTCGCTCGAATCGCACGCCAGCGCCACCTGCGCCCGTGCGGCGTCGTCGAGGCGGGCGACCATCGAGTTGGCGTCCCACGGTCCCCACTCGAACAACGTCTCGGCGATCCGGTAGGAGAAGAACGTGTGGGTGCGGGCGCCGTCGACCCCGGTGAGCACCGTCTGGATTGCATCGTCGATCGCAACGTTCGCCACGTCCGTCACTCCGCCGGTGCGAAGGTGGCCCAGCGTGGTGAGCAGATCAGCGGCCACGTCCGGGCCGACTGCGTGGCCGGCGTAGACCCGGGGCAGGGCGAAACGAGGGGCGTGTCGGAGAGCGATCTCGGAGACGCCGGTGGTGACCAGACTCCGCAACCATGAGGCGAGACCGCTCGCTGACTGCGGTGGAGAGGTGTCGTGGTCCACAGTCGCCCCGGGTCGGTCGTAGCGGCGTTCCGGCGACGCAGGCCGGAGCAGCAACGGTAGCGGCCGGCGGACTCGACGATCCGCGGCCGGGCGTGAGGTCGTCGACTGGAGTAGAAACAGAGGGCACCGACCGACGTCACGGAGGACTAAATGCCCGAGCTGCAGCGTCCCGAATTCCTCAGCCGAGCCGCCGGGGAGGTCGACAGGCTCCGATCCGAGATCCGGAGCGGGGTCCGCAACACCGAGGAGGTGCTCGGCGACTACTGGGAGAACCTCCAGGAGCTGCTCGAGGAGCTCCTCGGCTGGGTCAGCGGCGAGGTCGAGCGTGTCAGCGCCCGGGGTGAGGAGCAGCGGAAGCAACTCGAGGCCCGGCTGCGTGACCTTGCGGGGTCCGCCGGTGACGTGGCCCAGCGCGCCGGAGGTGCGGTCGGGCTGACCACCAAGTCGTCAGTGGCCCCGGCCAAGGCCGCCGCCAAGCCGCCGGTGACAGGAGCGAACACCCCCGCAAAGAAGAGCCCGGCCAAGAAGAAGAGCCCGGCCAAGAGCGCCGCTGCCAAGAAGAAGAGCCCGGCCAAGAGTGCCGCTGCCAAGAAGAAGAGCCCGGCTAAGAAGAAGAGCCCGGCGCCCCCGGCCGAGTGAGCCGACGGGCTGCGTCGCAGCTCGGCTCGGCCTCGCTCAGCGGGAGATCTGCCGAACCCGACCGCTGGTCAGCTCGAACACTGCGTCTGCGTGCACGAGCTGATCGCGATGGTGGGTGATGATGAGCGTCGTCCGTCCGACTCGTTCGGCGAGAACCCGTTCGAGGAGCGCCTGCTCGCTGGGTGGGTCGAGGTGGGCGGTCGCCTCGTCGAGGATCAGGATGTCGGCGTCCCGGAGCAACGCCCGGGCCACCAGGAGTCGCTGACGTTCGCCACCGCTGAACCGGCTCCCGTTCTCACCCACCCGTTCGTGGAGCCCGTCGGGGAGTGAGACCACCAACTCGTCGATTCCGGCGACGTCGAGCACGTGGTGGAGTCGGTCGTCATCGGCGTCCGGGTCGGCGAGCAGAAGGTTGTCCCGCACGGTCGTGTCGAACAGGTGGTCGTGCTGAGCCACGAGTGCCACTCGGTTCCGTGATTCGGCTACCGCCACCCGGTGCAGTTCGACACCACCGAGTCGGATGCTCCCGTGGTCGTAGTCGCGGAACCGCACGAGCAGGTCGGCCAGGGTGGATTTTCCTGATCCGCTCGGGCCGGTGAGCACGGCGACCGTCCCTTCGGGAAGCCGGAGGTCCATACCGTCGAGCACCGCCGGTGCCTCCGGGGTGTAGGTGAACCGGAGGTCACTGATCTCCACCGCAGCGCCGACGGTCGGCATCGGGTCGTTTGCATCGACGACCAGAGGTTGTTGGTCGGTCAGGGCGAACACCCGGGCTGCTGCGGCGCGCGTTCGGCCGGCGTGCTCAGCGGCGAGCGTCACCGGGGCCACGGCCTCCACTGCTGCCAGAGCGACCAGCGGGAGGACTGCGAGCAGTACGCCGTCGAGTCGACCCCGCTCGACGAGCGCCGCTCCGAGTGCGAGCGCAGCGGCGGCGCTCAGGATTCCGAGTCCTCCGAGCGCAGCCACGACCCAACTCCGAGCGGCCGACGCTTGTTGCTCAGCGGTCCCGAGTTGGGCATCGAGTCGTTCCACCTCCTCGACGAAGGGTGCAGTGGCGCCGGCGACGCACAGTTCATCGATCCCGGCGAGGTGTTCTGCGAGTTCGGCTCGGAGCTCGGAACGCCGGGCGATCACCGCCTCGGCTGGTGCCCGTCCCCAGCGCTGCGCCGCCACCGGAACCGCCACTCCCGCAGCCACGAGACACAGTGCGAGAAGTGCAGCGGCGGCGGGATCCAGCCGACCGAGGATCCCGACGGCCAGCGCTGCGGTCACTCCGGCTGCGAGCGGTGGAACGACCACCCGCAGGTAGAACTCCTGGAGTTCGTCGACATCGTCGGCGAACCGTGCCAACACGTCACCGCGTCGGTGGTGCTCGAGCGCCGCCGGACCGAGCGGTGCGATCGAGTCGAAGCACCACGTCCGGATCCGGGTGGTGATCCGGAAGGTGCCGAGGTGCCCGACGTACCGTTCGCCGTAGCGGGCGGTGGCGCGCAGTGCGGCGAACAGCCGGACGAACGTGATGGCCACGCCCAGCGTGGTGGCTGCGGTGGCCAGCTCGGAGCGGGAGATGAGGTAGGCGGCCGAGGCCACCAACGCCACTCCCGAGGTGGTCGTGACCACGGCGAAGGCCACCGCCACCCCGATCCATCGGCGCTCCGGGCCGATGATCGTGAGCAGACGGCGCATCACGAGTTGGCCGCCGTCGGTTCGGCGGAGGTACCCGTGGCCCATCCGGCGGATGCACCCAGTCGCCCGTCGCGATGGTGTTCGACGAGTCGCCGGTAGGTGGCGCATCGCTCGAGCAGTTCGTCGTGCGTGCCGGAGCCGACGATCCGGCCGCCATCGAGCACGACGATCCGATCGGCCAGGCGGGCGGTGCGTAGTCGGTGCGCCACGACGACGGCGGTGCGATCTGCGAGCAGGGCCCCGGCAGCGGTGATCACGGCGTCCTCGGTGTCGGTGTCGAGGTGTGCGGTGAATTCGTCGAGCACCACGAGTGGGGCGTTGCGCAACCACGCCCGGGCAATGGCGAGTCGCTGGCGTTGACCCCCACTGAGGTTGGCGCCGTCCTCGCTGAGTTCGCTGTGTTCACCGCCAGGGAGGGACTCCACGAACGATTCGGCTCCGCTGGCGCGAAGCGCCCGACGAACCTCGTCGTCACCGGCGTCGGGTAGGCCGAGGCGGACATTGTCGGCCACGGTCCCAGCAACGATGGTCGGCGACTGCGGAACCCACGCCACCTCTCGGCGCCAGTTCTCAAGGTCGAGGTCGCAGAGATCCACCCCGGCGGCACTGACCGAGCCGCTGTCCGGCCGCAGGAGTCCGAGGATCAACTCCAACACGGTGGTCTTCCCAGCGCCGCTCGGTCCGACGAGCGCCACGGTCTCGCCGGGGTCGATGCGCAGCGTCACATCGTTGAGAGCCGGGCGTTGGAGTCCGCTCCGCTCGACAGTCACCGAGTCGAGGACCAGCGGCGCCACGCCGACCGGTGGCCGCCCCGGTACGACGGGTGGCTGGTCGGTCAGCCAACGGGCCAGTCGGGGCCACGCCGCCTGAGCGGACTGACCGGCGTGGTACTCGAGCGCCAGCCGTCGTAGTGGCATGAAGAACTCGGGCACCAGCACCAGCACCGTGAGGCCGACTCCGAAGGGCAGCCCGCTGCCGATCATGCGAAAGCTGATCGTGACCGCCACGAGCGCTGTCGCTGCAGTTGCTGCCCACTCGAGCACAAGCGACGTCTGGAACGCCGTTCGGAGGACCTCCATCGTGGTGGCACCGTGTCGTCGACTCACCTCCTCGATGCGACCGCCCGCGTCGGATGCTCGGTTGCAGGCGCTGAGTGCCCCGAGGCCGCGGAGCAGGTCGAGGAAGAACCCGTTCAGCCAGGACAGCTCCAGTAGACGGACCTCGGTGAGCTCACGGGTGCGCTGCCCGATCACTGCGAGCAGGAACACGAGCATGGGGCCGGCGAAGATCAGCACGAGTGAACTGATCGGGTCGAGCAGGACGACTGCGACGAACACGATTGCCGGGCCGATCACTGCGAGCACGACGCTCGGGCGGAACTTCGTCACATAGTCGTCGATGGCGTCAACGGCATCGCTGAGGTCTCCGAGCAGTTCACCAGACGATGGTCGTTGATCGGTTCCGAGTCGTCGCACCGGTCGCACGATGGCTTCGAGGACATCGCGGCGAACCCGACGGCGAATGCGGTCGGCGGCGGTGGCCGAGCCGTGAGCCGCGAGTCGCTGGGCGAGCACTCGCAGCGAAGCGAGGACGACGATGGCCGTCAGCGCCCACCCGATGTCACTGAGCGAGCGGCCGCCCACGAATACGTCGTCGATCGAGCGGGCGAGCAGGACGAGGGCGCTGAGCAGCGCCACGAGAGACGCCACCTCGGCGCAGGTCGATCGCACCAGCGGCCCTCTGGCGTCGGGTTCGACGGTGGCGATCGCTCGGAGCGTCGTGCGGGGGTTGCTCACCTCGGCTGGCTCAGTAGCTGTCCTCGTCGAGCTGCACCCGACCGCGAAAGAAGTAGTAGACGCCGGCGGTGTAGAGCAGCACGAACGGCATGCCGACAACGGCGACCACCAACATGACCGTCAGCGTCGCCTGTTCGGATGCGGCGTTGTAGATGGTGAGGCTGTTGGCGGCGTCGTTCGACGCGGGGAGCATGACCGGGTAGAGCGCAGCGGCGACGCTGGCCATGAGCAGGCCGATCATCGTTGCCGACGCCACAAAGGCGCGACCGTGTGCGCCGGCAGCGATCGACCGCCACGCCACCAGCACCGCAACGAACGCTGCCGCCGGGAACACTGCGGTCCACGGCCGGTCCCGGAAGTTCTGGGCGAAGTCCTCGGGGAGGAACAGCGTCCAGACGATCACGGCGGTCATCACGACGAAGAAGGCCGCCATCAGGCGTGGGACGAGCCGCTCCACCCGTTCGAGCAGTTCGTCGGAGAGCTTCATGGTCAGGTAGATCCCCCCGTGCAGCGCCAGCATCAGCACGGAGGCCACGCCCAGCAGCAGAGCATACGGCGACAGGAGCCCGAAGAAGTCGACCGTCAGGTTGCCCTGATCGTCGATCGGCACACCACGCAGGATGTTGCCGAGGGCCACGCCGAGCAGGAACGCAATCCCCGCGGATGAGATCGTGAAGAACCAGTCCCACGTGGAGCGCCAACGGGCACTCGGGCGTTTCGAGCGGAACTCGATGGCCACCGCCCGCATGATCAGCACCAGCAGCACCGCCATGAGGGCCAGGTAGAAGCCGGAGAACAACGATGCGTAGACGAACGGGAACGCAGCGAAGAGCGCACCGCCTCCGAGCACGAGCCACACCTCGTTGCCATCCCACACCGGCCCGATGCTGTTGAGCAGCACACGCTTGTCGTGATCGGAGCGCCCGATGATCGGCGAGAGCATCCCGACACCGAGATCGAAGCCGTCCAGGATCACGTAGCCGGCGATGATCACGACGTAGAGGACGAACCAGAGTTGGTTGAGCCACATCGTTCAGCCCACCCGACTCGATGCTCGCGGCTTGCGGGCGAAGATCTCCCCGAAGGAGTCCGGGAGCGACTCGATCTTCTCGGCGTCGGGAGGATCCGGCGGCCCCGCTTGGATCTTCTGGTTGAGCAGCCAGAAGAACACGACGAGGAGCACCGAGTAGACGATGACGAACCCCGTCAGTGAGATGGCGACGGTCGTCATCGACAGGTTGGGCGAGGCGGCGTCAGCGGTGCGCAGCTGATCCCAGACGATCCACGGCTGACGGCCGAACTCTGCGGTCCACCAACCGGCGATGATCGCTGCGAAGACGAGCCCCACGTTCACCACGAGGATCCGCAGGACCAGCTTGGAGGTGAACAGCTTGCGCCGCCACGCCATGAACGCCACCAAGGCGCTGACCCCGACGAACAGCATCCCGAGGTCGATCATGGCGTGGTACACCTGGAACACGAGGTTGATGTTCGGGTACTCGTCGTCCGGGAATGCGTTGAGGCCCTGAATCTCGGTGTCTGGTGTGAACCCCACCAGAATGCTCAACATGCAGGGGATGGAGACACCGGAGGTCGTCTCGTTCGCCGTGTCGACCCACCCGAACAGGTAGAGCGGCGCACAGTCCCTTGTCTCCCACAGCCCCTCCATGGAGGCCAGCTTGACCGGCTGCTCCTTGGCGACGACCGTCGCCTGTTGAGCGCCGAACACGGAGACCTGCAGGACCGCGAGCACGCAGAAGATCGGCAACGACACGCGCATCATCGTCTTGGCGATCTCGACGTGACGTTGTTTGAGGAGGTACCAGGCGCTCACGCTGGCGACCATGGCTGCGCCGAGCATCCAGCTGGCGACGATCACGTGCAACAGACGCGGGATGAATGACGGCGTGAACACGACTTCCGAGAAGTTGGTCATCACCGCCATGGGGCCGTTGGGGCCCTGGGTGATCTCGTAGCCCCGGGGGGTCTGCATCCACGAGTTGGCCATGATGATCCAGGTGGCGCTGAAGTGGGCGCCGATCACGACCATCGACGTGGCGAACAGCCACATCTTGTTGCCCAAGCGAGAGCTCCCGAAGAGCATCAGCCCGAGGAAGCCGCCTTCGAGCATGAATGCGAAGATCCCCTCAGCGGCGAGCAGGCTCCCGAAGACATTGCCGACGTAACGGGAGTACACGGACCAATTGGTGCCGAACTCGAACTCCATGACGATCCCGGTCGCCACACCCATGGCGAAGATGAGTCCGTAGATCCGCACCCAGAACATCGACAGCTGGCGCCACTTCGGGTCCTTGGTCCGCACCGACTGGATGCCGAAGATCATCAACATCAGTCCGACGCCGAGCGACAACGGCGGGAAGATGAAGTGGAAGCTCGCCGTGAGCCCGAACTGGATCCGGTCCAGAATCACGTCCCTCAAGGGTGCTTGTCCTTCCGTTGCGGCCATCAGGTCGAACGTGCGGAGATGCAGCCCGTCCTGCTACTGAG
>Ga0194132_10002669_pt1 | contig 32967 bp, 30 predicted proteins | sample TA2KigOf80mmetaG_FD_148612 | JGI IMG/M metagenome (GOLD analysis project Ga0194132, IMG submission 148612) | Freshwater microbial communities from Lake Tanganyika, Tanzania - TA2015054 Kigoma Offshore 80m | ecosystem: Environmental > Aquatic > Freshwater > Lake | place: Tanzania: Lake... | reverse complement strand
CCAGGTGCTACATGAACATGCGGCCACTCTATCAGCCGCAGGTCCCACAATCCGGAGCCGCCGCCTGATCAAATGTGCGAAAGATTCTGGACAGGACCCTCGGCGGCCTCGACCTCGATCAACGTCATCGCCAACGTCGACGGCACGACGCTGACCCTCCGATCGAACAGCGCCTTCGCGCCGACTTCGGTCAACCTCGGTGCGCAGAACCTGAGCTCGACCATCGGCGCCTTCAAGGCGCTGTCGTCGCTGTTCGCGGCGCAGGCGATGATCAACACGGTGCTCGGCAATCTCGGCGCCGATACCCGCACGTTGAACTATCAGGACGAGTTCATCTCTAAGCTCACCGACGCCACGAACGAGGGCCTCGGCGCCATTGTCGACGCCGACATGGCGAAGGAATCCGCGAAGCTTCAGGCCCTCCAGGTCCAGCAGCAGCTCTCGGTCCAGACCCTGGGCATCGCCAATCAGCGGCCGCAGACCCTGCTCAGCCTCTTCCGCGGCTAATCGACGGGACCGGCGCGGTAAATGCCGGTTCCGAGGTTCCTTCATCGGAGTGATATGTCATGAAGTCAGAAACCGCCGTCGTCTCCAGCATCCGCGTGCCCGTCCGTTCGGGCGACAAGTTCGTGGTCAACGGGGCCGTCCTCACCCTCACGGAAGGCGCCGTCGAGATCCAGAACAGCGAGGTCGTCCTGCATGGCCGCGACGTCATGCTGCCCGAGGATGCCAACACTCCCGCCAAGCGTATCTACTACTGGTTGATGCTCATGTATCTCGACGCGCCTGGCCGGGACAGCTACCGCCTTCGCCTGCTCGACGACATGAACGACTTCCTCAATGCCACCACCCTGGTGGATGTCACCAAGTCGCTCGGGCTCATCCATCAGCTTATCCAGAATGACGACTATCAGCCGGCCATGATCGCCGCGCGCGCTCTGATGGCCTTCGAGTCCGAGCTGCTGCGTCATCCTGCCAAGGCCGCCGCCTGATGCGCGGCTACGGCGCCTACCTCAAGGCCCAGAACGCCGCAGAGCCGCCTCGAGCGGTCGAGCGGCGGCTGATGGGTGCCGTCACGGCCGCGCTGATCGAGGCGCGGGACAACCCGACCAAGCTTGCTGTCAAGTTCGACGCCATCCTCTGGAACAAGCGGGTCTGGGACTCCTTCATCGGCGAGCTCGCCGAAGAAACCAACCACCTGCCGCAGCCGATGAAGAACACGCTCATACGCCTCGGGGCCTGGGTCACTTTCGAGACCCAACGGGTCATGGACGGCTTGTCCACGCCCGACGCGCTGATCGAGATCAACCAGCAGATCGTCGAGGGCCTCGCCTAAGAGGCCTTCCGCTCCGCCGTCCTTCGCTGCCCCGATGCGCCTCCTCCGGTCCCGGACGGAGGCGTTTTCCTTTGTTTCAAATGGCTTAGGGGACGGTTTTTCCGCCCGTAGCGGCAACAACTGCCGAGACGGCAACGAGTGACCGCCGAAGCAAGCCGGACTCTCGGCTTCTCGCTTACAAAAATCATTTGATTTTAAATGGTTGATGGCGACCTCGAGCGCTGGCCCGGGGTTTGCTCTTCAAGGGTCGCCGGGTCCGTCAGGCCCGCGACCGATTGGAGAGTCCGCCGTGCCCATCAATTCGATCAACACCAATATCTCGGCACAGATCGCGCTTTCATTCCTGAACGCGACCAACCGCGACATGGACCAGGTCCAGCAGCGGGTCTCGACAGGTTTGAAGGTCAATGGCGCGGTCGACGACGCCTCCAGCTTCGCCATCGCCCAGGGCCTGCGCGGCGACATCAAGGCCTATGGCGCGGTCTCCCAGGGCATCGCCAACGGCCGCGGCGTCGCCACCATCGCGCTCTCGGTGGCGACCTCGATCTCCGACCTGATCGCCGATGTGAAGAAGAAGATCATCGAGGGCATGAACGCTGCGAACACCAGCGAGCAGCAGAACATCCTCAATGCCGACTTCCAGTCGCTCTCGGCCCAGATCAACACCTTCATCTCGAATGCCGTCTACAACGGCCGAAACATCCTCTCGTCCTTCTCGACCTCGGTGAACGTCATCGCCAACATCGACGGCACGGTGATGACGATCCGCTCGCAGAGCTCGTTCTCGACCTCCTCGACCAACCTCGGTGCCCAGAACATCAGCTCGACGGTCGCGTCCTTCCGCGCGCTCTCGGCGCTCGAGATCGCCGAATCGGCGATCGCGATCGCGCTCGGCCAGATCGGCGCCGACGTTCGTGCTCTCAACTTCCAGTCCGACTTCATCTCCCAGCTCACCGATTCGACCACGGAAGGCCTGGGCGACATCGTCGATGCCGATATGGCCAAGGAATCGGCGCGGCTGCAGGCCCTCCAGGTCAAGCAGCAACTGGGCGTTCAGACGCTGAACATCGCCAACCAGCGTCCGACCATCCTCCAGCAGCTCTTCCGCTAGCGGTCAGCCCTCGACAGGGGCGTCGACCGGCCGCACCATGGCGCGGCCGTGATCGCATTTTCAGCTGCCAGAACCGATGTCTGACCGGCCCGACACGGTCGCTTCCCAGACCGAAACGATTGCCCGCCTCACGGAGGCGATCCGGCAGGATCCCGCTCGCCCGGAGAGTCATTTCCGCCTGGCGCATGCGCTCCAGTCGGCGGGGGACGCCGCGGGCACGCTCGCCGCGCTGCACCGGACCCTGGCGCTGGTGCCTTCGTTCACCGGCGCCTGGAACAATCTCGGCGTCCTCTTTGCTGCGCGCGGCCGCCTGCCGGCCTCGGCGACGGCCTTGAGGCGCGTCGTCGCGGCCGATCCGGACAGCTCGGATGGCTGGAACAACCTCGGCAACGTCCATCTGCAGATCGGGGACGCGGCCAGCGCGGTCGCCTTCTACCGGCGCGCGAGCGAGCGCGCGGAAGCCGGCCCGATCCCGCACGCCAATCTCATCAACGCGATGCATCTGGTCGACGGCATCGACGCGGAGGCCGAGCTCGCCGAGTGCCGCCGCTTTGCCTCCCGCCACGCGGCGGCGCTCGATCCGCTGCCGACGGCGCGGCCGCGCGACCCGGACCGGCGGCTCACCATCGGCTATGTCGGCGCCGACACGTTTCGTTTTCACACCGCGTCGCGCTCGATCCTGCCGCTCGTGGAGGCCCATGACCGGCGCGAGGTCGAGGTTGTCCTCTTCTCGGATACGCCGCCGGGCGCCGAGGACGAGATCACCGCCCGTTACCGCGCCGCCGGCCGTCTCGTCCCGACCTTCGGCCTTTCCGATGCGGCGCTCGCCGAGTCGATTGCGCGCGAGGGCGTCGATATCGCCGTCGATGTCGTCGGATATCCGCGTGGATCGCGGCTTCTGGCGCTCGCGCGTCGACCCGCGCCGGTGCAAGTCAACCTGCTGCTGATGTCGTCTTTCGGCATGGAGGCCGTCGGCTGGGCGATCGGCGATGCGAAGCTGACGCCGCCCGGCAGCGAGAGCCGTTTCAGCGAGCGGCTGATCCGTATCGACCTCGCCTTCGTCTTCGACCCGCTGCAGGAAGCGCCCAAGGTTTCGTCGGCGCCGGGCGCGAGCGGGTCGAGCCTCGTCTTCGCCAGCCTCAACCAGGCCTCGAAGCTTTCGCTGCGCTGTATCGCCGCTTGGGCGCGGATCCTCGCGGCGACGCCGAACTCCCGTCTGCTGCTCAAGGGCCGCTCCTTCACCGACGCGGTCGTCGCTGCGCGCATTCGCGCCGCATTCGCACACCACGGCATCGATGGCCGTCGTCTGGATCTCCGCGGATGGACGGCGACGCAGGCGAGCCATCTCGATACCTATCGGAAGGTCGATATCGCGCTCGATCCGTTCCCTTATGGCGGTGTCATCACCACCTGCGAGGCGTTGTGGATGGGGGTCCCCGTCGTCAGCCTCGAAGGCGATCGCGTGCTTGGCCGCTACGGCTCGACCTTCCTCAGGTCGCTGGATCTCGGGGATCTGGTCGCCAACGACGAAAGCGCCTATGTCGATATCGCGGTCGATCTCGCCCGCAACCGCGCCCGGCTGGCCGAGCTTCGAACCGGCTTGCGTCCGCGTCTCGCTGCGTCCCGCCTCTGCGACGGGGCGGCCTTCGCACGTGCCGTCGAAGGCGCCTATCGCGAGATGTGGAGTGGCTGGTGCGGCTCGGGATGACGGCGGCGACGCTCGATCCCCGGCCCTTGCGCCGTGCGCTCGTCGAGGAGCCGCAGCTCGCCTTGGCCTGGCAGCGTCTCGGGCTGATGACCGCGGCGGGCGGCGACGTCGCCACGGCGCTGACGCCGCTTCGTCGGGCTGCCAGCAGCGCCCCTGACCTGCCGGCTCCCTGGGAAAATCTCGGTCTCGCTCTCGGGGTGCTCGGCCGCTGGCCCGAGGCTGCCGCGGCCTATGGTACCGCCTTCGGCCTTCGCTCGGATCGTGCCGATCTCGCCGCCGCCTTGGCCGACGCGCTCAACAGGAGCGGCCGCCATGCGGACGCGGCGAGCGCGCTCGATCGGGCCGTCGCGCTCACGCCCGCCGATGCGAAGTTGCGACAGGCGCGTGGTCTCGCGCGCGCAATGAGCGGCGACGCGGCGGGAGCGACGACCGATCTTGGGGGCGCGCTTGCGGCCGAACCGCAGGCAGCGCCGCTTCACTACGTCCTGGCACAATGCCGGCTGCGTCTCTCACGGGTCGTGCCGGCGGAGGAGGGGTATCGCCGCGTATTGGCGCTCGATGCCCAGTTCACCGACGCGTTGATCAATCTCGGCGTTCTTGTCCAGGCGCGGGACGGTTCCTTCGCGAGGCGGCTGTTCCGGCGCTCGATCGCGCTCGCCCCGGCGAACGTCGCCGCAACGGCGAACCTCGCCCTCATAGAGATGAACCTGGGCCGGATGGACGAAGCCATCCGCCGGTTGCGCCGCGCCGTCGACTTGGCGCCCGAGGCGGCCGATACGCATTCCAACCTGCTTCTCGCGCTCGGCTATGTCGACATCGATGTGGATACGCTCTTCGCCGCGCACCGCCGCTGGGAAGCGCGCCACGCGGCGCCTGCCTATCCGTTCATTCGTCCATGGACCAACGATCCCGATCCGGAACGCCGGCTTCGCGTCGGCTATCTCTCCGCGGATCTGTTCAATCACTCGCTCGGCACCAACGTGGCCGGGCTGATACAGGGTCACGATCGCGATCAGGTCGAGGTTACCTGCTACGCGGAGATCGGACGCCCCGACGAGATGACCGATCACATCCGGTCGATCAGCGACCGTTTCGTCGAGACGCAAGAGCTGGACGATGCGGCGTTGGCCGGACGGATTCGCGACGATGCGATCGACATACTGGTCGTGCTCGCCGGCCACACGGCGCGCAACCGACTGACCGCTGCAGCGCGCAAGCCGGCGCCGATCATGGTGAGCTACGCCGAGTTCTCGACCAGCGGCCTCTCCGTCATGGACTACTGGCTGACCGATCCAGCCATCCATCCCGAGGGCGCCACCGAGGAGCGTTTCACCGAGACCCTGATGCGCATCCCCATGCTGGTGCTGCATCGGCCGATCGACGTGGCGCCGGCGGTCTCGCCGCTCCCCGCGCCTTTCCGCGGGCATGTCACCTTCGGGTCGTTCAACAACCCGGCCAAGATCGGCGATCAGGTCGTCGATCTTTGGGCGAGGATATTGAGGCAGGTGCCGCAATCGCGCCTGATGCTCAAGTATCGGACGGTCTACGAGGTTCAGGACGTGCGCGACCGGATCAGGCGCATGTTCGCCGAGCGCGGCGTCGAGCCCGAGCGTATCGTCTTCGGCGGCGGCAACCCCGACCGTACGCTGCACCTGACGCTGGTCAGCGAGGTCGACATCGGGCTCGACCCGTTCCCGTTCAATGGCTGCACCACGACCTTCGAAGCCTTGTGGATGGGGGTGCCGGTGGTGACGCTGGCGGGCCGGCGCTGGCTCGGCCGCATGAGCACCAGCTTCCTGACCCGGCTCGGCCATACCGAGCTGATAGCGTCGTCGCCCGACGAGTATGTGAAGATCGCCTGCGAGCTCGCCGCCGATCTCGACCGCCTCGCGACGCTCCGGCAGACGCTGCGCCCGCGCATCCTGGCGTCGCCTCTGTGCGACAACGCCATGTATGCGCGCTCGATCGAGCATGAGTTCCGCAAGGCCTGGCGGCGCTGGTGCCGCGATCGGCGATGAACCGCGCGGCAGAAGCGCAGCGCCTCTTCGCCGAGGGCGTCGAACGTCATCGCTCCGGCGACCTGTTGAGCGCCGCCGCACGCTTCCGCGACGCCATCCGCTGCGTCCCCGGGCTTGCCGAGGCGCATGCGAGTCTCGGCGCGACGCTGCTCGCCTTGGGCGAGGCGAGGGGAGCGGCGCAGAGCCTGGAGACCGCAGTCGCGCTCAAGCGCGTGCAGCCTTCGGCCTGGCTCGCGCTCGGGCTCGCGCGCAGCGCGCTCGGCGATCCGCGGGCGCGCGCTTCGCTGCGCTCGGCAGTTTCGCTCGATCCCGCGCAGGCGGCCGCGCATCGTGCGCTCGGTGCGACGGCGCGATTGCAGGCGCTTGATCCGGCTGATGCGGAGGTCTGGATCGCGATTTCCGTCCAGGCGATTGCCGCGGGCGACCGCCTGCGTGCTTCGAGGGCGGCACGCCGGACCATTGCGCTGGCGCCGGGCCGGCTCGAAGGGCACGGCAATATCGGCGTTCTCCTGCAGGAGCAGGGCGACCTCGATCTCGCTCAGCGCTTCTACCGGCGAGGGCTCGCCATCGATGCGTGCCATGCCGGGCTTTGGAACAATCTCGGCAACGCGCTGACTGCGATCGAGGACATCGTCGCCGCCTATCGGCGCGCGCATGCGCTGGCGCCCGGCGATCTCGCAACCCACTCGAACCTGCTTTTCGCGCTCAACTATCTGCCGGGCTTGGACTGCGATGCGCTTTTCGAGGCGTACCGGCAGTGGGAGGAACGCCAGGCCCGGCCGCTCTATGCGCGCGGGCGGGCGCATCCGAACGACCGCGATCCCGAACGGCCGCTCCGCATTGGCTATCTGTCGGCTGACTTCCGCGCCAACCCGATCGCCCACAACGTTGTCGGCCTGATCGAGCGGCGCGATCGCGCCCGCTATCAGGCCTTCTGCTATGGCGAGGTGCCGCGGTCCGACGAGGTGACGAAGCGCTACCAGGCGGCGTCGGACGGTTATCGCTCGACCGTCGGCCTCGACGACGACGCGGTCGCTGCGATGATCCGCGCCGATCGCATCGACATCCTCTTCTGCATGGCTGGTCACACCGCGAACAACAGGCTCTTGGTCTGTGCGCAGAAGCCCGCGCCGGTGCAGATCAGCTATGGCGACCTGACCACGACCGGCCTCGCAACCATGGACTGGTGGCTTACCGACCCGGTCATCCATCCCGAGAAGACGCGCGAGCGTTTCACCGAGCGCCTGCTGCGCGTACCGCTCCTGGTGCTGCACGAGCCTCCGGAGGAATCGCCTGCGGTCGGACCGCTGCCGGCGATGGCGAGCGGCGCGATCACCTTCGGATCGTGCAACAACGCCGCCAAGCTCAACGACCGGGTCTTCGCGCTCTGGGCGCGGGTGCTCAAGGCAGTGCCGAATTCGCGTCTCCTCCTCAAGTATGTGAACTGGTTCGCCAACGCCTCGGCGCGACGCCGGATCCACGATGCCTTCGTCCGCGGCGGCATCGAGCCGGCGCGTATCGTCTTCGACGGCGATCGCTCGGCGCGCGTCCGCCATCTCGAGATCCTGAACCGGATCGACATCGCGCTCGATCCGTTCCCGTTCAACGGCTGCACGACGAGCTTCGAGGCCCTGTGGATGGGCGTCCCGGTCGTGACACTGGCCGGCGAACGCTGGCTCGGGCGGATGGGCATCGGCACGCTCGCGCCCATCGGCCTCGGAAATCTCGCGGCACGCGACGAGGACGGCTATGTCGCCGTCGCGCGAGCGCTCGCGAGCGATCTCGATGCGCTCGCGCAGCTTCGCGCCGGGCTGCGCCGTCGCGTGCAGACCTCGCCCCTTGTCGACGCCGATGCCTATGCGCGTTCGGTCGAGCAGGCCTTTCGTGCCGCCTGGCGCGAATGGTGCCGCGCGTGAGCATCACCGTCGCCGACCTGCTGCGGGCCGGCCTCGCCAATCAGGCGGCAGGCCGCGCCGGGCTTGCTGAAGAGATGTATCGGCGCGTGCTCCAGTTCGATCCGCGGCAGCCCGACGCACTTCACCTGATGGGTGTCCTTGAGCTCGACCGCGGCCGGACCGAGGCGGCACTCGGCCTGCTCGATCAGGCGGTCGCTGCGGCGCCGGGGCGAGGGGATCTGCATCTCTCGCGCGCCGGCGCGCTCGCGCGGTTGTCGCGCGGCATCGAGGCGGCCGAGGCCTTCGCTGCGGCGAGCCGCCTCGATCCTCAACTCGCCCTCGCGCATTCGGGCCTCGGTCATGCCCTAGCCGAGATCGGCCGCGGAGATCCGCGCCCGCATTATCGCCGCGCGCTGGCTCTCGATCCGACCGCAGCGAATGTCTGGAACAGCTATGGCGCCGCGATCCAGCAATACGAGACATTGGCCGCCGGTCGTCTCGTCTTCGGCCGTGCCGTCGCGCTGGCGCCGGACGACGCGCTGCTGCTGCGCAATCTCGCCGGTGGCCTGGTGGCGAAGCATGATGGGCGCGGCGGCCTCCGCCGCTATCGCCAGGCGGTGGCGCTGCAGCCCGATGACCGTACGGCGCATGACGGGATCGGTACGCTGGCGAGCGCCTGGGGTGAGCTTGCGACGGCGCGCCAGGCTTTCGATCGCGCGCATTGGCTCGAGGACCCGCCCGGCGACGCGTGGTCGAACCGGCTCTTCTTCCTCAATTTCCTGCCTGGCCTCGGCTTCGCCGAGCATTATCGCGAGAACCGTCGCTGGGCGGAGCGGATCGAGGCACGCGTTGCCGCGGTGCCTGTCTTTGCCAACGATCGGACTCCCGATCGCCGCATCCGGGTCGCCTATGTCTCGCCGGAGCTGGTCGCCGGGCACAACCAGCTCGCCTGGCTGATGCCGCTGCTCGAGCACCATGATCGCGAGCGTTTCGAGGTCGTGGTCTATGCCGACGTGGCGCGACCGGACGACGGCACGCGCCGCATCGCGCGCGCCGCCGACCGCTTCGCCTCGATTCATGGCCTGCCGCGCCAGGAGCAGGCGGCGGGCATCCGGGAGGATCGGATCGACATCGCCGTCAATCTGTGCGGCTGGCGCGCCAGCGAGCGCGCCTTGTTCGCGCATCGCCTGGCGCCGATCCAGGTCGCCTACGACAACCACGTGACCACGACCGGGCTTCGCGCCGTCGATGTGCGCATCACCGACGCCGAGGTCGATCCTCCCGGGATCGCCGACGCGCAGTACACCGAGAGCCTGGTGCGGCTGAAGACCGGCTATGCCAGTCATCACCCGCCGGCCGAGGCGCCCGAGGTCTCGACGCTGCCGGCGCGTCGCCTCGGCCATCTGACCTTCGGTTCGGTCAACCAGGTACCGAAGCTGTCGCCGCCGACCATCGCGCTGTGGGCGCGGCTGCTCGCCCAGGTGCCTGACGCGCGGCTGGTCCTGAAGGCCTACAATCTCCACGACCCGCTGGTGGCGAGCCTGGTGCGACAGCGCTTCGCCGCCGCCGGCGTCGATCCATCCCGGCTCCGCTTCGTCGGTGCCGTGCTCGATCCGGTCGAGCATTTCCGTGCCATCGGCGAGATCGATGTCGCGCTCGACCCGTTCCCGTTCAACGGCGGCAAGAGCACCTGCGATGCGTTGTGGATGGGGGTGCCGGTCGTGACGCTGGCGGGCGCGTCGCTGATGGGGCGGATCGGTACGAGCCTCCTGATGCGCGCCGGCCTTCCCGAGCTCGTGGCGCCGGATGAAGACGCCTATCTGCAGATCGCCTGCGATCTCGCGCGCGATCTCGACCGGCTCGAGAGCCTGAGGCGAGGGCTGCGGTCGAAGCTCGCGGCCTCCATCCTCTTCGACGGCGCTGCCCACACACGCGAGCTCGAGGCCGCCTATCGCCGCCTATGGCTAGATTGGTGCCGGCAGAGCTGACTGGCGCGGCGAATTTTGCCCCCAATAAGCGGCTTTTCTCCCGAAGGCAGAGGCTCAAGCCTCATTTAGGATCAACGGCTTGTATGGTTTACAGAGGAAATTTTGCTTGCATTTTATTAAATAAATTGTCATGAGCACCTAAACAGTCTATATTCTCGTTTAGCGCTAGAACGGCGCCATCGGCATCAGTCAAGAAGGTGACGCCAGATGGCCATTCAGAACTCGATCAACACGAATATCGGCGCCTTCGTCGCGCTTCAGAACCTGAACCAGACCAACACCAGGCTGGACAAGGTTCAGAACCGGGTCTCGACCGGCCTCAAGGTCAACAACGCGGTCGACGATGCCTCGAGCTTCGCCATCGCCCAGGGCGTGCGTGGCAACCTGAAGGCTTATGAGGCCGTCAGCCAAGGCCTCGCCAACGGCCGCGGCGTCGCCGCGGTGACGCTGGCAGGTGCCACCGCCATCTCCGATCTCCTCGGCGACGTCCAGAAGAAGATCACCGAGGGTCAGAACGCCGGTAACTCGACCGAGCAGCAGGCGATCCTCAATTCGGACTTCGTCAACCTGGTCACCCAGATCAACACCTTCATCACCAACGCCACCTACAACGGCCGCAACCTGCTCTCGGCGACCTCTACCTCGATCAACGTCATCGCCAACGTCGACGGCTCGGTGCTCACCATCCGCTCGAACAGCGCCTTTGCCACGACCTCGACCGATCTCGGGGCTCAGAACCTGAGCTCGACCATCGGCGCCTTCAAGGCGCTGTCGTCGCTGTTTGCCGCCCAGGCCTCGATCAACACGGTGCTGGGCAATCTCGGTGCCGACACCCGCACGCTCAACTTCCAGGACGACTTCGTCTCCAAGCTGATCGACGCCACCAGCGAAGGCCTCGGCTCGATCGTCGACGCCGACCTGGCGAAGGAATCCTCGCGTCTGCAGGCCCTCCAGGTCCAGCAGCAGCTCTCCATCCAGACCCTCAACATCGCAAACAGCAACCCGCGGAACCTGATCAACCTCTTTCAGTAACCCGGTCGGCGCAGGCCAGTAGCGGAGCGGCCGCCTCCTGAGAGGCGGCCGTTTTCCATTCCGAGAGTCAGCGCAGCTCTGCGGCGATGGCGAATCCCGGGATCGCGGTACCGTGCTCGGTGCGGATGGTGAGAGCCTCCTGGTCGCGGATCTGCCAGCCTGTGGCGGCCATGGCACGTTCGAGATAGGCAAGCGAATGGGCGTAGCGCCCGCTCGGCCTGAGAACGAAGCCGGCGCCTTCGGCCGTCTCGATCGAGCAGGCGAACCAGGCCCTGGGTGCCGCGCGCGCCGCCGCCTTGGCCAGAAGCGCGTCGACGGCGCCGACATACATAAAGACGTCGGCAGCGAAGAACAGGTCGAAGCGATCGCTGCTTTTCGCCAGGAAAGGATCGATCGCCGCCAGCGAGAGGTCGTCGTAGACGCCCCTGGCCTCCGCCTGCGCCAGCATCCCGGGGGACAGGTCGACGCCGACCAGCCGATCGACGATCGGCCGGAGAAACGCTCCCGACATGCCGGTGCCGCAACCGAGATCGACGCCGCTGGCGAAGCGCCGCTCCGGTCCGGCGGCGCGGCGCAGCACATCGACGAAGCGCTGCGGCGCGTAGCCGAGCTCGCCGATCACATGCCGGTCGAAGCGGCCGGAATACTCGTCGAACAGCCTCCGGACATAGTCGTCGGGGGCCGACGCCGGTGTCTCGCCGGTGATCGCCGCGAGCATGTGCCGGGCGGTTCCGTGCTCGGGCTGGCGGGCCAGGACCAGGCGATAGGCGGAGATCGCTTCCTCGCTCCTGCCGAGGGTAAGGAGCGCGTGGGCCATGTTGCTGAGGGCGTCGGGGCGGTCGGGCTCGACATCCAGCGCACCCCGATAGGCCTCGATCGCCTCCTCCAGACGGCTCAGCCGCTGCAGTGTGGTCCCGAGATTGTTGAGCGTCTCGGCGTGGCGTGGCCGGAGCGCGAGAGACCGGCGGAAGGCATCCGCGGCCTCGTCGAGCCTCGCCTCCGCCATCAGGCAATTGCCGAGATTGTAGGGAGCGTCCGGGTCGCCCGGCGCGCGCTTCTCGGCCTCGGCGATGAATTCCGCAGCCTCCTTGTTGCGGCCCGACTGGTGGCAGACCAGCCCCAGGAGGTGCAGCGCCTGGGCATGTCCGGGCGAGCTGTCGAGGAAGGCCCGGTAGCGGGACTCGGCCTCGGCCAGCTGACCCGCCCGATGGAACCGGGCAGCGTCGTTGAGGAGATCCAGGGGGGAGGTGCGACGGCCCAGCTTCTCGAGGCGGCGACGCTCAGCGCGGTTCATCCGGAGACTATAGACCGGTCGCTGCCTGGCCGGGATCGCCTCGGGGGCCTATCGACGTGTTCGGTGAATTTGAACGATTGGATATGTATCACGTCTGCGTGATCAGACATTGAGCGTGACCATAAACATGTCGTTTTGGTCTTGGGTATATATCTAAATTTTTGTCGTTAATAATCCATCGAGCGTGCATATATTTTTATTTATTAACATGCCAAGGTGAGTAGATTTCAGAAAGTCCTTGTATATCAAAAATATATGAGGCGAACTGAGTTGGACGGGAGGTCGTTTGCGGCCTTCGGAGAGCTATCATGAGGTTTAGAGGGGGCGCTCTAGGAGAGAATGAGGCGATTTATCTAAATATATATAAACAGAAAGTTGGGTAGAACTATACGATTGTAAACAGCTTTGATCTCCCATACGATCCGTCTCGGCGCAGTAGGGCGCCCTTGGGCCTCATGCTAGAAGGAGCGCAGTAAATGGCCATTCAGAATTCGATCAACACGAATATCGGCGCCTTCGTCGCGCTGCAGAACCTGAATGCGACGAACACCCGGCTGGACCGGGTCCAGAACCGGGTCTCGACCGGCCTCAAGGTCAACAACGCGGTCGACGATGCCTCGAGCTTCGCCATCGCCCAGGGCGTGCGCGGCAACCTGAAGGCCTATGAGGCCGTCAGCCAGGGCCTCTCCAACGGCCGCGGCGTCGCCGCCGTCACCCTGGCAGGCGCCACCGCCATCTCCGATCTCCTCGGCGACGTCCAGAAGAAGATCACCGAGGGTCAGAACGCCGGCAACTCGACCGAGCAGCAGGCGATCCTGAACAACGACTTCCTCAATCTGATCACCCAGGTCAACACCTTCATTCGTAACGCCACCTACAACGGCCGCAACCTGCTCTCGGCAGCCTCGACCTCGATCAACGTCATCGCCAATGTCGACGGCACGGTGCTCACCATCCGGTCGAACAGCGCCTTCGCCACGACCTCGGCCAACCTCGGCGCGCAGAACCTGAGCTCGACCATCGGCGCCTTCAAGGCGCTGTCGTCGCTGTTTGCCGCCCAGACCTCGATCAACACGGTGCTGGGCAATCTCGGTGCCGACACCCGTACGCTCAACTTCCAGGACGACTTCGTCTCCAAGCTGATCGACGCGGCGAGCGAAGGCCTCGGCTCGATCGTCGACGCCGACCTGGCGAAGGAATCCTCGCGTCTGCAGGCCCTCCAGGTCCAGCAGCAGCTCTCCATCCAGACCCTCAACATCGCAAACAGCAACCCGCGGAACCTGATCAACCTCTTTCAGTAACCCGACGGGCACCGAGTGATCTCGGAACGGCCGCCTCGCTGAGGCGGCCGTTTCCGTTTCAGCCGCTTGTCGAGGCGGCGCCCGGCTTCCTATTGTGGATGTCGCGTCTCAGCCAGGACATCCATGACCACGCGCCTCTACACCCACGCCGCCTGCCTCGATCACGATCCCGGACGGCTCCATCCCGAGCGCCCGGCGCGCCTCCAGGCCGTGCTGGCGGCGCTCGACGGTCCGGACTTCGCCGATCTCGAGAGGATCGAGGCACCCAGGGCCGAGCGCGCGCAGATCGGACGGGTCCACGCCTCCGACTATGTCGACGCGCTGCTCTCGGCCGTACCGGAGGCCGGGCGCGCCGATCTCGACGCCGACACGACGCTCTCGCCCGGTTCCGGCGAAGCCGCGCTGCGCGCCGCCGGCGCCGTCTGCGCCGCTGTCGCCGCCGCCGTCCGCGGCGAGGCCAAGCGCTCCTTCTGCGCGGTCCGTCCGCCCGGCCACCACGCCGAGGCGACGCAGGCGATGGGCTTCTGCATCTTCAACAACGTCGCCGTCGGCGCCGCCGAGGCGATCGCGCAGGGGCTCGACCGCGTTGCCGTCGTCGATTTCGACGTGCATCACGGCAACGGCACGCAGCACATGTTCGAGCGCGATTCCCAGATCTTCTTCGCCTCGACGCATCAATGGCCGCTCTATCCCGGCACGGGTGCGGCCGGCGAGACCGGCATCGGCAATGTCGTCAACGCCCCGCTGCCGCCGCTCGCCGGCTCGGCCGAGTTTCGCCAGGCGATGACCGAGAAGATCCTGCCGGCGCTCGATCGCTTTCGCCCCGATCTCATCCTGATCTCGGCCGGCTTCGATGCGCATTGGCTCGACCCGCTGGGATCGCTCAATCTCGATGAGGCCGACTACGCCTGGATCACCGGGGAGCTGTGCCGCATCGCCGACCGACACGCCAAGGGCCGCGTCGTCTCGACCCTGGAGGGGGGCTACGACCTCGATGCGCTCGCCGCCTCGGCCGCCGCGCACGTCAAGGCGCTCATGGACTGGGGTAAGGGATCTTAGTATGAGATCAGCCCATGGTCGCCTCTCCCATCCCCGCCGACATCGCCAAGCTCAGCTTCGAGGACGCGCTCGCCGAGCTCGAGCAGATCGTCGGCCGCCTCGAAGCCGGCAAGGCCAAGCTGGACGATGCGATCGCCGCCTATGAGCGCGGCGCGCTGCTCAAGCGCCATTGCGAGGCCAAGCTTCGCGAGGCGCAGATGAAGGTCGAGCAGATCCAGCTGCAGCCGGATGGCTCACTCACCGCCAAGCCGCTCGATTCCAAGTAGCGTGGCAAGCCCCAAGGTCGCAAGCGAGGAGCAGTTTCTCGCAGCCCTCGGCGAGACCGCGGAAGCGGTCGTCGGCGTCATGGGCTACCTGCTGCCGGCTCCGACCGGCCCCGAGGCCAAGCTGGCGGAGGCGATGCGCTATGCCGTGCTCGGTGGCGGCAAGCGGCTGCGCGCCTTCTTCGCGGTCGAGACCGCCAAGCTGTTCGGCGTCTCGCGCGGCTGCGCGCTCCGCGTCGCCTCCGCGATCGAGTTTCTGCACGGCTACTCCCTGGTCCATGACGACCTGCCGGCGATGGACGACAGCGATCTGCGCCGCGGCCGGCCGAGCGTCCACAAGGCTTTCGACGAAGCGACCGCGATCCTCGCCGGCGACGCCCTGCTGACTCTTGCCTTCGAGGTGCTGGCCGAGCTCGATACGCATCCCGATCCGGTGGTCCGCTGCGAACTGATCCGCCGCCTGGCGCAGGCTTCCGGCGCGCGCGGCATGGTCGGCGGCCAGGTCCTCGATCTCTTGGCCGAGCGCGAGCCGCTCGACATCCCGGCGATCACGCGTTTGCAGCGCCTTAAGACCGGCGAGATCTTCGCCTTCTCCTGCGAGTCCGGCGGCATCCTGGGCAAGGCCGCGCCCTCGGTGCGCCATTCGCTCACTGCATATGCGCATTCGCTCGGGCTCGCCTTCCAGATCGCCGACGATCTTCTCGATATCGAAGGCGATACCAAGACGACCGGGAAGCCGACCGGGCAGGACGCGGTCGCCGGCAAGGCGACCTTCGTTACCGTGCTCGGACTTGAGCGCGCCCGCGCGCAGGCATGGCGGCTTGCCGACCAGGCCATCGAGCACCTTGATTTGTTTCAGAACAAGGCCGACCTTCTCCGGGCGGCGGCGCGCTTCGTCGTCGATCGCCGCGCCTAAAAACCTGTTGAGCTTGATGATCTCGAACCGGACCCCGCTCCTCGACCGCGTGCGCGAGCCCAAGGATCTGAGGGGACTCGACATGGCGGAGCTGAAGCAGCTCGCCGACGAACTCCGGGGCGAGACGATCAGCGCGGTCAGCAATGTCGGCGGCCATCTCGGCGCCGGCCTCGGCGTCGTCGAGCTGACGGTGGCGCTCCATCATGTGTTCGCGACGCCGGATGACCGCCTCATCTGGGACGTCGGCCACCAGGCCTATCCGCACAAGATCCTGACCGGCCGGCGCAACCGCATCCGCACGCTGCGCCAGGGCGGCGGGCTCTCCGGCTTCACGCGCCGCGCCGAAAGCGAATACGACCCCTTCGGCGCCGCGCACTCCTCGACCTCGATCTCGGCGGCGCTCGGCATGGCGGTGGCACGCGACCTCAAGGGCGAGAGGCGCCATGTGATCGCGGTGATCGGCGACGGCGCCATCTCCGCCGGCATGGCATATGAGGCGATAAACAATGCGGGCGCGCTCGGCAGCCGGCTCATCGTCATCCTCAATGACAACGAGATGTCGATCGCCCCGCCTGTCGGCGCGATGAGCGGCTATCTCTCGCGCCTCAGCTCGTCCAAATCCTATCGCGGTTTCCGCGACGTGATGAAGGAGGTGGCGCGCGCGCTGCCGCGGCCGATCGAGGAGGCTGCGCGCCGGGCCGAGGAATTCGCCCGCGGCTTCGCCGGCGGCGGCACCATGTTCGAAGAGCTCGGCTTCTACTATGTCGGACCGATCGACGGGCACGACCTCGACCATCTCGTACCGATCCTGAAGAACCTCCGCGACACGCATGGCCGGAAGCCGGTGCTGCTGCATGTCGTGACGCAGAAAGGGAAGGGGCATCCCTTCTCCAAGGAGTCGGAAGAGAAGTATCACGCGGTCGGCAAGTTCGACGTCGTCACCGGCACGATGGCGGCGTCTAAACCCGGCGCGCCGACCTACACCAAGGTCTTCGGCGAGAGCCTGATCCGCGAGGCGGCGCGCGATCCGGCGATCGTTGCCATCACCGCGGCGATGCCGTCGGGAACCGGCATCGATCTCTTCGCCAAGCGCTTTCCGCTCCGCTCCTTCGATGTCGGCATCGCCGAGCAGCATGCGGTGACCTTTGCCGCGGGTCTGGCGACCGAGGGCATGAAGCCCTTCTGCGCGATCTACTCGACCTTCCTGCAGCGCGCCTACGACCAGGTCGTGCACGACGTCGCGATCCAGCGCCTGCCGGTGCGCTTCGCCATCGACCGCGCCGGCCTCGTCGGCGCCGACGGTCCGACCCATGCCGGCAGCTATGACGTCACCTATCTTGCGACCTTGCCCGACTTCGTCGTGATGGCGGCGGCCGACGAGGCCGAACTCGAGCGCATGGTGGCGACGGCGGCGCGCATCGACGATCGACCCTCGGCGATCCGCTACCCGCGCGGCGAAGGCACCGGTGCCGCGCGCTCGGAGAATCCCGAGCCGCTCGAGATCGGCCGCGGCCGTGTCTTGCGTGAGGGCTCACGCGTGGCGCTGCTCTCGCTCGGCGGGCGGTTGCAGGAGGCGCTCGCCGCTGCCGAGGAACTTTCGACCCGCGGTCTCTCGACCACGGTCGCCGATGCACGTTTCGCCAAGCCGCTCGACACCGATCTGATCAAGCGGCTGGCGAGGAACCACGAGATTCTGATCACCATCGAGGAGGGCGCCGTCGGCGGCTTTGCCGCGCACGTGCTGCAGTTCCTCGCCACGAACGGCCTGCTCGACCAGGGCCTCAAGGTCAGGCCGATGACGCTGCCCGACCGCTTCATCGAGCACGACTCCCCGCAGCGCCAATACGCCGATGCCGGCCTCGATGCGAAAGCGATCGTGACGACCGCGCTCGCCGCGCTCGGCCGCGCCGAGGGTGCGGCGCGGGCTTAAGAGCGCGCTGTCGATGGCTAAGGCCGGCCGCCGGCGCCTCGACGAGCTGCTGGTCGAGCGCGGCCATGCGGAGAGCCGCGCCAGGGCGCAGGCGCTGATCCTGGCCGGGCTCGTCTTCGACCGCGACGGCCACCGGCTCGACAAGGCCGGCAAGGCGCTGCCCGAGGACGCGGCGATCGAGGTCAAGGGCAAGGATCATCCCTGGGTCTCGCGCGGCGGCGTCAAGCTCGCCCATGGGCTCGATCGCTTCGCCATCGATCCGGCAGGGCTGACCGCGCTCGATGTCGGGGCCTCGACCGGCGGCTTCACCGATGTGCTGCTGAGCCGCGGTGCCGTGAAGGTCTACGCCGTCGATGTCGGCCACAACCAGCTCGCCTGGAAGCTGCGCGAGGATCCGCGCGTCGTCGTCATGGAGAAGACGAACGCACGTCACCTGACGGCGGCGGTGATCCCGGAGCCGGTCGATCTCGTCGTCTGCGATGCGAGCTTCATCCCGCTGCATCTCGTGCTGGCCGCGGCGCTCGATCTCGCGAAACCCGGCGCACGGCTGGTGGCGCTGATCAAGCCGCAATTCGAGGTCGGCCCGGATCGCGTCGGCAAGGGCGGCATCGTCCGCGACCCGGCGCTGCACCAGGAAGCCTGCGCCGCGGTCCGCGCGTGGCTGGAAGAGCGCGGCTGGCGCATTCTCGGCCTGGATGACTCGCCGATCACCGGTGCCGAGGGCAACCGCGAATTCCTGATCGCAGCCGAGAAGCCGTGAGGGGAGAGAAAAGATGATCGATGACGTACACGTCGTTCTTCTCTTCGCGGGCGCGCTCGGCAGCGGGTTGATCGCCGGCGTGTTCTTCGCCTTCTCCTCCTTCGTGATGGTGGCCCTCGGCCGGTTGCCGGCGGCGCAGGGCATCGCCGCGATGCAGTCGATCAACATCGTCGTGATCAATCGCTGGTTCCTCGGCGCCCTCCTCGGCACCGCCGCGATCTCGCTCGCGCTCCTGGCCCTGTCGCTCGCGCGCTGGGGCGATGGCGCCGCTGTCTGGGGGCTCGCCGGCAGCGTGCTCTACCTGGTCGGGACGATCGGCGTGACGCGCCGCTTCAATATTCCGCTGAACGACGCGCTTGCCGCCGTCGAGCCCGCGAGCGCGGAAGGTGCCGCAGTGTGGGCGCGTTATCTCGTCGAGTGGACGAACTGGAATACCTTGAGGACGGTCGCGCCGCTCGCGGCGGGCGCCAGCTACATCTTAGCCCTCAGATAGCTAGCGCAGCTGTATGCCGGTCTCCGGTACGAGGCGTAGCAGCGCCGCGATCGAGCGGATGCTCTGGAAGATCGCGTCGATCTCTTCCGGCAGGTCGCCGGACAGCACGACGTCGCGAAGAAGATTCCAGGTCGATTTGGATTCCGGGAAGGTCTCGACCGTGACCTTGGCGTCGGCGGGAAGGCCGGCGAGCTGCTTGGCGGCACTGATGGCGGCGAGGAAATCGCCTTCGCCATCGGCGAGCTTCCGGCTGATCGCGTCCTCGCCGGTCCATACCCGTCCGCGCGCGAGTCCGTCGACCTCGGCCGTCGTCAGCTTGCGCGCTTCCGCGACCTTCTGGGTGAAGTCGAGATAGGCGCGGTCGAACATCGCCTCGACCCGGCGGCGCTCCTCCTCGGTGAAGGGGCGCGTCATCCGCCACATGCCGGCGTGCTCGCCGACCTCGATCGCGTCGGTCGCGACGCCGGCGCTCTTCATCAGCTCGGAGGCGACGACCTTGCCGCCGACGACGCCGATCGAGCCGGTCAGGGTTCCGGGCGAGGCGATGATGCGGTCGGCGGCGAGCGCCACGAAATAGCCGCCGGAGGCCGCGACATCCTTGAGGCTGGCGACCACCGGCTTCGCCTTCCGCGTCCGCCTGATGTGATCGAAGATGGTGTCGGAGGCGACGTAGGAGCCGCCAGGACTGTCGATGCGCAGCACGATGGCGACGACGTCCGGGTCCTCGGCCGCTTCCTCGAGCGCCTTGCCGATGCGTTCGGCCGAGAAGCGCGGCACGCCGAAGCTGCGGCCCTCGGCGCGCGTGACATCGCCTTCGCCATGGATGACCGCGATGGTCGGTCCGCTCTTCCAGGGTGAGCCCAGCCTTCGGAAGTAGCGCTCCAGCGTGACCGCCTCGGCCTTGCCGTCGCGCACGCCGGCGGCGTCGAGCGCATCGGCGCGATAGCCCAGCTTGTCGACCAGCTTGTTGCGGATCGCCTCGCCGGAGGAGAGCGGCGCGCTGTCGACCAGAGAGCGCAGCGTCGCTTCGGAAATCTGGCGGCCTTCGGCGACGCCCTTGACCATCTGGTCGAACCAGCTGCGCACGGCGCGGCCGAGGTTCTCGCGCACCGGCTGGGAGAAGGAGCTCCGTGTCATCGGCTCCATCGCGCCCTTGTACTCGTGGCGCTGGATCATGTCGGCGGCGAGGCCGAGCTTCTCGAAGGTGTCCTTGACGAAGACGCCTTCGAGCGAGAGCCCTGTCCATGACCAGTCGCCGGAAGGCTGCATCCAGATCTGGTCTGCGGACGAGGCGAGATAATAAGCGGCGCCGCCGCCGAGTCCGCCCTCGCCGAAGCCGTCGGCGAAGGCATGGACCGGCTTGCCGGCGGCACGCAGACGCTGCACTGCCTGGCGCAACTCCTGCGCTTCGGCGAGGCCGGGGCTCGCGCGGCCGACATCGAGGACAATGCCATTCACCTGCGGATCGGTCTCGGCTCGGGCAAGGGCTGCGATCGCGTCCTCGAGTCCGAGGCGGCGTCCGCGCAGCGCGCGCGCCAGGCCTTCGCCCTCGGATGCGCCCAGGCGGCCGTCGATCGTCAGGGTCAGGACCATGGACTGGGGAAGGCGCTGGGGCTCGAAGCCCGGGATGGGCACGACGACGAGCGCGAGGCCCACCAGGATCGCCGTCGATACGACGGCTGCGCCGACCAAGGCGAGGAAGACGGTGACGACCCGCCAGACGAGGCGGCCCAACCAGCGCAGCAGCCACATCCGTCGGGCCCTCTCGGATCAATGGGTTGAACGGATGTAAGAACACCTGTGGCGGCTGTCCAGTGGCACTTCCTTGACGAGGGTGCCTGGGCACCTTATATGCAATTAAGACTCATTCTAAAGTAATGGCCATGATCAAGGACCTCGCCAAGACCCTCAGCTTCGCCGCGCTGCATTTCGCCGTCGGCTTCGGCGTGAGCTACGCCTTTACCGGCTCGGTCGCGATCGCCACCGGCATCGCGCTGGTGGAGCCGGCGGTGAACACGGTCGTCTTCTTCTTCCACGAGCGCGCTTGGCGACGGGTTCCCGACCAGGGGACGTGGAAAGGGACGCTCGCCTTCGGCCACCGGCATTAGGCGCACCATTCGCGCCAGAGGCTCCGCATGGCCGTCTCGAAGGCCCGCGCATGCGCTTCCGCGTCGCAGAGCGGCGAGGCCGCGACGCGCGCCCGCAGCGTTTGCCTGAGCCGGGCCAGACGCTCTCGATCCTGCGCGAGGGCGACGGCGCGCGCGACATAGCCGTCGATATCCTCGGCGATCAGGTCTTCGAGGCCTATCTGCGCGAGGCATGAGGCGCCGACGCGGGCAAGGAAACGGTCGCCCGCCAGCGTTACCAGCGGAATGCCCATCCACAGCGCCTCGAAACTCGTCGTCGACCCGTTGAACGGGAAGGGGTCGAGCGCGATGTCCACCTGCTGCAGCACGGCCAGGTGCTCGCGCGGCGGGATGAGTCCGCCGACGAAGTGGAGGCGCTCGGCAGCGACGCCTTCGGAGGCGAAGGCATCGGTGACGATCCTCCTCAGCCTCGGCGACTCGTAGGCGCGCGAATACTTCAGGAGCAGACGCGAGTCCGGAACGGCGCGGAGAATGCAGGCCCAGGCGCCGAACACCGCGCCGTTGTACTTGTGCGGGTTGTTCATCGAGCCGAAGGTGATGCCGGTCGATGTTTTCGGCGCGGGATCGGGCGCGTCGGCCGGAGGCTGGTGGAGGTAGAAGCAGGGCAGGCGGATCAGGCGCTCGGTGAACTTCTCGGTCGTCGTCTCGGGATGAAGCGCGGCGTCGGTGAGCCACCCGTCCATCACCGCGAGCCCGCTGGTAGTGATGTCATGGAAGCTGACCTGCAGCGGCGCCGGCTTGCGCGCGGCGATACCGAGGCGATTGTCGGTGGTGTGGCCGGCGGCCATGACCAGGATGTCGATGCGGTCGCGGCGGATGATGTCAGCGACATCGGCGTCGGCGATGCCTCGGATCTCGCGCCAGCCCTCGGCGGCGGCGAGGAAGCGCGACGTCACCGGATCCGGCTGCTTCAGATCGCCATAGATCACCGAGGCGAAGGCGTCCCGGTCCAGCCGCTCGAACAGACCGACGACGTTGCGCCCTACCGGGTGGTTGCTGAAATCGGCCGAGCACCAGCCGAGCCTGAGACGCCGGTCGGGCGAGCGATCGACCTGGAGCGGGCGGATGGCGGCATAGGCGGGTTGCGCCAGAAGCCGCTCCCAGCGCCGGGCCTCCGCGTACACCGCCTCGTTGTTCGTCGTTTCCGCGCAGCAGAGCGCGAAGATCAGGCTGGAATGGAGACCGGGGTCGGGCTTGATCGCGACTGCGCGCCGATGACGCGCGAGCGCGCTTGCGTGATCGATCTCGCTTTGGTCGAGGCTGGCGAGGTTGCTGTGCCCTTCGGCAAGGGCTGGATCGATGACAAGGGCGCGCGCGTAGCGTGCCCGGGCTTCCTCGCTGCGCCCGAGCCGTTGCAGCACGAGCGCGCTGTTGGCGAGGACCGAGACATGGAAGGGCGCCGAGGCGAGGGCGCGTTCGAAGGCGGCGAGCGCGTCGCCGACCTCGCCGCGCTGGAAATGCGCCATTCCCCGGTTGTTGAGCGTATGCGCGACGAAATCGACAAGGGTTGTCCGTGCTGAGATCGAAATCGGATCGATCGCCACGGCACGCTCGTAGGCGCGCCGGGCCTCCGCCTCGCCGTGTCCGCGCAGCGTGTGGCCGAGATTGAGCCAGGCGCTTCCTTCGGCCGGCTCGATCGCGAGCGCGGATCGGAACAGCGCGGCTCCCCGCGCGGTGTCGCCGGCGGAGGCGAAGATGGCGCCGAGGCTGTTGCGATAGGCGGCGATCCCGGGCGCCGCGGCGATTGCGCTGCCGATCCGCTCGGCCGCGGCACCGAGGTTGCCGGAGCGCCATAGATCAAGTCCCTCGGCGTGAAGGGTCTCGGCGGTCGTCGTCACGGCTCAGCGGACCGCGGCCCAGGCGATGATCCTGCGGAACACCTCGATCATGCCGTCCGGCGGACGCTGGCCGGGAGCGTTCAGGGAGTGATCGGCGCCGGCAAGGCGAAGCGCCACGACGTCGCGCCCGCCGCGGCCGAGCCGCGCGACCAGCGTCTCATGCGCGTAGATCGGCCAGTTGGCGTCGGCCTCGCCATGCGCGGCGAAGACCTTCGCCGAGGAAGCGAGCAGATCGGCGGCGGGATCGGCGGCAAGGAAGCCCGACCAGCGCCGGTGCGGATGGCCGAGCGCGAAGTCGGCGATACTGTCCGGGGTCGAGCGGATGCGCGCGATCATCGCCTCGGTCTCGGCGCGCGGTCGCTTGCGCGCCTCGTTCCAACGGATCAGCTCCTCCACCGGATCGGGACCAGGCGAGGCGAGGAGCGCCGCATGGCTCAGCTTCGGATCGAGGCGCGCGAGGCGGGCGGCGAGCACGCCGCCTTCCGAATGGCCGATCGCCAGCGTCTGCTCACCGACGACATTGGCGTTGCGTGCCGCGGCGAGCGCAGCCACGAGCGCCGCCGCCCAGCGTTCGACCGTGTGCTCTTCGAGGAAGGCTTTGGGGCAATCCTCAGCCTGGCCGCCAACCGGCGCTTCAGCGGTGCTGCGGGCGCCGGGCTTCTCGACGGCGAGCACGCGATAGCGCTCCTCGCCGACGCTGCGAAAGACGTTGTGATACCCGATCGCGCTCATGGCGCCACCGGCGAGCGGACGGAACAGCGCGTTACAGCCGGAGCCCTGGATCACCAGCGCCAGCGGCTTCGCCGTCGCGCTGTCGGAAAGATAGAAGGTGATGCTGCGGCCGAGCGTATCGGTCGTGGAGAGACGTTCGAAACGCGTGCCGGCGACGCGTTCGGCGGTCGCCGGAGCGACCGGCAGCGCGATGAGCGCAAGGAGAAGAAGCCGGGCTAGTGCTCGCCGCATTGGGCGCGGTGGCGGAGCAGGTGGTCGGCCAGCACCACCGCCATCATCGCTTCGCCGACGGGGACCGCCCGGATGCCGACGCAGGGATCGTGGCGGCCCTTGGTCGAGATCTCGGTCTCGTTGCCCTGTGCATCGACGGTTTGGCGCGGCGTCAGGATCGAGCTGGTCGGCTTCACCGCGAAGCGCACGACGACGTCCTGGCCGGAGGAGATGCCGCCGAGGATGCCGCCGGCCTGGTTGGACAGGAACGAGACCTTGCCGTTCTCCATGCGCATCTCGTCGGCGTTGCTCTCTCCGGTGAGCTCGGCCGCAGCCATGCCGGCGCCGATCTCGACGCCCTTGACCGCGTTGATGCTCATCATCGCCTTGGCGAGATCGGCATCGAGCTTGTCGTAGATCGGATCGCCGAGGCCGACGGGCACGCCGGAGGCCACCACCTCGATCACCGCGCCGACCGAGGATCCCGCCTTGCGCACCTCGTCGAGCACGCCGTGCCAGGCCTGGGCCGCGACTGGGTCGGGGCACCAGAACGGGTTGTTGGCGCACTCGTCCCAGCTCCAGCGCGAGCGTTCGATGCGATGCGAGCCGATCTGGATCAGCGCGCCGCGGATTGCGATCGAGTCGCCGAGGATCTTGCGCGCGATGGCGCCGGCGGCGACGCGGCTCGCGGTCTCGCGCGCCGAGGAGCGGCCGCCGCCGCGATAGTCGCGGATGCCGTATTTCTTCCAATAGGTGTAGTCGGCGTGGCCGGGGCGGAACTTGTCCTTGATCTCGCCGTAGTCCTTGGAGCGCGCATCCTCGTTCTCGATCATCAGAGAGATCGGCGTACCGGTGGTCTTCCCCTCGAACACGCCGGAGAGGATCTTCACCTGGTCGGGCTCTCGCCGTTGCGTGGTGAAGCGCGACTGGCCGGGCTTGCGCTTGTCGAGCCAGACCTGGATGTCCGGCTCGGAGAGCGCGATCAGCGGCGGCGTGCCGTCGACGACGCAGCCGATCGCCGGACCGTGGCTCTCGCCCCAGGTGGAGAATCGGAACGCGGTGCCGAAGCTGTTGCCCGCCATCAGAGAACAATCATCAGACGACGGCGATATCGGGCGCGTCGACTGCCTTCATGCCGACGACGTGATAGCCGGAATCGACGTGATGGGTCTCGCCGGTCACGCCGCTGGAGAGGTGGCTCAGCAGATAGACGCCGGCGCCGCCGACATCCTCGAGCGTGGTGTTGCGCTTGAGCGGCGAGTTGTACTGGTTCCACTTCAGAATGTAGCGGAAGTCGCCGATGCCGGAGGCCGCCAGCGTCTTGGCCGGGCCGGCGGAGATCGCGTTCACGCGGATGTTCTGGCCGCCGAGGTCGGCGGCGAGATAGCGGACGCTCGCTTCCAGCGCCGCCTTGGCGACGCCCATGACGTTGTAATGCGGCATCACGCGCTCGGCGCCGTAATAGGTCAGCGTCACCATGGCGCCGCCATCGGTCATCAGCGGCGCGGCGCGCTGCGCGACCGCGGTGAAGGAGTAGCAGGAGATGTCGAGCGTCAGCAGGAAGTTCTTCCGCGTCGTCGCGACGTATTTGCCCTTCAGCTCCTCCTTGTCGGAAAAGGCGATGGCGTGGACGACGAAATCGAGCTTGCCCCATTGCTGCTTCAAGGTCTCGAATACGCGGTCCATGCTCGGCTCGTCCGTGACGTCGCAAGGCAGCACGATCTTCGAGCCGACCGACGCCGCCAGCGGCTCGACGCGCTTCTGCAGCGCCTCGCCCTGGAAGGTGAAGGCGAGCTCCGCACCTTGCTCGGCGACGGCCTTGGCGATGCCCCATCCGAGCGAGCGCTCATTGGCGACGCCCATGACCAGGCCGCGCTTTCCCGCCATCAGTCCCGTTTGAGACGTCATCAGGTCCTCGTTTTCGTTCTTGGGGAGGGATCGACGGCGATCACTGCTCCAGCCCCGCCTTCTTGCGCGGCTGGTAGTTCTTGGGCTTCCACTTCTCGAGGAAACGCTCGAGCTCGCGATCCGGCTCGTCGGGAAGCGCGATGCGGATGCGGACATACTGGTCGCCGCGCGTGGCGCCGCGCGAGTCGGCGATGCCCTTGCTCTTGAGCCGGAGCGTGGTGCCGTGGCTCGAATGCTCGGGCACGCGCAGCGTCACCTTGCCGTCGATGGTCGGCACGGTGATCGCCGCGCCCGCGACCGCCTCGTTCAGCGTGATCGGCAGGTCGAGATAGACGTCGTTGCCCTTGCGCTCGAAGAACGGATGCGGCGCCACCTGGATGTCGACATAGGCATCGCCCGCCTCGCCGCCATGGGTGCCGGGGCGGCCCTGGCCCTTGAGCCGGAGCTTGGCGCCCTCCTCGGTGCCCGGCGGGATCGCGACGTCGAGCGCGCGCCCATCGGGGAAGGTGACGCGTTTCTTGATGCCGGCGGCCGCCTCGGTGAAATCGAGCTTGAGCGAGTAGGTCACGTCGGCGCCGCGCTCGGGCCTGGGCCCCGCTCCGGCCCGGCGACCGCGGCCGCCCGCCGTGCCGCCCCTGGTCGCCTGGCGGATGAATTCCTCGAAGATGTCGTCGGCGGCGCCGAAGGGGCTGCCGGCGAAGGGGTCGCCCCCGGCATTCGCATTGCCGCCCCCGGCATTGGCGCGCCCGCCGGACCGGCCGCCGCGCCAGAAGCCGCCCTGGCGCTGCTCCTGGCCGGAGGCGTCGATCTCGCCGCGGTCGAATTTCCCGCGCTTCTCGGCATCGCCCAGCAGGTCGTAGGCGGCACTCACTTCCTTGAACTGCCGCTCGACGTCGGGCTTGCCGGGGTTCAGGTCCGGATGGAACTTCTTGGCGAGCTTGCGGTAGGCGGACTTGATCTCGTCCTGGCTCGCGCCGCGGGGTACGCCAAGGGTCTGATAAGGATCGCGCATCAAAGGTCCGGTTCCGACGGACCCGCATCATAACGACAAGAGCCCGCCGCGCCTCGGAATTTTGCCGCCCGAGGCGCGGTGGATATAGGGGCTACTGGACGACTTTCCAGGAGCCGTCGGGCTGGCGGCAGGCGGTGCCGTAGGCCTGCTCCTGCTTGCCGCCGACGACGATGGTGTTCTGGAACTCGCGGCAGTAGGCGCCACTGGCGGCCGTGCCTTCGCGAGTCGGCACGACATAGCCGGAGTTGCCCGATTGCGGGTTGTTCCAGGTGATGCGCTCGCCCACCGGCGCGGCGTAGGCGCGGGTCTGGGCGCGGTCAAGCGCGGCCCGGTCGGCCGAATCCATGCTCTTGCCGACTTCGCTGCCGAGGAAGGCGCCGATCAGCGTGCCGGCGGCGATCGCCGCCACATTGCCGGTGCCACGGCCGAACTGGCTGCCGATGGCGGCGCCGCCGACGGCGCCGGCCACGGTGCCGACGCCCTGCTTAGGGCCGGTGCCGGCGCAGCCCGCGAGCACCAGGGCCGCCATGGCGACGGCGACGATCTTCATCTTCATCTGACGAACCCTCGTTTGATTTCCGGGCGTTGAACGGGCGACTTCGCCGCGCCGTTCCCCCACGGGCGGATATAATAGCCCCGATGATGGCAGGAAAGTGGCGCAGATCACACCCTTGGATACTCCATGACTGACACGGATGAGGCCGATCCGATCCTGCTGTTCAAGCGCTGGCTGGAAGAGGCCAAGGCAAGCGAGCCGAACGACCCGACAGCGATGACCCTGGCGACGGCCGACGCGTCCGGTCAGCCCTCGGCGCGCATGGTGCTGCTCAAGGATGCCGATTCGGCCGGCTTCGTCTTCTACACGAACCTGGAAAGCCGGAAGGCGCTCGACCTCGGGTCAAACCCGAAGGCGGCCCTGCTCTTTCACTGGAAGTCGCTGCGCCGCCAGGTGCGGATCGAGGGGCCGGTCGCGCCGGTCAGCGATGCCGAGGCCGATACCTATTTCGCCAGCCGGCCCCGCGGCAGCCAGATCGGCGCCTGGGCCTCCGACCAGTCCCGGCCGATGGATGGCCGCTTCGCCCTGGAAAAGCGGGTGGCGGAGGTGACGGCCCGCCATCTGGTCGGCTCGATCCCTCGCCCGCCTCATTGGTCCGGATTCAGAGTGAGGCCCCAGGCGATTGAATTTTGGCAAGACAAACCGTTCCGTCTGCATGACAGGCTGGTCTACCGTCAGGTAGCGGGGGCCTGGGCAACCGAGCGTCTGTTCCCGTGACCGGCCCCGCGGCGGGCCGGCTGATGCGGCAGGCGACTTATGCCGCGGTGGCGCTGGCGGCGACGCTGACCGTGGTCAAGACGGGAGCATGGCTCGCGACCGGGTCTGTCGCGGTCCTGTCGAGCCTGGTCGATTCGCTGCTCGACGCGCTCGCCTCCCTGGTCAACCTGGTCGCTATCCGCCATGCGCTGGAGCCGGCGGATGCCGAGCACCGCTTCGGTCATGGCAAGGCGGAGGCGCTGGCGGCGCTGGCCCAGTCGGCCTTCGTCGGCGGGTCGGCGCTGTTCATCCTGCTGGAGGCGGCGTCTCGGCTGGTCGAGCCGCGGCCGGTCGAGCATGCGGCGGTCGGCATCGCCGTCATGATCTTCGCGGTGGTCTCGACCGCGGCGCTGGTGTGGTTCCAGACTCGGGTCATCAAGCGTTCAGGCTCGCTCGCGATCGGTGCCGACAAGCTCCACTACGCCGGCGACCTCCTGATGAACGCCGGGGTCATCGCCTCGCTGGCGCTCTCCTCATGGCTCGCCGTCCCCTGGATCGACCCGCTGTTCGGCGCCGCGATCGCGCTCTACCTCGCGAAGGGTGCCTACGGCATTCTCCGCGGCGCCTTCGACATGCTGATGGATCGCGAGCTGCCGGACGAAGAGCGCTGGCGCATCCACAAGATCGTCTGCGATCATCCCGAGGTGAAGGGCGTGCACGATCTCCGCACGCGCGGCTCGGGGCTAAGCATCTTCATCCAGTTCCACATGATCCTGTCTCCGACCATGGCTCTCGCCGATGCGCACAAGATCGCCGACCAGATCGAGGCGAAGCTTCTCGACGTCTATCCGGGCGCCGAGATCCTGATCCACCAGGAGCCGGCGGAACCCGTGGGCACCGAGGCGCCGCCGCCGTGAGCGCGATTGGTGAGCGACGGAACGCGATCATCACCGGCGCCTCGCGCGGCATCGGGCACGCGACGGCGCGTCTCTTCGCCGAGCGCGGGTGGCGCATCCTCACCACCTCGCGCGAGGACGTGCCGCCGGAATGCCTGCGCGATCCGGCCTGGACGCGCCATATCGTCGCCGACCTGGCAGAGCCCGGCAGCATCGAGCACTTCGTCGCCGAAGCCAATGCGACGCTCGGCGATCAGCCGCTGCATGCGCTGATCAACAATGCCGGCTGGTCGCCGAAGACGCCGTTCAAGGAGCGGCTCGGCATCCTCAACGGCGACCTGGAAGGCTGGCGCCAGGTCTTCGAGCTCAACTTCTTCGCGCCGTTGAAGCTCGCGCGTGGTTTCGCCGCCGCGCTTCATCGCGGCAAGGGTGCGGTCGTCAACGTGACCTCGATCGCCGGCCACGCTGTGCATCCCTTCGCCGGATCGGCCTACTCGACCTCGAAGGCGGCCCTCTCCAGCCTGACGCGCGAGATGGCGGCGGAGATGGCGCAGCTCGGCATCCGTGTCAACGCGGTGGCGCCGGGGGAGATCGAGACGGCGATGCTGTCGCCCGAGACCGAAGTGCTGCTGCCGCGGATTCCGCTGAACCGTCTAGGTCAGCCGGGCGAGGTAGCGAAGACGGTCTTCTATCTCGCGAGCGAAGAGTCGGCGTACGTCACCGGCACCGAGGTCTTCATCACCGGCGGCCAGCACCTGCTCTGAGGGCTAGCGGTTCTCGCGCTGCCGTTCGCACCAGTCGATCTTGGCGTCGATCTGCGCGAGCTCGAGATCGAGCCAGGCGCCGAGCGGCGAGACCGCGTCTGTGTTCGCCTTGAGGTCGGCCAGGCGCGCGCGTTCGCCGGTCAGCGCATCGGCGAGAAGCTCGAGCTGGTCGGCGCGCTCCTCGGCCGGCAGCAGGTCGAGGAAGCGGAGCTTGAGCGCGACGACGAGCCGGTTGAGCTCGCTGCCCTGGACCTTGAGCGGCGCCGAGAGCAGGCGGAGAAGCGCGGCCCGGCCGCTGTCGGTCAGCTCCAGCAGCGCATTGTCGTCGAAGCCGCTGCCGTCGATCGGCCGGATCAGGCCCTCGATCTTGAGCAGCTCGAGCGACGGCCCCAGCAGGTCGAGGGAGGGGCCGATGAGACGCTGCATGAAGTGGCGGACCGCGACCGCCAGATCGCCATAGCGCGTCGGCGCCTGCGCGAGTTCGCCCAGCGCGGCAAGGCGCACGGCCTCGGTCGGGATCAGCGAGTTGTCGCGATACATGGGCTACAGCCTAGTCACTCTGCGAACCGCTCGCAACTGCTCCGGCGTCTCGGCCCTCTCGTTCCACGAGGCGGATAGTCTCCGATTTGAAACTGGCGGCTGCCGGGGGCGCCCCTAGCATGGCTCCCGGGCGCTTCCGGAATCGGGCGCGATCTTCCAACTGCTTGAGGACCGGTCGTGACTGAGCCTGATCTGCCGTTTCTCAACCAGGCCGGCCGACGATGACAGGCGGCTCCCCTCTCGATCCCGGTCTTGCCGTCACGACGCTGCTCGATGCCGTGCCGATCGGCGCCTATCTGGTCGATGCCGATTTCCGAATCCGCGCCGTCAATGCGGCGGCCCGTCCGGCCTTCGGCGAGATCCGGGGTGGCGTCGTCGGCCGCGATTTCGAAGAGATCATCCATGTCATCTGGGAGAAGAGCTTCGCCGATGATGTCGTCCGCATCTTTCGCCGGGTGCTCGAGTCCGGCGAGACCTACGTGGCCCGCGACACGGAGGAGATGCGTGCGGATCGACGAATCGCCGAGTCCTATGAATGGCGCGTCGTCCGCGTTGCGATATCGGAAAAGCAGGCCGGCGTCGTCTGCTTCTTCCGAGAGATCGGCGAACAGAGACGCGCCGAGCAGGCGCAGCGGCGCCTGTCGTCGATCGTCGAATCCTCAGATGACGCCATCATCAGCAAGGATCTGAACGGCGTCATCGTCAGCTGGAACCGCGGCGCCGAACGCCTGTTCGGCTACTCGGCCGCGCATATCGTCGGCAAGCACATCTCGATCCTGATCCCCGAGGATCGCCAGGACGAGGAGCCCGGCATCATCGAGCGCATCCGCCGCGGCGAGCGCGTCGATCACTACGAGACGATGCGCCGTCGCAAGGACGGGACGCTGCTGGATATCTCGCTGACCGTGTCGCCGATCCGGGATGCCGGCGGAAAGGTGATCGGCGCATCCAAGATCGCGCGCGACATCAGCCAGCGACGACAGGCCGAGACGACGCGCCAGCTGCTGATCAACGAGCTCGACCATCGGGTCAAGAACACGCTCGCCAGCGTCCAGGCGATCGTCCAGCAGACGCTGCGGAGCACGAAGGACCCGGCCGACTTCGCCGCACGCCTTTCCGGCCGCATCCAGTCGATGGCGCGCGTGCACTCGCTGCTGACCGAGTCGACCTGGGCCGGCGCCGATCTCCGCGAGCTGATACGCGACCAGCTTCTCCAGGGGCCGGTCGACGAGACCAAGCTGACCGCCTGGGGCCCCGCGGTTCAGCTGGCGGCGCAGACGACGCTGCACCTCGCGCTGATGCTGCACGAGCTCGGCACCAACTCGATCAAGCATGGCGCGCTGTCGGCGACGGGCGGCTGGGTCACGGTCAGCTGGACGGTCAGGGACGACACCCTGCATCTGCAATGGGAGGAGCGCGGCGGCCCCACCGTCGCTGCCCCCGTGAAGCGCGGCTTCGGTATGACGCTGATCGAGCAGAGCGCCCAGAGCGAAGGCGGTCGCGCGCAGATGCTGGTCGATGCAAAGGGCGTCACCTGGCAGATCGAGCTGCCCCTGCCGCCCTCCAGGGCCAAGGCGCCGTCGGTGGCCGGAGCCGAGTTGGTCAGCCCTGCGGCCGGCGCGAGTGAGGCCGCCAAGCCGCGTCCGGCGCTCGCCGGCCGGCGCCTCCTGGTGATCGAGGATGAGCCGCTGATCGCGCTCGCCATCGTCGCCACGCTTGAATCGGCCGGCGCCGAGGTGGCACGGCCGGCCGGCAACGAGAAGGAGGCGCTCAGGGCGATCGGCGAGGGTACGTTCGATGGCGCGATGCTCGACGCCAATCTGCACGGGAGGTCGGTCGGCGAGATCGCGGCTGCGCTGACCCGTCGCCAGATCCCCTTCGTCTTCGTCACCGGCTATGGCCGCCAGGCCCTGCCCGACTCCTTCCGGCACATACCGCTCGTGGCGAAGCCTTTCAGCGACCGCGAGCTGATCGAGGCGGCGGCTGCGCTCGGAGGGAAAGGCACCGAGGTCGTGCAGCTGATGGGATAGCTACGCGTGCTAGGCTGGCGCTCTCAGAAGGAAGGCGCCCCGAATGGATCTGCACGCCTGGCTCATCTTCGTCGTCGCCGAGACGCTGCTTTGCCTCGCCCCGGGCGTCGCCGTGCTGCTGGTCGTCTCCGTCGGCATGACGCGCGGCACGAAGGCGTCCGCCTATGCCAGCCTCGGCATCCTCGGCGCCAATGCGGTCTATTTCGCGCTCTCCGCGATCGGCGTCGATAACGTACAGAATCTTTCGCACTTTCGGGAATGGTGGCTTCTTCTAGAGTGAAGGAGCAAACGATGAGCAGTGAGACTGCGATGGGCCAGGTGATCCAGATCGACGAGGCTCGGATCAGGGATCATCTGGGAGAGATGGTGCGCGGCACGGTCGAGGAGACGCTGAATGCACTCCTTGCGTCTGAGGCCGACCGTCTGTGCGGTGCGGGTCGCTATGAGCGCAGCGAAGCGCGGCAGGACAGGCGAGCCGGCAGCTACGATCGGACGCTGCAGACCAAGGCGGGAGACGTCAATCTCAAGATACCG
>Ga0194132_10002667_pt1 | contig 32977 bp, 30 predicted proteins | sample TA2KigOf80mmetaG_FD_148612 | JGI IMG/M metagenome (GOLD analysis project Ga0194132, IMG submission 148612) | Freshwater microbial communities from Lake Tanganyika, Tanzania - TA2015054 Kigoma Offshore 80m | ecosystem: Environmental > Aquatic > Freshwater > Lake | place: Tanzania: Lake... | reverse complement strand
GATGTTCCTCGCGTGTTGCGAGGGTCGCATCCATATCGAGGGTCGCAGCGCTTCTGTGTGCCGCATTGGCATGCAGGTCCTGGATCTGGAAGGACTTCGCTGTCAACCTTGCGATTTCACCATCTTCGAGATACACCACCTGGCGCGTGTGCTGAACGAGCGCGGATGCATCCGATGCCGCCAGCATCTCGTGCTCGCCGATGCCAAGCAGCACCGGGCTGCCGTTTCGCCCCACAACCATTTCGTCAGGATGATCCTCGTGCACCACGCCGAGCCCATAGGTACCTGCAACCCGCAGCAGACTCCTGCGAACGGCTTCAAAGAGATCACCCTGATATTCATCGGCGATCAACGCGGCAAGAACCTCTGAATCCGTCTCCGAAGAGAACACTACGCCTTTCGCCGCAAGGTAGGCCTTCAGTTCCCGCGCGTTCTCGACAATGCCGTTGTGGACGATGGCGACCTTGCCGGACTGATCCTTGTGCGGGTGGGCATTGGCGTCGCTGGGTTCGCCATGGGTTGCCCAGCGGGTATGGGCGATGCCGGCATTCGCAGCGTTTCGTTTCGGCAGTACGCCGCGCAGCTCCGAAATCCGACCTTTCTTACGATAAACATCCACTCGCCCGTCGCGCACCAGCGCCACCCCGGCGGAGTCGTAACCGCGGTATTCGAGCCGCGAGAGCCCTTCCATGAGAATCGGCATCGCTGCTTTGTTGCCTACGTATCCGACAATTCCACACATCAGCCCCACCTCAACTGCAAAGAGCGGTTACCCATAGATCATGCGGCGGATCTGCCGCGTTGAAAGTTCCGGTGCCACGAATCGCCGACCGGCAACCTCCACCATTAACCGCTCGTAGATGGCCTCGTTCATCAGGCCATCGGCCTTCAACTCGACGTGACGGCGCTGCACGAACCGCTCAAGCGATTCATCAAAACGCGACAAGACATCTTCGATCAGTCTTTGGCAGCGAGATGCCGGGAGACCGGTCAGACCTTGGAGGTAGTCGATCAATTCGGGATCTGAAACAGCAGACATGGCGAGAATATGCCCTCACTACGGATCTAATTCGATATTTTTGCCCGTTATCGGGCAGAAAAAAGCACTAATTTGTCGGTAGTTCGTCTGCAATCCGGCGGAATCATTGACGAGGAGGACATATCGGGACACCGTTGGCCACCGCCACAGGCCGCAGGCACAAACCGTGCTGGAATCAAATCCACCCCGCATCAGCATCCACACTCTTGAGGAAGCTGCTTCTTTACCGAAGCGATGGGTCTTCTGGATGTTGCAGCCGCTGCTGCTCGCTACGGTTCTCGTGGCGTGGACGGCTTCGCCGGACAATCCCCTGCTCTACCCGATGACCCTCTTCGGCGTGCACGTTTTGCTCGGCACGCTTGAGTACCTGATCCCGGCGCGACAAGGCTGGCGACAGCCGCTGGGAGAAAAACTCGGCCTCATCGGCATCGCCGCAGTCACGCTCACGATGGGCGGCGTGGCTTCAGATCTCTATGGGCACCTGCTGGCTGAACCACTGACAAACTGGCGCACCAATCTCGGTCTCGACTTCTGGCCTCATCACTGGCCACTCCTGGTGCAGGGTTTCATGGTGTTCCTGATGACTGAGTTCATCTGGTACTGGATGCATCGCACCGAACATCGCTGGTCTGTGGTGTGGCGGCTTTCCGGTCACGGTGCGCATCATTCGTTCAAGAAACTCAACGCCATCAACTTCGGCGCCAATCATCCGATCGAACTTTTCTGGATCGTTTTTCCTGCGGCACTGGTTGACCTGCTCTTCGGTGTGGGTGCTGCAGCCTTCGGCGCCCTCCTCCTGACGACCACACAAACCGCCATCGTGCACAGCAATATTCGTCTGAATGCCACAGGCATCGGCTGGTTTTTCACTACCAACGCCTGGCACATCAGACACCATTCGGCGACGCTTGAAGAAAGCAACACCAACTATGGTTGCGCGGCAATTCTCTGGGATCGCATGTTCGGAAGTTTCGGCAATTCCGGAGTCATCGATGCAGGCATCGGCCTGCACGAACCGACAACACTGCAAAAATTGCTGATGCCATTTCGGGAGCCGGAAGGCAGCGTCATCGCACCCGCACGCATCGAAGCGGTCGTTACACGAACCCGCTGAGCCGTTGCAGCGTCCAGAAGGTCGCGAGCACACCGATGGGATAAGCGGCAAAACGCTGGAACGAAGCTGAAGCGAAGGTGGGTGGCGCCATCCGCCGCCCCACCTCACGCAAACCCAGCAACACACCTACAAAGACGAGCTGCCCGATTTCAACCCCGAGGTTAAAGCTCAGCAGCGACGCAAGAATCTCACCTTCGGGAAGGCCAATATCGCCCAGCACAGCCGCAAATCCGAAACCGTGCAGTAACCCAAAGGCGACGGCGACCACCATCGGATAACGCCACGTCAGCGTATCCCGCCGCTCGCGAGCCAGTTCTGCTGCAAGAAACACGATGCTGAGTGCGATCACCGTCTCAACCGGTGGTATGGGCAGCTGCACCCATTCGAGCGCTGCCCCCAGAAGGGTTAACGAATGCGCGATGGTAAATCCGGTGACTGCTGCTGCAATGCGTCGAAACGTCCCCGCGAGCAACACCAGACAACCAACAAACAACAGATGGTCGAATCCGGCGAGGATGTGTTCAACACCCAGAACCAGGTATTGCTTGATGACCATTCCGGTTGACGGCGTGGTAGGCAGCGCGATCAAGCGCTCGCCAGGTGACGCGTGAATGGTACGCACCTTACCGGCGGGATCTTGCAGACGAACCAGCGTTGAAAGAGACGGCGCAGCACCAGGCCATGTAATCCTGATTGCGTCGGGTTCAGCTTCTTTCGGACACTGATACCAACGGAGACCTTGCAGCGAACCCGCCGGCTGTCCTTTGTCGTCTTGTGCTTCTGCACGCGCGGCAACACAGGGCTTCGCAAGCGCAATCAGCGGCGCATCCCGCTGCGCCACCGTGTCCGGCACTTTCCACGCGAGTAGGACGCTGCCGTCGAGATCCTGAGCCATCTGGATGAACAACGGCCTGCTGTCATGGGCATGGGCTGCTGCGTGGCACACCACTGCGAGAACCAGCGCCCACGAACGGCGGACCAGCAGCAATGGGCTCAACGCTGCAGATCCGGTGCTCGAACCACCGTGAAGCCGTCGAGCACCCGTTGAACGAACGCGTCTTTGCGCGCCCGGGTCGCTTCGACCAACCAGTCTCGAAGCACTTGATCACGGACCTCTGCAAACGCGGCTTCCCGTGCAGGCGTACTGCGGATCAACAGAATCAGATGCGTTCCACGCGTGGAGCTGAATGGTCCCTGCCACGTGGACTCCCTCGGCTCCAGCGAAAAAAGTTCAACCGCCATGGTCTCGCCAAAGTGGCTGACGATTTCTTCAAAGCCCCGATCCACATAGTTCACATGATAAGGAAAACGCTCACCCCAGGATGGCGCTGCGGCAAATGGCACACGCGCTCGATTGAGTGCTTCGAGTGCCTGGGTCGCTTCTTCGGTGGCACTCGCTTCACCACGCCGTTCGCTTGAGAAAAACACGTGCGCAAACGTGATCAACGCTGCCTGTGCGTAGTTTTGTTTCCGCTCCGAGTACCAGGCTTCAAGCTGGTTATCATCAGGCGCGACGACATCCTCAGCTACTCCCTCCGCCATGAACTCGACTTTCTGCACCATGCGTTGACGCATCACATAGTCATCCGCATCAAGGCCCATCTCCACCGCGGACCGGTACAACGCTTCTTCGCGAATGAAGTCCTGAATCACATCCTCAAGCATGGCCTCTGGCCAAGCATCAAACTTCTCCGCGGCGGCTGATTCGTCGAATGACCGGGTTCGATACTGGATAAAGGTCAGGAGCGCCTCACGATCCACGACGATGGTGCGTGGATCATCGGCAGACTCGGCTGGATTGAGGACGGCCCAGGCGCCGAACAGCAGCGCACCGAGCACGATGAAGTGGAACAGCGGGTCTTTCAGCACGGGAGCCCAAAGAGCCTATGGAGGCTCACGCCCATACAACCGGTGATTTCAGGGCGTGTACCAGATCGGCGATGTGTAGGCTCTGTCCTGCAGCGTGCGAGGCGTTTCCGCGGGGGCCTCATTGCCGAAGTAGACCATGTCATAGGTTGACCAGCGGGGCCGCGGAATCTCGATCACGCGTGCGTAATAGAACGCCCGCTCTTTCGGATCAAAATCAGGATCGGTCCACACCGCCGCAAGATCCGCGGCACCAATGGTATTGGTAAACGTCGCTGTTTTGAGATCGACCGTTGAGCCAACCGCCGGGACCTTGCCCGTAACCGCATCACGCTCCCGCCCACCGGACCAGGCTACGTCGAACACCTTTTCCTGCAACCTGCCTTTGTTGTCGAGCCAGCCCTTGATGATCTGCACCCTGTCCAGGTTCGCGCCTTCCGGGTCCTTACTCGCTACCACCACCAGTGTAACGGCTTTGCCCCTCGGTGCTGCTGTCAGGTCACCACCCATCGGTACACCTTTGTCATAGGCATCATCGAGCCACAACGGCTTGTGTATGAGGTCAGGGGTGTAATGAAAACCGCCAAAAAATCGTACCTGGATGCGCGAACCGGTGGTCGCGTAGACCTCCTTGCGTTTGAGTGCGGCAAAAATCTCCTCGCGGGTGTTTTCCCGCGCCCAGACCACGGCATAACCGGAGGCCACCAGCTTCCAGTTAGGGTCGAGCTGACGGGCCATCTTCGTGGTGAAGCGGTTGGCCGACGGTTCGGTCTCCGGGAACTTGCCGAAGAAGTTGTCTTCCTCCGCGGTGGAAACGGAGTTGTGGCCATCGGTTGAGCCAATAAGGCCAAACTTGAACGGGTTGATGCCGGTGGCGGCCTCGTGCTTGAGACCGTTCTTGAGGACCGAACGGGCGTATTCGTATTGCAGCATCCAGTCTTCTTTCGGCGCGGTATTGGAAATATTGGACACATCCCAGTTCTCGAAATCCGCGAACTCATCATCCGGAGACAGCTTTGGATGCGATTCGCTGTCGCCCTTCACCTGGGTGACTTCGAACAACGGTTCCCAGCGCGCGCTCATCTGTGCAAATGCACGGTCCAGCGGCCGCCCATCGAGCAACTTGTCACCGTACATCAGCCCATTGGAAAGATTGCCGTTGTGACCGATGGCCAGGACTTCACCGCCGGTCGCCTTTTCGTAGTCCGCCAGCGCCTGCCACAGTTTTTCTGGATCGATACTGTCCTGCGCGCTGAACGGCACCATCTGGCCGACTTTGTCGGCACCGTCCTTGAACACCACCACCCGATGGAGGTTGCTGCCATCACGCATCGACGTCCATTCATAACCGCTGAGAGATGTGAACAAGCCGGGCTGATTGTAGTCGTCAGCGGTTTTCACCACGTCCTGCCAGATGTACCGACGTGTGGCTTCGGGAAATGGCGGGTGTTCTTTCGGGTTGTTGATGCTGCCGGTGAAGGCCGACATCATCTGCCCGGGATTGCCTTTCTCGAGCCCTGCCTGCCATGCCTGACCCACAGGCGTGTTTCTGACAACCGGATCACCCACATTAAAACGGTAGTACCCGCCGAGGTACTCCGAGTGATCAGAGACCACCAGGAAATCCAATGGCCGACGCAGCTTTACGCGCATGCCGTTGTGGGCGATGACCTCTTCACCACGTGCGAAACGATACGCATCGGCGGGGGTCAGATTCATGTTGCCGAGTGAGTACGCATCGGCGCTGTTGCGGGTGTGCAGGTGGGTGTCACCGAAGTACGCGTATTGCGGGTAGTCCTTGCCCACCGGTGGTGAGTATTCAGCGGCGAGCGCACTCGTCGTTGCGAGCAACCCGCCCCATATCAATATCGTGAATCCGGGTCTCATCGATCCTCCCATCGCCGGGCTGTCGCAACCAACGGTGTTTCCCGCACTGATGCGCAATACTCAATCGATCTTCGATTGCGAAACTATGCCCCCATCTCCGGCAGCGTGATCGGCGCCCGCTTCGGTTCTTCCGTTTCTTCGATGCGGAAGTTGAAGTCGTGTTTGCTCACGGGCAGTTCCCGTACCCGGTAACCGGTGGCATCGAAGATGGCGTTGGCAAGCGCCGGAGCGATTCCCGGTGTACCCGGTTCCCCACCACCGCCCATGACCGCACCACTGTTGATGATGTGAACTTCAATGGGTGGGGATTCATCCATCCGCACCATTGGATAGTCATGAAAGTTGGTCTGCACTACGGCGCCTTTGTGAATACTGATCTCGCCATAAAGTGCAGCTGTGAGGCCATAGAGAATTCCGGACTCCATCTGCGCGGCGAGCCCATCGGGCGCGACGGCAAAACCGCAATCCACGGCACACACCACCCTGTTGATCTTGACCTTGCCTTCAGTCACGGTCACATCGGCCACGGTCGCGACGATGGAGCCGAAAGATTCCTGCAGCGCGATGCCGCGACCACTGCCTTCAGGGCGCTCTTGATTCCAACGGGCCTTTTCTGCCGCAAGGTCGAGAACCGCACGATGTCTCGGCCGATCTTCGAGCAGCTCACGCCGCAGTGCATAAGGATCTTTGTGGGCGGCAAACGCTACTTCGTCGAAGAAGCCTTCCGTAAAAAAGCCATGTTGCGAATGATCCACGCTCCGCCACGGGCCGAAGCGCACATGGGTCGCGCTTTCAACAAAGTGTACGAACTGGTTCGGCACCGCATAGGGAATCCACGGCGCTTCTTTCGGTTCGTGTTTGTCGTTGAACTGGTTTTCCCAGGCGATGACGTTGTCGCCGTCATCGAATCCGGCCTTGAACTTTGAAACCACCGCGGGTCGGTAGTGGTCGTGGGTCATGTCTTCTTCCCGCGACCAGATCAGTTTCACCGGCACGCCTGATGCCTGGGCAATCAACGCCGCCTGCACCGGGACATCATCCGTTGCCCGTCGCCCGAAGCCCCCACCCATGGGATGGTTGTTCACCTTCACTTGCGCGGCATCGATGCCCAGCGCGTCGGCCACCGCGTGTTTGGTGCCGAGAGGATTCTGCGATCCGAGCCACACTTCACACTCGCCACCTTTGAGGGACACGGTCGCGTTCATCGGCTCCATACACGCATGCGCCAGATACGGAACGCGGTAGGTCGCTTCGATCACTCGCCGTGCAGACCCGAGTGCGCCGCGTGCATCGCCGATGCGCCGATCATCTTCTTCGTCTCCATTTTTGACCGCCCGGTCCAGGTCGTTTTCAAACGCGGCAAAAATGGTTTCGGAACTGGATTCGTCGGCCGGTGTTGCCGACCACCGTGGCTGCAACTGCGCAGTCGCCTGTTTCGCCTGCCACCAGCCATCCGCCACCACAGCGACGGCATCATCGAGTTTCACGACCTTGAATACGCCGGGCATTGCCTCGGCCGCTGCCGTATCCACCGACTTGAGCTTGGCGCCAAGTACCGGCGCGGCAATCAGGGCCGCGTACTTCATGTCAGGCAGGGATACATCGATGCCGAACTTCGTGCTGCCGTCCACCTTGCCGGGGATGTCGATGCGCGGAACGTGCTTACCCATGATGCGAAACTGGTCGTAGGTCTTCAGCTTCGGCAGTGACGGCGGCACAAACTCCGCCGCTGCAGCGGCAAACTCGGCATAGGGCGCTGAACGGCCGGACGATTGATGGATGAGCGTGCTGTCCTTGGTAACAATTTCGCTCGCTGGCACCTGCCAGGCATCTGCAGCTGCACGCACCAACATTTCGCGTGCGGCCGCTCCGGCGACCCGCATGCCGTGCAGCCCTGTTGCGCGCACACTGGCGCTGCCGCCAGTGATCTGTAGGTGCAACGCCTTGGTTACTTGCAGAAACGCCCCTTCCACTGTCGGTTCCAACCACTCGGGATAGAACGTATCGCCGAGAATGAACCCGCGACCCACCGCGTAGTTCGCATAGGCATCTTCCGCTGGCGCTTCGAGGAACTGTACGAGGTTCCAGTCTGCATCCAGTTCATCAGCCAGCATCTGGGCAAGCGCGGTCTGTGCACCCTGACCCATTTCACTATGCGGCACGATGGCGGTGACTACGTTGTCCGTACCGATCTTGACCCAGGTGTTCACCAGGGTCTCGGCTTCGGCAGCGACATGCTGGGCGAGATCCCCTGCACGACGCCCAGGGCGTACGGCGACCCCGACTGCGAGCGCACCACCCGCCACAACGCCTGCGGTGATGAAGCCGCGCCGCGTCCACTTGCCTGCTTTAGAATCAGACATGTTTAACCTCCTTCAGGCCGGCGATGGACGGTTCATAGATGCTCACTGCAGCCGGCTCAGAGATCGGCTCGGCGACGGGTTGACTCACCCGCTTGATGGCGCGGCGAATTCGTCCGTACATCCCGCAACGACAGAGATTCCCTGACATGGCCGCATCGATGGCGGCGTCATCCGGGGAAGGATTCGCGGCCAACAACGCGACTGCAGACATCACCTGGCCCGATTGGCAATAACCACACTGGGGAACCTGCTCTTCGATCCACGCCTGTTGTACCGGATGTCGCTCGCCATTCAGGCCGACACCTTCAATGGTGGTGACGTCAGCGCCGAGTACTGCGGATACCGGGGTGATACAACTGCGAATTGCAGCGCCGTTGAGATGGACGGTGCAGGCACCACACTGCGCAATACCACAACCGTACTTCGTTCCGGTGAGACCGAGGTTTTCACGCAGCACCCACAGAAGGGGTGTGGCCGGGTCCACGTCGATCTGACGAACTTCGCCGTTAATACGGATTTCAATCAATTGTCCTGCTCCTGAATGGCTTGGATGGACGGATTCAAGGAGGCGGATTGTATGGACTGCGACGGCGTTTGGCTCGTTGAATCGGGATTTGGCCGGGATGAGGTCTTGCCATTACAGTGCTGGAACACCAATCCGGGGCCCAACGGGAACCAACAGGAAACTAGGCGAGAAGAGAAACCCATGCCGATACTGCAGCGTGACGGAACCCGGATCTGGTACGAGACCTACGGCAGAGGCCCGGCCATTCTGTTAACCCACGGCTACTCGGCGACCACAAACATGTGGAAGCCAAACATCGACGCGCTGTCCAAAGACCACACCCTTATCCTCTGGGACATCCGTGGACATGGCCAATCCGGTGCGCCTGACGATCCGGCGCTTTACTCGCGCGAACTCTGTATGGCCGACATGTGTGCAGTGCTCGATGCTTCAGGTCATTCAACCGCGACGATCGGCGGCCTGTCGCTGGGCGGCTACCTGTCCCTCGCCTTCAACGTTTTTCACGGTGATCGTGTGAAGGGCCTGCTGATTTTTGATACCGGCCCCGGCTACCGGAATGACGCCGCGAGGGAAGACTGGAACCGGATGGCGGTTCGCACCGGCGCGCAACAAAAAAGCGAGGGGCTAAGACTGGCGGCGGAAGGCATCCTCACCCAACAGGACTCGCGAATTCTCGATTCGCTCCCACACGTCCGGGTTCCGGCGCTGGTACTGGCAGGGGCCAAAGACACACCGTTTCTTAAAGCCACAGACTACATGGCGAGTCGCATACCGGGTACCCACAAAGTGATCATTGAGGGTGTGGGGCACACCGCCAACATCGATCAGCCCGACGCTTTCAATCGCGCGGTGACCACGTTCCTGCTCGACAACGGGCTTTGATCTTTACTGCCCCGTTTCCGTCGACGAGGTTTCGCGAGCATCCGTCGCGGACAGCAGCAGCCACATCAACACCGCGCCCAGCAACAGGCAGATCGCGCCGACCCACAGTGCTTCACGGGTGCCTATCGCGCTTGCAAACAGGCCCCCTGCCAGAGCACCCACGACGGTGATGCCTTGCGACACTGATCGCATCGCCGCATCGACACGACCACGGCTGCCTTTCGGCGCGTGCAATTGCCGCAGGGTGCGGCCATGAATCATCGCAATCACCGAACCCGTGTCGCCGACAATCTGGTGAGTCACAAGCAACACCACAACCACCACCGCTGCTGACGGTGCGAGCGGGATACACACTGCACCGATTCCGGCGGCGAGCAACCCGACCGCGAGTGATCGTCCCGCGCCGATCTTCCTGCCAAGCGACGGCGCCATGGCCGCCCCCGCCAGTGAACCCAGAGCGCCGGTGGCGAAGATGAGCCCCTGCACGCCGGTGCTCACCGCAAGATCACGGGTCACGAAGATCATGTAGACCGTGCTGGTAATGCTGAAACTCAAGGTCATCAGCACGTCGCTGACGACCAGAGTTTTCAGTACCGAAGAGGCCCGCACCGCATGAAAGCCGGATGCCACATCAGAAAACCATGGGGTTTTCGCGCGTGCCGGTATCGGCGAATCCGGCAGCCGCTCCGGGATGCCACGTAAAAACCATGCGGAACCGATATAGGACAGCGTATCAGTCACCAGTGCAGCCACCGGGCCGAAGAGCTGGAACAACCAGCCACCACCACCGAAAGCAACCGCCTCTGAGCTGCTCGACGCCGCACTCATCTGCGAGTTGCGCAGCGTCAATCCTTCATTCGGGACGTTGTCGGCGATCCACGCGGAGCGCGCGATCGAAAACACCATGGCAGCGAGACCGTTCATCGCCGACTGCACCACCAGCATCCAGAACGAGAGCGCATCAAACAGATACAGCAGCACCACACCCGCCATGAAGGCTGCGCGGACACCATCCGCCAGCATCATGATCATTCGCCGGGAGTGGCGATCCACCCAGCCGCCGATCAGCAGCGTACCCAGAGCACCGGCGATCACGTCGGCAATCACGAGCCAGGCCATTTGTATCGGGGTCGCATCCAGAAACAGCGCCGCGATCCACGCCATTGCGAGGCGGCTCAGCATCGACCCGAAGCTGGAGAGAACTTCCGATGCGATCAGGCGGCGCATCCCGGCCGAGACATCGGGTGCAGCCAGCGCGCTCACCCCGGATAGCCGTAGCTCGCTTGCACACCGAGTGGTACACCGGCGGCCCAGAACAGCAACAGGAAGATCGTCCAGAAGAGCAGAAACATCAGCGAAAACGGCAACATCATGGCGGCTACGGTGCCGATGCCGGTGGAACGCACATAACGCTGGCAGAAGACCACCACCAACGGGAAGTAAGGCATCAGCGGCGTAATGATGTTGGTAGACGAATCGCCGACGCGATACGCCGCCTGCGTCAGGTCGGGAGACAGACCAAGCTGCATGAGCATCGGCACGAGGATCGGCGCGAGCAGCGCCCATTTGGCAGAGCTTGAGCCGATGAAGAGGTTTACCAGCGTCGTCATCAGCACCACGGCGATGATCGTTACAGAAGCGGGCAACGCCGCTGCCTGCAGAATCGAGGCGCCTTCAAGGGCAAGCAGCGCGCCCAGATTTGATCGGCCGAACTCAGCGATGAACTGGGCTGCAAAAAAAGCGATGACGATGTAGTACCCCATGCCACTCATGGCCTGTGTCATCCCGACTACCACATCCCGGTGCGACTGCACGGTCCCCGCAACATAGCCATACACCACGCCGGGCATGAGAAAGACGAGGAATATCAGTGGCACGATGCTCTTCATCAACGGGGCATCGGCCGCGGTAAGTGGACCTGCTGGTGATCGCCAGGCACTGCTTTCCGGCCAGGCGCTCAACGCCAACAAGAGCAGACCAAGGCCCATCGCAAGCAATGCAAAGCGCAGACCGCGGCGCTCTGCCGCCGTCATGGCATCGAGTTTTGGCGCTTCGGAGAAGTCACCATCCACCTGCAGCCGCACCAGTCTCGGTTCGACGATCCGGTCGGCAACAAACCACCCGACCAGCATGATCAAAAGCGTCGATGAACCTGTGAAGAACCAGTTGTTGAGCGGGTTGATCGTGATGTCGGGGTCAAGGATCTGCGCCGCACTCTGAGTCAGCCCCTGCAACATCGGATCGAGCGCGGAAGGCAACGGGTTGGCACTGAAGCCGCCGGAGACACCTGCAAACGCCACAGCGATGCCGGTCAGTGGATGCCGTCCCGCGGCTTGGAAAATCACCGCCCCCAATGGAATCACCAGCACATAACCCGCATCCACCGCACTGTGGCTGACGATCGCGATGAACAGCAGCATCGGGGTCAGGAGCTTCGGCGAGGTTCGCAGCAGCAGGGACCGCAATGCCGCTCGAATGAAACCGGTATGGTCGGCAACACCAATGCCGAGCATCGCCACCAACACCACCCCGAGCGGATGGAAACCTACAAACGTACCGACAAGGTTTGAGAAGAATGTGGTCAGTGCCGTGCCGGTGAGGAGGTTCTGCACCACCAGCGGTGATCCTGTGCGTGGGTCGATGTGTTCGTAAGCGAAACCCGAAAGCAGCGCTGACAGTAACCACACCACCACCACCAGCAACAGAAACAGCAGGGCAGGATCCGGCAACCGGTTGCCGATTCTCTCGATGCGATCTAGCAACCCCGTGCGACTCTCCTGCATTGGCAACACCCCCGGATTATGGTCGTCGTCAAAACGCAAAGTACCCGCCATCGATCAGAAACGTCTCCGCGGTATGAAACCCGCTCGCTTCGCTCATGATGTAGATCGCGATGGCAGCGAAATCATTGGGGCTGCCCCACCGTCGCACGGGCATCCGCTTGAAAACGTTCTCGACAAATTTCGGATTGTTGAACGCGCCTTCCGTCATATCGGTTTTGGTCCAGCCCGGCACAGTGTATGGGCAGTGACGTTGTACCGCGCGTACTCCACCGCCAGTGCCTTGATCATGGCGACAAGACCACCCTTGCTCTGCGCATAGTGTTCCCCCCTCGCCTGTCCTGAAATTGCAGCCAGGCTTGCGGTACCCACGAGACGTCCAAAGGCGTCGCCCTTGAGGGCACGTTCTTTCATATGGCGGGCCGCTGCCCGGAACGTATAGAACACGCCGCTCTGGTTGACAGCGATGACACGGTTCCACTCGTCCGTGGTCATCTGATCAAACGCGGTGTTGCGTCCACCCACGCCGGCGTTGGCAAAACAGCCGTCGATGCGGCCATGTGCTTCGAGCGAAGCGGCGAAAGTGCGCTCAACCGCTTCCTCGTCAGCAACATCACAGACGAACGCGGTAGGATGTCCGCCGAGTGCGGTGAGTTCTTCAACCGCGCGTGCGTTCTTGGCGGCGTTGGTTCCCCAGATGCAGACCTCAGCACCGGCTTGAACGAGTCCGCGCCCCATGCCGAGGCCTATTCCGCCGTTGCCACCGGTGATCAACGCAACCCTTCCCGTCAGATCAAATGGCGCGAATGCCATGACAACTCTCCTCTCCCCACATCAGAGCGCACCATAACAAATGGCCTCTTCCACCAGGAAGGCGCCGTGATATGTTCACCGCAGAATCAAGCGAAGGGGACGGAGATGACCACACTCGAAGAACGCATCCGGGTACTCGAAGACATCGAAGCGATCCGCAAGCTCAAGGCCAAGTACTGCGCAGCCTGCGATGCGGACCATAACCCAGATCTGCTCGGTCCGCTGTTCGCAGAAGATGCGATCTGGGAAGCGAGCGTGATGGGCAAAGCGGAGGGACGTGAAGCGATCAAGTCATTTCTAGGTGCAGTCGGAGCCAGCGGCCGCATCCGCAACTCGGCGCACCACGCCATCAATCCGGTTATCGACGTGAACGGCGATCGAGCCACCGGCCACTGGCGGCTGATCATGTTGTATACGGAAAATCTCGGCGCGGGACAGGTACGTTATCAGCGGATCATCGGCTGGTATCGCGAAACCTACGTGCGAAAACCCGAAGGCTGGCTGTTCCAGTCACTCTTCTGTCAAGTTGAAGAAACTGCGCCGTATCAGGTCAATCCAGGCTGAATCAGCTCGACGCTGACACTTCGACTGCGGCCACAGCGGGCTGCTCTGTGGAAAAGACCAGCGCGTCGATCGGCTTCGGTTTTTCAACACCCCAACGTTGCAGATAATCGATACCCATGCTGCGCGCCAGCTCGGCGGTTTTTTCATTGTGAACGTGTTCCGCGACGGTTTTCTTGCCGAGGAAGTGGCCGATCTCATTGATCGGACGCACCACTGCCAGATCACTCTCTTCGTTGACCATGTCGCGCACGAAGGACCCATCGATCTTGAGGTAGTCCACGGGCAGGCGACGCAGATAACTGTACGACGACATACCGGCACCGAAGTCGTCGAGAGACAAGCGGTAACCCATCACCTTGCACTTGAGCATGAATTCTCTGGCCCGGAACAGGTCGCCAACCGCCGCGGTTTCGGTGAGTTCAATGCAGACTTTTCCGGGTGGTGCACCGGTACGCTCGAACTGCTCGAGAACAAAACCGAGGAAATCCTCTTGCATGATCGATTGGCCGGAAAGATTTATGGAAAGACCTGAGATGCCTTCCAGCGCATCGGGATGTGCGGCCATCCACTCGAAGACGCTGCGGACGACAAACTGGTCTACAAGCGGCATCTTGCTGTAACGCTCCGCCGCCTCGATGAACCGGACCGGCGAGCCCGGAACGCCCGTCTCATCGGAGACCGAGATGAGCACTTCATAATGCGGCAAGCCCTCACCTGCGATCGCCGGCGCGATCATCTGCACATTCAGCTGGACACGACCATCACTGAGCCACTGTTCCACATGAGTGGCGAGTTGCATGACCGCCTGCTACTCGCTGAGTGCGGCATCATCGTTGGTATAGAAGAAGCTGCGGTCACCTCCCAGCTTCTTGCCCGCCTGACAGGCACCAGCAAGGTTTTGCATCATGAACGCCACACTCTCCGTGGTGCGATCCACCGGCAGTACCGCAATGGTTGCGGACACCGTCGTGACGTTCTGATGCCAGTTGAACTCTATTTCACGAATGGAGGATGTCAACCGGTCTGCAAGTTCTTCCCCGGCAGATCCTGGAGTCGCGAAAAGCACGACAGCAAACTTATCCGCGCCAATCCGCGCGATCATGCCGTCAAGTTCGGCAATGGTCTCTTCCATGATTTGGGCGACGCGCTTAAGTATCTGATCACCACCGTCGAATCCGCACGCCATGTTGACCATGCGGAAGCGGTCCAGATCGATCTGCAGGACCGTATGTGTGGAATCACTCTCACGGCAGCTGTCGAGTAGAAGCTGTAGCGTGCGTTCGAACGCCCTGCGATTTGCGAGCCCGGTGAGTTCATCCAACTGCGCATCGGAGGGGATGCGTTTGTGCACGCGACTCAACATGTGTTCACTCACCCGCTCGAGCAGTGAGGACTCATATTCGTCGAGACCCGCGCAGAGCCATCCACCAGACCCTGGGTGAGTTCGCCAAGGCCCATTTCGCGGTCCAGCTGTCCACGCCGGTTCACGAAAACGAAGTGTTCGGCAAGAGTATCGACCCAGGCGAGAGGGCATACTTTCGCCTCGCCGTCCGACGTGGTGAATTTCACGTTGGTACCGGCTTCCATCGCCCGCGCGCGACGCAGATTCTCAAGCCAACGGCGCCGTTCCTTCCCATCACTGACTGGCGGCATGGGCTCCTGGCTACGGGCAATGTCTCGCCAGCCAAAAAGATTGGCAAGGCTGTACGTTTCGACCCGCAGATAGCCTTCGTCCGGAACTTCTCCCTGGATCGCGAGGTACAGCTGTTCCATTGCGTGTGCAGGCGCTTTCGCACCGATGTTGTCGAGACCCTTAACGATGCAGCGGATCATCACCTCGCCACTGCCATCTTCAGTTGGAGGCACGTACTGGTTACGCGTGTCCGGATCGAGTCGAACGACGACCCGAAGTATCGCCTGAAGCTGCTGCTTCCACTCAACTGACCGCGTTCCCTGGCGAAGTCCCGTATTCACGAGGAGATTGCGCCAGTGCGGATTGATGATGTCGACGAAACTCGGAGGTACTCGTCGACCTTCGAGCAACTCAACCAGACGCCGCAACACCACCTGTCTGGCCCGTTGCAGGCGCGACCGCCCTTCACAACTGCTGACCACGCGTTCCGCGTTGCGTGCATAAACTTTTCGCTGGCGTTCAACCAGCGGCTGGAGCTTCTCAACGGCTTCCTTGAACGCCGACGAGTTATGTTCCCATTCTTTCGCCAGCTGGGCTAGGATCGTCGACACCTGATGTCCTGTGGCATTGAGTCCGGCTTCCGTTGTGATTCCGCCGCCGTCGACATCCTCGAGCTGATTGAGGATCTGCAGGGCAGGCTGCAACTCCGCTTCACTACGCAGCATGGATTCATTACGAACCGCTTCGCGTCCGAGCGTCATTTCAAGTTTGTCGATCATATTCCGCACGGCGACGGACAGCGCCTCGTCTTCCTGCACTGAGTCGACCAGGTAGTTCACCATGTCGATGGCACGTTCGGTTTCCGCTGGCAGCTGCAAATCGCTGCCGGAAATCGCCCGAAGCTGCTCGAGCAGCGCACTCTTCAGCTTTCTGCCGTCACCTTCATCGTTGAGCGCACGTTTGTCCTGCAATGTCGACAGCGAGCGGAGAACCGCATCGATATCCGCCACGGGTTTGTTGGCGTCCGCGGTTTTTATCGTCGATTGCCTGGCGACGTCGAGCAAGCGAACAGCCGACGCAGGTTGCGGTCGGCCCTCGCCGTGGCCCGTGGGCGGATGCGAATCGCTGATGGCCGGGAGATTTTACTCACGGCCCAAGTTCACCACCTGGGCCGACGTCGGTTGGCGCACCTGCTTACTGACAATGGACTCGATGCTCGGAAAGAGCCTTGTGTTTTCCAGGCTCGAGATGAGTCGCTCATAGAGTTTTTCCAGGCGCGACAGTGCAATCCGCCCAAAAAAACTGAAGGCCACACGAATCACTTCTTCGCTGAACCCAAGCGGGATCAGCGCCAGCTTGAGCGACTGGCCGATGACCATGGGACAAACGGGGTTGGTGTCCTTGTTTTTCCATCCCGGTTCAAGCAGGCCCAGTCAGTTACGCAGGACAAACGTATCTTCCTGCAGCTTGCATTCGATTGAAGACACGATTTCGGCGACGACGAGCCATTGTTTGAAGTCGTACTTGTCCACCAGCGCGAGCGGATATTTGTTGCACCGCAGAATGCCCTTCGCAGCGGGTGAGCCGGTGGCTGCAGACGTCAGGCCGAAATCGTCCGTCTCAGACCTCTCTGGCTCCGCGAATCCCGCCAACGAGGGCGACCGCAGGTTTCGAAGCAGGCTTGTGACATAGGACACGAATTGTTCGGCAACTCGTTTCTCTGTTCCTGACAGGATACCAATCGCTTCCTGGTAAACCTGCTGCTCCAGAAGCGAGGATGCCCGTCGTTCACATGCAGCTAACTCGTCTGCAAAAAGGTGCAGAAACTCGGTGGCGAACCGGCTCAGTGAAGTTTCAACGAGCTTCGCACACGCCTCGGCAACCTTGCGGGCTTTCTCAGTATCGATGGGTACGCTACCCACACGACCGGCAGGACTCTCGGATGCACTGAACCGGGCGCTGTGTTGTTTCTGCTCCACCTGCTCTGCCTGTTCTGACAATGCTGCGAAGCTGCGCGCCGAGATACCCGTCGGGAAATGGACTCCCAGCCCACTTTCCATCCGCCGAACGGCGACTCCGGTCAGGTGATGGTGCTCAGTTTCATCCGCACCCTGAACGGTAAAGTGGACTTCCAGCGGGAGTTGCTTGTGTTCAGGCTCCTGCTCACCGATGGCAAGCCTCAAACCCGCCGAATCACCCTGGATGAACATGCCACCGGGACAAAAAACATAGATCGTGCCGACCTGGCTTCGTCCGGAATGAAAGTGCACCAACGCATCCATGCTCACAGGGATACGTGGGTCTCGCCACCTTTCGTGTGCTGGAGTATTCAAGGGGACTTCCGCGAAGCCCGTCCGTTGACTTCGGGGCAGTCTAGACAAACCGGCTTGGAGGGATTGTGATCTAATGCCCACGTCATTCCGTCACGATCCGGGGAGGGATACACCGCGATGAACGCCCGTTTGACTGCGCTTTCCGATCCATCACTCGCACCCGGTGAAGCACGCTGCCCCGGCCCCTCCACCGCTGACATCATTGGTGCAGAAACCGACCAGCCGCCGGCGGCATTGACCGAGCAGTCCTATCACTTTCTCGGAGATAGCGACTTACCCTTCGCGCGTTATACGTCACGGTCATTCTTTGACGCCGAGATCGAGAAGCTGTGGTCAAAAACCTGGCAGTGGGCCTGTCGGGTAGAGCACCTGCAACGTCCGGGAGACTACTTTGTCTACGACGTCGGGCCGTACTCGGCCATGATCGTGCGCGGCGCGGATGAGGAAATCCGCGCATTCGTAAACTCCTGTCCGCACCGCGGCATGCAGTTCTTTGATGCCGGATCAAAAGGCTCAGGCAAACAGTTCTTCCGTTGCCCGTTCCACGGCATGTCATGGCACCTCGATGGTGCGCTGCGCGAGATTCCCTGTCGCTGGGATTTTCCCCATGTGAACGATGCGGACTTTGGTCTCACCGAATTGCCCTGTGATACCTGGGAAGGATTCGTGTTCGTGAGCTTCGATCCCGACGCGGGGTCGCTCGCCGACTATCTCGGCGTGCTGCCACGCCACTTCGATGAATTCGCGTACCCGCTTCGTGATCGTTATGTCTGGCTGCACATGAAGAAGGTGCTGCCCGGTAACTGGAAGATGTGCATGGAGGGTTTCCTCGAGGCCTACCACGTGCTCGCCACCCACCCGGAAGGACTGCGCACCGCTGGCGATGCCAACGCGCAATACGACTTCTGGGGTGATCATGTGAACCGCTTCGTGCACACCGTGGGTTACCCGAGCCCGCACCTGCCGAAGCAGCTCACGGAAGAAGAACTGTTTGCTTCCCTTGGACACGATCCACAGACCCTTCCACCCGGCAAGGGTGCGCGGCAGGCACACGCGGAACTGCAACGCGAGGCGATGGGGCGTCAGCTTGGGGTCGATCTTTCCATGGTCAGTAACAGCCAGATGCTCGACTCCATCGAGTATTACCTTTTCCCCAACGCCTGTTTCTTTCCCGGCATCGGCATTCCGCTGATCTACCGGTTCCGCCCCATCGATGTCGACCACTGCATTCACGAAATCCTCATGCTCAGGCCTAAACCGGCAAACAGCTCCGTTCCGCCGCCTGCTGAGGTGATCGAACTCGATATGGACACGAGCTACAAAACCGTACCGGCATTCGCAGCCACCGGCCTCGCCCACGTGCTCGATCAGGACACGGAGAACTTTTTCCGTCAGCGTGCCGGCATGAAGGCCTCCCGCAAAGCCGGACAAACTCTGGGTAACTATCAGGAAGCACGGATTCGTCACGTCCACCGGACGCTCGACAAATACCTCAACCGCTGAAGGCAGATCGTCTTGACCAAACCGTACCCGCACCCGGCGGTCGCCTGGAGCATCGTCGCACTCCTGGTCATCGCCTCTCTGGTGTCGTTTGTTGACCGCCAGGTGGTCGCGATCGTGGTTGAGCCGATGAAGCAGGATCTCGGTCTCAACGATTCACAGATCGGCTGGCTGTACGGCATTTTCGCCGTGTTCTATGCACTGGCCGCGCTGCCCATCGCCTGGCTTGCGGATAACCGTAACCGGATCTACATCATCAGCGCCGGGATCGGCTTCTGGTCGATGATGACGGCGGCATGTGGTATCGCCCAGAACTTCTGGCAGATCCTGCTGGCGCGCATGGGTGTCGGCGTAGGCGAAGCGACGCTGACACCTGCAACGAATTCGTTACTTGGCGACTACTTTCCCCGCGACAAGCTGCCGTTAGCGCTCAGCGTCTATCAGCTGGGACCGATACTCGGATCGGGTATCGCCTTCATCATCGGCGGAGTCGTACTCAGCGTGGTGATGGATCTGCCGCCGATGGTGTTGCCATTTTTTGGTGAGCTGCACCCGTGGCAACAGACGTTCATCTGGCTCGGTCTGCCCGGCATTCTGCTGGCGGTGGTGTTTCTCCTCCTGCCTGAGCCGGAACGGCGCACATCACCCACCGGGACACGCATGGCATTCGGTGAGGTGGCGAAGTTCTATCGGGACAATCCGCGCACCCTCTTCTGCCACCACCTGGGTTTCCTGTCCCTCAACCTGATGGGTTACGCGTTTGTGTTCTGGACGGTGTCTTACTTCGTACGTGTGCACGGCTTGAATGCGGCCGAAGCCTCGCAGACCTTTGGCTGGATATTCGCGATATTCGGGGCGCTCGGCCCTTTGATCACCGCCTGGCTTGGACGCCAGCTGGAATTGCGAGGGCGGGAAGATGCCAACATCAGCGCCGGCATGATTGGCGGCATGATCGCCATGCCCTTCATGATCGCTACCCAGTTCGCACCGGATCCGACCATCGCGTTCCTTCTCTACGTCCCGGCGATGTGTTTCATCAACTCGCCGTTCGGTATTGCTGCGGGTGCACTGCCTGTCATCGCCCCGGCGACGATTCGCGCGCAGGTCGCAGCCGTGAACATGCTGGTTGGCTCGTTCGGTATGATGCTCGGGCCACCGCTCGCCGGCTGGTTCAACACCTCGGTGTTCCCAGGCGCTGATGGCGTGCGCTGGTCAATCATCACCCTGACGCTGTGCTTCGGAACACTGGGTACTGTGTTGCTCTGGTTCGGCCGCAAACCCTATGCAGAAAGCCTGCGGCGGGCCAAGGCGTTCGGGTAACACCCTGACGGTTGAGCGCGGCTGTTGCCAGGAATAGTCTTGCGTTGCCAGAGGGGAGGGAGAGCAAATGAGCCAACTCGAAAAATACAATCTGTTCGATGACGCCGTACGCGAGTGTCCGTTCGCCTACCTGCAAACCATCCGCAATGAGCGCCCGGTGTACTTCATGAAGGAGCTCGGCGCGTTTTATGTGTCGCGCTATGAGGACATCCGCTACGTCAAGAAGCACCCTGAGCTCTTCTCCAACGACATCTATACGTATGGCTCCAACCGCGGCGGTCAGGTACGCAACATCGCTGAAGAGTATCGGGCGCAGAACGGCTGGAAACGGGTATCGACGCTGCAACGTACCGATCCGCCGGTGCATTCGATGTACCGCGCACTCATCAACGATGCGTTCACTGTGGCGAGGGTTCGGAAGATGACCGACTACGTGGAAACCTGCGTCAATGATCTCATCGACCGGTTCATTGACCGTGGCGAGTGCGACTTCGTCAATCAGTTCTCCATTCCCCTACCCTGCACGGTCATCGCCGATCAGCTGGGAGTGCCCCGCGACCGGATTCGCGACCTCAAACGCTGGAGCGACGCCATGCTCGCGCCGGGTGGTGGCTTCGTTGATGAAGCTGCTGCGGTGGAATGTGCCCGTCAGGTGGTAGAAGCGCAGAAGTTTTTCGCTTCGGTCATGGAAGAGCGTCGCTGCGACCCTAAGGATGACATCATTACCGATCTGGTTCGCACGCAGGTGACGGATAAGGACGGGGTAACGCGGCCGCTCGACATGTTCGAACTCCAGGATCTGCTCGACCAGTTGCTCACCGGCGGCAACGAAACCACCACCAATGCGATCGGCTCAGCGCTCATGTTGTTGCTGCAACGTCCCGGGACCATCGAGAAGATGCAGAACGATCCGAAGCTGATCCGCAACTTCATCGAAGAATCGCTGCGTTACGAAACGCCTGTGCTGCATCTCTGGCGCGTGGCGACCTGCGATACCGAACTCGACGGCGTGAAAATCCCGAAAGGATCGAGCCTCGCGCTGGGTTACGCCTCCGCCAATCGAGATGAATCCGTTTTTCCGGAGGGTGAGACCTTCGACATCGAACGACGAAAGGCCGGTGCGCATCTCGCATTCGGATCCGGGCCGCATCACTGCCCGGGTGCTGCGCTCGCCCGGCAGGAAATGTTCTCGACGTTCACCATATTGTTGCACCGGCTGAAGAACATTCGCCTCGCCGATCCCAATGACACCTTCGCACACGTCCCGTCGAGTTTTCTGCGTGGGCTGAAGTCGTTGAATCTGAAGTTCGACGTTGCGAGCCGGGAGCGCTACGCGCCGTCGGCATCGGTGTACTGATGTACGCGGCAAGCAACGGGAGTGTCACTTTCAGGTAACACTCTCGTGATCGAGGAATCAGGAACCCAAAGCGATCCCGTACATGGCGGACAGTACGAATCCGAACGCGGCGGTTGGCGCAACAATACCGGCAACAACGGAGTTCAACGGGTCGCTGATAATCCGTTCCGAAAGACTGCCCTGATCGGCTGATCCGTCGTGTCGCACGGCAGCTGCGGTTTCATGTGTATGGGGCTGGCTCATTTCGGCGGTTACCTCGTTTTCAGTTTCTGTGGATGCAGGTTTTTCTGCGCGCGCGACTCTATCTTCAGCCTCTTTTGGGGCAACTCGCTTATTGCGATCCGATTCATCGGGATCGCCTCGTGATGCATGATCCGCTGGACATGCACGGTTCAGGACTCAAGGGTATAGCGGGATCACAGGACAATCCGCTTTGCCCCGTGACCTGCAGCGATCCCGTTTGCTGAGAGACTCTTGAGGAATTCGGCGGCGGCTGGGAATATGAGGCTTCTCCGAGGTCGCGGGCAGTCAGGGGAATGTCCGCAACTTTCCCGAATTCACCGGCCGCCTGCGCCATTTGTATGGAATTACCATGACCCAGATTCGTCCCGGACTGAAACTCAAGAGCGCGGTCTGTACCGCGGAAGTGATGATCATCAAAGCCCTGGCAGGGGTTGAGCTGACCTGTGGTGGCGCCGCATTGATCGATGCCAAAGCGACGGCACCGGCGGGTGTTGCGGCGGACGACAGCCAGATGACCGGCTGCGAGATCGGCAAGCGCTACGTGAATGGCGACCAGAGCCTGGAAGTGCTGTGTGTCAAACCGGGTAAAGGCGGGCTCGCTGCGAACGGTGCCGCACTCACGCTGAAGGATGCGAAAAAACTGCCCTCTTCAGATTAAGAGTCGGATTGATCCATGAACATCTCCATGTTCCTGCAGATGGCTGCGGAGACGTTTCCTGACCGGATTGCACTGGTCAATCCGGACGGGCGCCACTCCTACGGCGATCTCTACAATTCAGCCCAGGCGGCTGCACGACTGATCAGCGATAGTGGCTGTGAATATGTCGCCTTGCTGGATACAAGCAGCGAAGCAGTCGCTATCGCGCTAATGGGTGCAGCGCTTGCCGGCAAGCCCTATGTACCCCTGAACTATCGCCTGACGGATGCAGAGCTTGTCGGTCTTGCCGAACGAATCACGCCAGCCTTCGCCATCGTTGGAGAGGACCATCTGGCGCGCTTTCCGACAGCCGGTGGTTCAAAGGTTTACGCCCGCCGGGCATTCCTCGACACGTTGCGAGCCGACACCGAGCTCTACGAGAATCCTGATATCGATCCGTCGGCTGTCGCGGTACAACTGTTTACCAGCGGCACCACAGGCAAACCCAAGGCTGCAATCCTGCGGCACGAGCATCTGGTGTCTTACATCCTGGGTTCTGTGGAATTCATGTCTGCGGAAGAGGAAGAAGCGACCCTCGTCACCGTACCGCCCTATCACATCGCCGGCATCTCCGCGGTGATGAGCTCGATTTATGCCTGCCGGCGAATCGTACAGTTACCGGATTTCACTCCGAAGGACTGGTTGCACCTCGCCCATAGCGAACAGGTCACCAACGCCTTTGTGGTTCCGACGATGCTCTCGCGCATCATTGATGACCTGAAGAGGGATGCTTCGCTGCCAAAACCGGCAGCCATGCGGGCTATCGCCTATGGTGGCGGCAAGATGCCCGTACAGGTGGTGCAAGCGGCACTGGATATCTTTCCGGAGGTCAACTTCACCAACGCCTACGGTCTCACCGAGACGAGCTCGACCATTGCCCTGCTCGATCCGGACGACCACCGGGCTGCATACTCAAGCGACGAACCTCACGTTCGTAAACGACTGGGTTCTGTGGGCAGGCCTCTGCCGGGTGTGGAGATGGAAATCCGCGACGATGATGGTCGTGTTTGCGGGCCGAATGAAGCCGGTGAAGTATTCGTTCGCGGTCCGCAGGTTTCCGGTGAGTATCTGGAACGCAACGCTTTGTTGGCCGATGGCTGGTTCCCCACCCGAGATTCGGGATACATGGATGAAGACGGCTATCTCTTCCTGTCCGGACGTGCGGACGACGTCATCGTCCGTGGCGGTGAAAACATCTCGCCGGCAGAGATCGAAGACGTGTTGTTGTCACACTCCGACGTTCTGGACGTCGCGGTCGTGGCGATCCCGTCCGTCGAGTGGGGCGAAACGGTAGGTGCTGCAGTAGTGCTTTCGCCCGGCACGTCGGTTGAAGCCGGCGTGTTGCAAGCTATGGTGAAAAACGCGCTGCGTTCATCCCGCGTGCCGGAAAAAGTGCTGTTCGTTGACGCCCTGCCCTATAACGAAACCGGCAAGCTCCTGCGGCGCATCGTCAAAACATACTTCGCCTGACGCATCCATGGTACCCGCTAGTTCCAATCCACTGGCGGTCACTGCGGTGTGTTGGCTCGATACTCTGAAGCAGCTTGCGAGCACCGCTGAACTGAATCGTCTTGACGCTATCGAACTTCTCGAAGCACGCTCGGTCCTGTTTGATCTTTACGCACAACCCGGCCGATCACCCGGTGGCTCCTGCCGCTTTCTGCGAACCACGGACGGTGTGATCGCGCTGCATCTCTCGCGGGACGACGACTGGGCACTTCTACCCGCCTGGTTTCAGGTTGATCAAGCCATTCACGCTTGGGATGGAATCGAAACAGCAGTTGCTGAACGATCACGCCATGAGCTCTTACCCCAGGGCATCGATCTTGGGCTTGCAGTGGCTTGCACCGACGAGAAACTCCCGGCTTCTGGTACTCCGCCCCTTGTTCCTTCGAGCAGGATCCTTAAAAAACCAAGGGTGCTTGATCTTTCCACACTGTGGGCGGGTCCACTCTGCGGCCAACTTTTGTGGCTCGCAGGCGCGGATGTCACTCGCATCGAATCCAGGAGCCGACCCGATCCGTCGCATAGCACCAATTCTGCCTTCCACGAACATCTGAATGGCGGAAAGCGGCTTCAAACGGTCGATTTCCATTCGGCACATGAGATCAACGAGTTCATTGGGTCGCTTCGGCATGTGGACATTGTCATCGAAAGTGCGCGTCCGCGGGCGCTGCCACAACTCGGTATCGATCCGCGCAAGATGCTTGAACGTTTCCCGCACCTCACCTGGGTCAGCATCACGGCCTACGGTCGACAGCCCTTTGATGGCATGCGCATCGGCTTTGGTGATGATGTCGGCATTGCCGCGGGGCTCAGTACCCTTCTGCACGAGCACACCGGCACCTGGGATGTCGTGGGCGATGCCATCGCCGATCCGCTCACGGGCATCCGCGCTGCGGGACTCGCGCTGTCATCCTTCTGCAACGGCGGCGGACAACTCATCGACGTTCATCTGGTGGGTTGTGTGCAAGAGGCAATCGAAATCGCGAGTCGCGACCACGGTCGTTCTGGCCTGATCAGTGATCTCGCTCAGTGGCACCACACAACCCGATGCTGATTCGCAATGCGAGCCTGTTGGATGGCGCGGCCATTGATGTTCGCCTTTCGGGCAGCAGGATCAGCGAACTCGGCCGGTTGCAGGCATTGGCCCGTGAGCCGGTGATCGATGCATCCGGCAGCTGCTTGCTGCCTGGGTTGCACGACCACCACATTCACCTGCGTGCAACATCAGCCGCGCTGGACTCCATACGCTGTGGTCCACCCGAGGTGCATTCCGCAGAAGAACTGCAGGAACTCCTGGCAACCGCCGCCACCCGGAATGCCACTGGCTGGATCCGTGGCATGGGTTACCACCCTTCCGTAGCCGGCGAGATCAACCGTGATTGGCTCGACCGCGTAGTCCCAACCACTCCCGTCCGCATTCAACACCGGTCAGGTCGGTTGTGGATTCTCAATAGCGCAGCTATCGATCTTCTTAAACAGCGCGCGCGATCTTTGGTTCCGAATTCACTGTCGACAATCGACTCCGCAGAGGACGGTCGTTTCCTGGACACGGATACACTCTTCGCTGACGTACTAGGCCACAGGGCTCTGCCGATTGCGGCAATCAGCAGACAGCTGGCGAGCTACGGCGTGACTGGCATCACCGACATGAATCCTGGCAACGGACCGGATGACCTGAGCGCAATGTTCGGATGGCAGAGGTCAGGCGATCTCCTGCAACGGGTTTCGCTTGCCGGCAAGGCAAGCCTCTCGGGTCTTGCATCGAAGTCAATGATCTCGATCAGTTCACTCAAGGTTCATCTGCATGACCATGATCTGCCGGAACTCGATGCTCTGAGTCAGGCGATCCGCGAGGCCCATAAACTGGATCGGCCGGTTGCGGTGCACTGCGTCACTGATCTGGCGCTGATCTTCACCGTCGCGGCCTTCGAATCCGCGGGCACAATCCCGGGAGACCGGATCGAACATGCCTCGGTCACACCCGACGAGATGTTCGAACCGCTGCGTCGGCTCGGCCTCATCGTCGTCACGCAGCCACACTTTATCCATGAACGTGGGCGCACGTATCTGCAGGATATTCCGGTGGCAGAGCATCACCTCTTGTACCGCTGCCGCTCGTTTCTCAACGCGGGCGTCGCACTTGCGGGAGGCTCTGATGCGCCCTTCGGTGCGCCGGATCCCTGGGCGGCGATGCGCGCCGCGGTCAATCGTGCAACGTCAGACGGCACCATCATAGGCCCGGATGAATGCTTGACGCCTGAAGAGGCACTGGCCCTCTTCACCGGACGAGCGGAACGACCTGATCTGCCAAGGAACATCACCGTTGGCGAACTCGCTGATCTTTGTCTTCTCGATCAACCCTGGTCAGTGGTGCGAAAGGATCTGGATGCCCGCCACGTACGCATGACCATTATCGACGGCAAACCGATCAACGGATTTCATCAATAAGACCCCACGCAAGCGCCTGCTCCGTGTCAATGTCAGCGCCGGTCAGGGCCATATAGGCTGCTCGTTGCCGACCGATGCGGCAGGGAATACTGACGCAGCCGCCCGCGCCCGGAATGAGACCCATGGCGATTTCGGGTAATCGGAAGAACGTCCCTTTGATCGCGGTGATATGTGCCGCAAAAGCGGAGAGTTCGATGCCCGCACCGATGCACGCGCCGTGTACTTCGAAATGAACGCGCTCGCGACAGGCAGCGAGATACTGTGCCGGCATGCGCACCGAGCGGATGAAGTGACCTTCAGCAAGATCCCGTTGGTTACCGAATTCACCGAGATGACCACCGGCACAGAACACGGGTCCCTCACCCCGCACCTTCACCTGGCGAATCGAGTCGTCGATCAGTGCGAGCCGGAAGATATCCGCCAGTCCATCACGCATGGCGGCGCTCAGCGCATTCCGGTTTTCCGGGTAGTTCAGGACAACCTCAAGCACGTCACCCTGCCGATCACATCGCAGCGCCGGTTTGTCCGGCACTTTGGAGCGCGAATGTCGCGGATCATGTGCAGCAAGCCAGCTCGCGAACTCCTGTCCACCGAGCAGCGTTGCATAGCCCAGCGATTCAACCGCAAGCGCGGAAGGGATATCGAGTCTCTCCCCGGCGCGCAGTACTTGCACCAGCACCATGGATGCGCGCGGGTAGCGAACAATAGCGTTTGTGACCGCCTGCAGCTGCCCCGTGTCGTGGACCAGGACATCGACGAGCGCCACCAGTTCAGCGGCAAGCGATTCCCTGGATCCGGCAGTCTGCGACCATCCGATGACCGGCAAGGACTGATGCGTGAGCCTCACGCCCAGCGCCGCACGTGCTGCCGGCGCTAGTGCGGCACAATCATCGAGGTCGAGTATCAGGTACGGTTCACTGCCCGCATCCGCGGTATTCGGCTCGAGCAACCTCGCCGAAAGTTCATCGGCACTGAGCACATCGAACCCGTGTTTCAACACCTGCTGACCAAACCGTTGCGCATTGCATTCAGCCTTATCGGCAACCTCGGAACCACGGTATCCTAAGCTCCCTCGGGGTGACAACGCGCCTCGGATCCACACCTGAATCTGTAACCATACGAAGCTGACAAATGACCGACAACGCCGCACTGGATTCCTTTCGCAGCGAGCTGAAGGGCTGGCTGAACCAGAATTTCCCCAAGAGCCTCACGGGTAAAGCCATGCTCTACATGGGTTTTGACCACAACGTGCCGATGGAAGGAGATGCCCTGCGTTGGCGCCAGGCACTGGCCGAGCGGGGTTACGGTGCGCCCACGTGGCCGAAGGACTATGGCGGTGCGGGTCTGACTGCAACCGAAGCACGCGTACTGGGTGAAGAAATCGCCGCCGCAGGTGCGTTCAATCCGATCCCGTTGCTGACCGGTATGGGTACCACCATGGTCGGGCCGACAGTGCTCGAATACGGCACTGAAGAGCAGAAGAAGAAACACCTGCCGCCCATCGCCCGAGGTGAAGTGCGCTGGTGCCTCGGCCTCTCGGAACCCAATGCAGGTTCAGACCTCGCCTCACTCGCCACCCGCGCGGTCGACAAGGGCGACTACTGGGAAGTGAACGGCCAGAAGATCTGGACCTCAGGAGCGGACATCTCCCAATGGTGTGGCGCGTTGGTCCGTACCGATTCGAACGCCGCAAAGCGCGACGGCTTGAGTTTCCTGCTCTTCACCATGGATCAATCCGGTGTCACCACGAAGCCTATCCGTCTCATCGCCGGCGCCTCGCCGTTCTGCGAAACCTTCTTCAACGATGCCCGTGGTGACAAGACTGATCTGCTCGGCCCGATGAACGAAGGCTGGACGGTAGTGAAGCGCCTACTGCAACACGAACGCCAGAGCCAGACCGGCGCATCACCGATCGCCTCCACAGGCGCAACGCTCTCCCAGCTGGCCAAACAGTACGTCGGCGTCAATGAGCGCGGTGAGCTGAACGACCCGGATCTGCGGCTGCGGCTGGCATCCCACCTGATGGATTCAAGAACCCACTCGTTCACCTTGCAACGGATCGCCGCTGAAGCACGTGGCAATCCGAAGGTCACTGCTGCGGCGTCGATCCTCAAGAACAGTGCCACCAACGTAGCTCAGACCCGGGCGGAACTGACTCTCGAGATCATGGGTCACCAGGGGCTCGGCTGGGAGGGCACCACCTACTCCGCCGAAGAAATCGAAGCCGTGCGCAGCTGGCTCTCCGGCAAGGCGATGTCGATCTATGGCGGCTCCTTCGAAGTCCAGAACAACATCATTTCCAAGAACATTCTCGGCCTGCCCGAGACCACACAGAAGGGTTGAGCCACCATGGCCGTACTGACTGAAGAACAGACCATCCTCCGTGACCAGGCGATTGCCTGGGTCAACGCCGACGCGCCGGTGCAGGCATTTCGAAAGATGCGCGACAGCGGCAGCACCACCGGATTTGCACCCCACACATGGAAAGCCATCTGCGAAATGGGCTGGACCGGTATCATCATTCCGGAAGCCCATGGCGGTTCCGACCTGGGTTACATGACCTTTGGCCTGGTACTCGAAGAACTCGGCAAGCAGCTCGTGGCATCACCCCTTTACGCATCTGGCCTGGTGGCGGCGACGGCACTCCGTCTTGCTGGCACCGACGCCCAGAAAGAGTCTTGCCTGCCGGCGATCGCGAATGGCGAAGCCATCGTCACGCTGGCAATCGACGAAGGGCCGAAACATGCACCCGACACGCTGGCAATGTATGCAGAACGCACACCAAACGGTTGGCGACTCAACGGCCGCAAGACCTTTGTCCCCGAAGGTGGCAGTGCAACCCATCTGATTGTTGCCGCACGCAGCGGCAAGGATGTGGTATTGCTGCTCGTCGATGCGAAAGCTGCGGGGGTTACGAGAGAAATCCTGAAAACCGCCGACAGCCGTGGTTATGCCAACATCACCTTCAACAACGTCGACGTGGCTGCAACCGCGCTGCTCAGCGCCGGTCATGGTCAGGCGACACTGGATGCGATTCTTGATCGCGCTCGCGCCGGCATTGCTGCAGAAATGCTGGGTACTGCATCAGCAGCATTCGACATGACCCTCGAATATCTGAAGACCCGTAAACAGTTCGGCCAGGTGATCGGCTCTTTCCAGGCCCTCGGTCATCGTGCCGCCGAGCTCTATACGGAAATGGAACTAACCCGCTCCGCCGTGGAAGCTGCGCTGCAGGCCATCGACGCGGGCAGCAAGGATGTGCCTCTCCTCTGTTCACTGGCGAAGTTCAAGGCAGGCGCTTATCTGCACCGGATGTCGAACCAGCTGATCCAGATCCATGGCGGCATCGGCATGACGGATGAGTTCAACGCCGGCTTCTACCTGAAACGTGCACGCGCTGTTGAAGCGCTGTACGGCGGCCAGGGTTTCCACCGCGACCGTTACGCGCGGTTGTCAGGGTTCTGAGACCTTGGTCAGACGGGTGCAGGCGAGCCTACACCCGCTCTGAATCAGACTGCGGCGAGATCAGGCGTTGTCGTCTGCTCGAGTGAGGAAGGCACGCAGTACTGCAAGAAATCCCGGGGTGTTCTGCTGGGCAACGTTGTGTCCACAATCAGGCACCTCAACAAACTCACCCGCGGGCAGTACGTTCGCAAAGCGCTCCGCTGCGTCCCGCAGCAGTACCGTAGAAGTTGCTCCACGCACCACCAGCACCTTACAACGGATCGACCGCATGGTTTCGAGGTCAGGTATAGAGGGCACTGAAGCGTTGGTGTGGAACCGCCGGCGGTCTGCCTTTGGTACATATTTACCATCAGCGCGGCGGATGAGGTTGTACTTGAGCGTGCGTTCGATGTGCTCCCGGGAACGATACGGGTCGTACTTCATTACCCGGTCGAGGAACTCATTCATGTCATCGAACTCGACATTGCGACCAACAAACTCGCGGATGAGTTTTCGCCCTTCGTCGTTCACCTCCGGGCCTATATCGACCACCACCAGCTGACGAACCAGTTCCGGCGCGTGAAGCGCCAGTTCGCTCGCGACCAGCCCACCCATGGAGTGTCCGATCATGATGCACGGGCGGCCGATGGTGGTGCGAATGAACGCCTCGGCATCCCGCATGAGTTCCGGCACATCGTAGTGGGCGCCGCGACTCCACTCGGAGTCACCGTGCCCTCGTTGATCGAGTGCGTATACGGACCACTCACCACACAGGTTAAGGCTGACCAGGTCCCAGCTGTGTGCCGACTGATTACCTCCGTGCAGGATCAGCACCGGCGCTGCGTCAGCCTCACCCCAGTGCAGAAAATGAAACCGTTGATGCCGCAGCACCGTGTTGGCAGAGACAAAACGTACCGATTCGGGATGGGTGATGCCGAGGTCATGAGCGCTTGACCTGAGGCTCTCGAATTCTGGACCCGTGGCCAGATCCAGGGCGCCGGTGCTGTCGCTGAAACGGTTGAGATACATCGTCCGGATCTGCAGTGTGATTCGGGCAAGCCTACCGTCCGGATGCAGTGATTGTCGAAAACGCTTGAGGCATATGCCGCGGGCGAACACACTCCAGCCCACCTACCTTCGAGAGCTGTCTCCGTGATCCTCTACGACATGACCCAGGCCCCGAATCCGCGTCGCGTGCGGATTTTTATTGCTGAAAAAGGCACCCCGGTTGAGCTGCGCACCATCAACATGATGGCCGGCGAGCACAAGACCCCGGAACATCTCGCCCGGCATCCAAGCGGCAAGATCCCCGCGCTCGAAACGGACGATGGCCAGTTCATCGGTGAGAGTGTGGCGATCTGCCGCTACCTCGAGGCCATGCACCCGAAACCGGATCTTCTCGGCAGCACGCCACTCGAAGTCGGCCGCATCGACATGTTCAACCGCATCCTCGAGTTCGAACTCTGGTCGCAGATCGGCACCAGCTGGGTGAATGGCCCGGTGGTTGCCAAGATGGCTGCAGGCCGCTTCAAGCAGATCCCGGAAGCGAAGGCAGCCAGCGATACGAATACCCACCGTTTCTACGAACGGCTGAATCGTGAACTCGGCACCCGCAGTCACATGGCCGACAACCGGTATTCGATTGCGGACATCACGGCCCTGGTGGCGATCGACTTCGCATCATCGATGGTAGGTCTCAAGCCCGCGGACAACCTCAAAAACCTGTGGGAATGGCACGCCCGCATGAGTGCGCGCCCGAGCGCCAAGGCATAACCGCCCTCAGCGCGACTTAATAGAGTTCTGATCAATTCGCCTCCTGCGAATTGATCAAGTCGGGGGCCTTAGGCCCCCTCGCATTTTCCATACGTATCGCGCAGGCTTCGTACGCGCCACACGCATGGAAAATGGCGGTGTATCCGTGGCACGCTTCAGCGTGCCTGGCTCCTGGCCAGCTCGCGGAACTGATCGATGCTCGCCAGCACGTTGCGCAGACGGTCCTTGACCGCGAATACCCCACTGATTCCGCTGTCGAATTCCACGAATGGCATCCAGCCGAAGGCACCGCCGTCGCTCACTGCCAGTGAGCCGCCTGCTGTATCGCGCCGTTCAATCCAGGTTCCCAACCCGTAGCGGATGGTTGGATCGTCCGCGTATGCGGAGAACCCGATCTCCATACCGGTGGTCTGCTCCCTGAACATCTCTGCGACCATCGCTGCGGACACAATCCTGCGACCATCGTATATGCCGCCCGCTGCGAGCATCTGCACCAGTCGTCCGTAGTCGCGCATGGATGAGACCGCCGTACCGGCGACCCAGGGGTTTCGCGTACGACTACCGTCGACCCGTAGCTTGTTGCCGCCGCCAAAGCCGAGCGCTCGGCCATCTTCTTCGGAGGCGAGGCCGAACTCCGTTTGCGCCAAATCAAGCGGATCTTTCACCCGCTCGGCGAAGAGCTCGTACCAGGTTCTGCCGGTGACCAATTCAGCGAGATGAGCGCCCACCTGGAACCCGGTGCCACCGTAACGCAGTTTGGTGCCCGGAGGCTCCTGCAGGGGAAGCGCAGCGATGCGACCGACACACTCGGCCATGGTCATGTCGATGTCCATGATGCCTGTGACCCGACTCGGCAGCCCCGATGTACAAGACAGGCAATGCCGCAGGG
>Ga0194132_10002666_pt1 | contig 32987 bp, 32 predicted proteins | sample TA2KigOf80mmetaG_FD_148612 | JGI IMG/M metagenome (GOLD analysis project Ga0194132, IMG submission 148612) | Freshwater microbial communities from Lake Tanganyika, Tanzania - TA2015054 Kigoma Offshore 80m | ecosystem: Environmental > Aquatic > Freshwater > Lake | place: Tanzania: Lake... | reverse complement strand
TGAGCCGCTTCGCTTGATCGATGCGCAGGCCGCCGTACTCCCGTCGCCACCGATAGAAGGTCTGGTCGGTTACCCCAAGGACCTTGCACACCTGGGCCACGGTCTCTCCCCTGGCCAGGCGCACCTCCGCTTCCCGGAGCTTGTTGATGATCTCCTCTGCCGCAAACCGTTTCCTTGGCATCGCTGCCTCCCTTTCCGTCCAGGCATTTTCCCACTTTGCGCCTGGTCTAGTTTTTGGGGGGCAGGTCATGTGGATCACCGGCCACGCTATCGGTGCGTTCGTCCGTCTCTCTTTCCGTGATTCCGGGCTCGGTATCCGAGAGGAGCACCTGGCGGAGATTTTCGAACCGTTTTTCACGACGAAAGAGCCCTCCACGGGCTCGGGTTTGGGGCTGAGTATCAGCCAGCGGATCGTCTCGGGGCATGGCGGCAGGCTGTACGCGGTAAGCGAAGCCGGCAAGGGGGCAACCTTCGTCGTGGAGCTACCTATCACAGACGCACACTCGAGTGCGCCACTGCATTAAGGAAAGGACGAGATGTCGCGCTTTGCCCTGTGCATGGTCCTGGTGTGGATCCTCTTTGCCACCACCGCGATCTTTGCCATGGATACCGCCCGTGACGGCATCCTTCTTTCGCCGGACGGCACAGAGCTGGGGAGTGCCTCCGTACGGCGCTGGGAGATAGATGCGACTGGGGGCATCGCGGCGGCAACGATTGAATGGGTGGCGTGGACTCAAGCAGAGTATGAAGTTGCGGTGGCCCTGCGCAACGCCGAGCGGCATCTTGTCAGTTGCGGGCTGACGCGAACGCCGCTGCAAGAGCAGGGGACCTACAATACGGTCGTCCCGTTCCTGGGCAAGCCGGTGGACGCAAGTGTCATTGCCTCCAGCGCCGTAACGGTCCGCGTGGCGGAGGAAGGTTAGTGCGAAAACGTGGGAGACGAGTCAGCTTCATGGGAAACATACATGCCAGCCATCAAGTCGCCTCAGGGCCCTTGGTGTACCATCACTTCTGTGGGAAAACGGAAGGCCCATCCCAGCATGGCAACGTGGGAGGGAAGAGCATAGGCCAACCGTTTGCCGGGAAAACGCCGGCTGGGGCTCGCTTCATTCCCATGCCGGGGCGTGAAGCTCTGGCAATGCATTGCGACCGGGTGTAAAGATCGTGACTGCATCGCCGCCGCCAAAGATCTTGATTGTGGATGACGAGGGAGACATGCGCGATCTCCTCCGCGCCACGCTGGCGCGCGCCAGCTGCACATTGCTCTTTGCCAGGAGCGGCCAGGAGGCTCTGGCCATGGCCAGGAAGGAACGCCCTGCGGTCATCCTTCTGGACGTGGTGATGCCGGACATGCTTGGCTGGGAGGTCTTGCGTGAGGTGAAGGCCGATCCGGCAACGCGGCCCGCCCGTGTGTTGATGCTGACGGGGCTTGCTCGGAAGGCGGTCTTTCGGGTCGCCTTTGACTTGGGCGCTGACGGTTTCCTTGCGAAGCCATTCACCCCAACAGAGGCGTATCAGCGGGTGCAGGACTTGCTCCGGCTTGCGGCCAAGACGGCATCGGCCGCCGAGCTCACCCCCGAGCAAGAGAACGCCTTTTCAGGGCTGTTCGATAAGCAGTGATCACAGCATCCGCTGAAGGTAGAGGGCATCCAGCCATTTGCCGAACTTGAAACCGGCTTCCCGTAGGAGGCCGGCATGCAGGAAGCCGAATTTCTTGTGCAAGGCCATGCTTGCAGGCTGCTCTGAATCAACCGCTGCGATGATGGTGTGATGGCCTAGCCCTTTCGCCCGCTCCACCATATCGCGCATCAATGCGCTGCCGATCCCCCTGCCGTGTAGCCCTTCCTGCACATAGACAGAGTCTTCCACCGTTCGGCTATAGGCCTCCCGAGGGTGGAACTTGGAGAGCGAGCCCCAGCCGACGACGTTGCCTCCAAGCTCGGCGATGGTGACCGGGTGCTTGGGCCCGTGCATGCTGAACCAAGCGGCGCGTCCTGCCGCAGTCTCCGGCTCCGTCTGATAGGTGCAGGTCGAGTTGAGAACGTAGTAGTTGTAGATATCGTTGATTTTTGCAAGGTCACTTTCCTTCGCAAGGCGGATCGTAATTGCTTCCATCGTGGTGCTTTCTGCGCTTTGATGCGGGCGGCTAGTCTAGCAAGGCATCTGAAGAGCCTCAAATCGCGTCACGCGTATGATCAGCCCTAACTCGGGTCGTTCGGCTGCGTTCCTCCGTACAGAAGAAGGCGGCCCAAAAGTCGCAGTTTTCTGTATACTCTACATAAGACACGATCCGGCTTCTTGTGACCTCGGAGTCCGGGTGCTACTATTACTATATAAGAAAGTTTTGAACTGAGTCCAATATGGCGCAGCAGTACGAATCGCTGTCCGCCCTTCATCAGTCGTGCCTCTCTTGCACCGCTTGCGAGCTCTCCAAGCAGCGTACCCGCGTTGTCCCCGGCGAGGGCAGCGAGAAGGCCCAAGTAATGTTCATCGGCGAGGGACCGGGCTACAACGAGGACCAGCAGGGACGCCCCTTTGTGGGCCAAGCAGGAAAGTTGCTTGACGAACTGATCGCCTCCATCGGGATGAAGCGGTCGGACGTCTTTATCGCCAATGTCGTCAAATGCAGGCCGCCCGGAAATCGCGACCCCTTGCCGGCCGAGATTACCGCCTGCTCGGACTGGCTCAACGAGCAGATACGGCTTATCAGTCCCAAAGTCATCGTGACGCTGGGGCGGTACTCCATGGCGAAGTTTTTCCCTGGTGACTCCATCAGCAAGGTCCACGGTTCGCCGCGCAAGATCGGCGGTGTGGTTGTTCTGCCGGTCCACCATCCGGCGGCGGCGCTTTACCAGCAGAGCTTGAAGCAGACCCTGCAGAGTGACTTCAAAAAGATCCCCCAAATCCTGAAGGAAGCGGCAAAAGTGGAAGAGGCTAAGACGGAGCCGAAACAACTGGGCCTTTTCTAGGCCATGAGCGAGTGTGCATGAGTAAAGAGAAACTGCGAGTCATACCCTTAGGCGGCCTGGGCGAGATAGGCAAGAACATGATGCTCCTTGAATACGGGGATGACATCATCGCCGTAGACGCAGGCGTCATGTTCCCTGACGAGGAGATGCTGGGGGTGGACCTTGTCATCCCCGACATGACCTACCTTCGGGAAAAGGCCGAAAAGTTCCGCGGCATCGCCGTCACCCACGGACACGAGGACCACATCGGCGCGCTGCCCTACGTCCTCGGCGAGTTCGAGGCCCCGGTCTATGCCTCCCGCCTTACCCACGGGCTCATCAGAGTGAAGCTCCGGGAGAGCAAGGGCCTCAAGGATGCGCCCATCGAGGAGATACGGCCTGGCGAGCGCATCCGCATGGGCAAGTTCGATGTGGAGTTCTTCCGCGTGTGCCACAGCATCCCGGACGCGATGGGCGTGGCCATCCGCACGCCTGTGGGAACCGTTATCCACACCGGCGATTTCAAGTTCGACCACACGCCGGTGGACGGCCGCGCCTCCGACCTGGCGAAGCTGGCCTCCTTCGGCAGCGAGGGTGTGGCGCTCTTGATGTCAGACTCCACCTACGCCGAAGTCCAGGGTTTCACGCCCTCAGAGCAGCTGGTGGGCGAGACGATGCTGCGCGTGATCGGCCAGGCTGAGGGGCGCGTTATCGTCGCCACCTTCGCCTCCCTGATCTCACGCGTTCAGCAGATAGCGGAGGCGGCCATCAAGCACAACCGGCGCATCGCCATCGTGGGGCGCAGCATGGTGGAGAACGTGCAGATGGCGCTCAAGCTCGGCTACTTGAAGTTCCCGGAAGGGACGCTGGCGCGCATTGATGAAGTGGAGATGCTGCCGCCTAACCGGGTGGTCATCATCACCACCGGCGCCCAGGGCGAGCCGACCTCCGCGCTCGTGCGCATGGCGAATGAGGACCATCGCGAAGTAGCGCTGCGGGAGGGCGATACGGTCATCATCTCCGCCACGCCCATCCCCGGCAACGAGACCCTTGTTCACAAAACGGTGGATAACCTCCTGCGCCTTGGCGTGAAGGTCATCAATGACCGGATGGACACTGTCCACGTCCATGGCCACGCCGCGCAGGAAGAGCTCAAGACGATGATCAGCCTCACCAAGCCGAAGCACTTTGTTCCGATCCATGGGGAGTACCGCCACCTTGTGGCCCATGCGGCCATCGCCAAGTCTCTGGGCATCAGCGAGAAGAGAACGTTCATCATGGAAGATGGCGATGTTCTGGAGCTTGACCATGAACACGCCCATCGCCATGGGCGTGTTCAGTCCGGGCCTATCTACGTGGACGGCCTTGGGCGATGGGAAACTGAGAGCGTGGTCCTTCGGGACAGGCGGATGCTCTCCAAGGATGGCATCGTCGTCGTCTTCCTCGTTGTAGACAGCCGCACCTCGCGGCCTGTCCGCAAGCCTGAGATCGTCTCGTACGGCTTTCTTGAGGAAGAAGAGAGCCAGGTGCTGACCCAGGCGAAGGGCCTGATCATTGAGACCCTAAGCCATGATATGGGCCAGGTGGAGATTCCCTTTGTCCAGACCAAGGTCAAAGAGGCCTTGGGCCAGTTCTTCTACAAGGCGACAAAGCGTCGCCCGATGATCATCCCGGTGGCGATGGGGCTATAGCGGAGGCGCGCCGTGGCAAGAACAAGCGGACCTTTAGGAGCAATCAAGAGTTTCGCCGCCTCTCCGGGCGGCGCTATCAAGAGCCTCTTTACCGTCTCCGTTTGGCACGAGATGCTCGCCGGGCTCCTCCTCATCGGCTTTGGCGCGCTCCTTTATTTCACCCACGCCACCTGGTGGCGGAATATCGGCTTCGGCAGCCTCATCGCCGTTCCCTTTGCGATCGTCTTTATCGCCGCGTTCTCCGGGCGGCCCATGTCCGTTATCCGCAGGTGGAACCTGTGGATAGGCGCGGCGCTGATCGCCATGATGTTGTGGGGCGCACTGTGCTTCTTCTTTACCGGCGCCGGCGCGCTGGCGGAGGCGAGCGTGGGTGGCTACATGGGCGGCCATATCCTTGGCGCGCCCCATGTCGGCGGCGGTTTCCGCGTCGCCTTTCTTGGGATACTCGGGTTGATCTTCATCGCGCCGTCGCAGGCCGCGTGGGCGGTCGCTAGGGCCTCGGTGGCGATGGGGTGGCTTACCCATCACGGCGCGCGGTATCTCTTCATCGGCATCAAGAAGGCGTGGGGCAAGTTCGTCTTTGCCACCATCTGGACCGGCGATGCGCTCAAAGGTTGGCTGGACCGCCGCCGCGGGATCGCCGTTCCCGAGAGCTTGGCCCAAGCGCCTTCCGGAGATGGGGTCGCAGCCGCTCCCACGGAAGGGACGGAGAAGCAGGCGACGGTCGAGGCCGCGGAGCAGAAGGCCAAAGAGGCAAAGCCTCCCAAGCAGAAGAAGCAGAAACTGTCTGCAAGCGGCGAACTGATGGAGGACGGCAAAGACTATCTGGAGAAACAGGCTGACAACGGCGGCTGGCGGCTCCCCTCGATCAAGGTTTTGGAGCACGTCGCCTCCTCTTCGCCAAGCGATTCCGATAATAAGTCGCGCGCCGCCGCCATCGAAGAGGCCATAGCCAGCCACGGCATAGAGGCCAAGGTGGTGGAGATCAGCCCCGGCCCGGCCGTCACGCAGTTCGGCCTGGAGCCCGGCTGGATCCGGAAGTATAAGGAAGTGCGCCTACGCGATGAAGACGGCAAACTGATGGTGGATGAGGATGGCGAGCCTGTGGTGAAGCGCGAAGAGACCTCCAAGGTGCGCGTGAAGGTTGACGCCATCGCAGGCCTTGATAAGGACCTTGCTCTGGCCCTCGCCACGCCTAGCCTCCGCATCGAGGCGCCGATCCCCGGCAAGGCGCTGGTCGGTATCGAAGTGCCGAACTCGAAGTCGGAAGTCGTCGGCTTCCGCTCCATATTGGAGTCGGCCGCCTTTCAGAAGATGCGTGCCAAGAGCAAGCTCGCTATCGCCCTGGGCAAGGGTACCGGCGGCGAGCCTGTTGTGGCTGACCTGGCGAAGATGCCGCACGTCCTTGTTGCAGGCGCCACCGGCTCCGGCAAGAGCGTCTGCATGAACGCGACTATCGCGTCCATCCTCATGTACGCCACGCCGAAGGATGTCCGCTTCCTGATGGTGGACCCCAAGCGCGTAGAGCTGACGCCCTATAACAGCATCCCGCACCTTGTCACTCCGGTCATCGTGGACGTAGACCAGGTCGTCAGCGCGCTGAAGTGGGCGCTCTGGGAGATGAGCGAGCGCTATAAGAAGCTGGCGGCTGTAGGCGTTCGCAATATCGAGGCCTACAACAGGAGCAAGCAGGTGGCGGAGCCGATGCCCTTCCTGGTCATCTGCATAGACGAATTGGCCGATCTGATGATGACGGCGCCTATGGATGTGGAGCACGCGCTCACCCGCTTGGCCCAGCTTGGCCGCGCCACCGGCATCCACCTCATCGTCGCCACCCAGCGCCCCTCAGTGAACGTGGTCACGGGCCTCATCAAGGCCAACTTCCCCACGCGCATCGCCTTCGCCGTCTCCTCCCAGGTGGACTCGCGCACAATCCTCGATGCCGTCGGCGCGGAGAAGCTCCTGGGCAAGGGCGATATGCTCTACCAGCCCCAGGATGCCCAGAAGCCGGCGCGCGTCCAGGGAGTCTTTGTCTCTGATCGCGAGATCGAGAAGATCGTCCACGCCTGGAACAGCCAGGATGACGTGCCTCGCCCGCCCGATCTCTTCAAGGATGTCACCCAAATGGCCAATTCGCCCAATGCCCAAGGCTCCATCGCCCAGCATTTGGATGAGGACGAAGGCGACGATGAAGAGGAGGGCTACAACGGCCTCAACAATGCCAGCCCGCCGCCTCCGCCTTCAAAGACCGTGCCCGTGCAAGCATCGCCAGGACCCGGAGCCGTCGCGTCCGGCGAAGACCTGCTTCTCGCCAAGGCTCGGGCCATCGCCGGCCAAGGGACGCGCGTCTCCCCTTCGCTCTTACAAAAACGGCTCCAGGTGGGCTATACTAAAGCCAAGCGTCTGGTGGAGCAGCTCGAGCGTGAAGGCTACGCAGTCGCAACTGAAGAAGTGGCGTAGCGAGGGCGGCTTCCGCGTTCGGCGCATATGGGCTTTGTGGGAGCCCTGCGATGGCCAAAGAGGCGAAAGAGGCAGCTTCAGCGCCCCAACCGCACGATAAGCTCGAAAAGTGCATCTCGTGCGGCGGTGATTTGGCGTCCGCCGTCCTCTATCATCGCTACCACGTCTGTCCCTACTGCCGCTTCCATTACACCATCAGCGCGTCCCAGCGCATCGAAGCCCTGGTTGACCCGCGCACCTTCCGCGAGATCAACGAGTCCCTTGTTCCCCTGGACCCGCTCTCCTTTGCTGACCGTGTTCCCTATAAGGAGCGCATCGCGGAGGCCCAACGCGTCACCGGCATAGCCGAGGCCGTCATTACAGGCACTGGGCACATCGGCGGTGTTGAGGCTGTCCTTTCGGTGCTGGACTATGCCTTTATGGGCGGCAGCATCGGCAGCGCCGTCGGCGAAAAGATCACCAAAGCGGCTGAGGCAGCCTCGCGAAGGCGGCTGCCGTTTGTCCTTATCGCCAGCGGGGGCACCCCTCGCATCCAGGAGGGCGTTCTTGCCCTGATGCAGATGCCCAAGATTGTGATGGCCCTCCGGAGACTGAGCAAGCAGGGCATCCCCTTCATCTCCATCCTTTCGAGTCCCACCTCCGGCCACCTTCTGGCCGCCTCTATGAGCATGGCCGATATCGTCTATGCCGAGCCGGGGGCGATCATCGGCTTTGCGCCGAAGCGCCTGGCGGAAGCGGCGACGAAAGAAGGCAAGACACCCCAGGAGTTCCAGACAGCCGACTTTTATCTGGCCCACGGCATGATCGATGCTATCGTGGACCGGCGCCGCTTGAAGCAGCAGCTGGCGCTTGCGCTCGATCTTCTCGGCTTCAAATACCGCCTCACCATCGCGAACCGCAGCCGCTTGCGCACGGTGGAGCGCCCTGCCGCCCCTGCGTGGGAGCGCGTCCAGCTTGCGCGTCACGAGCAGCGGCCCACCTCCCGCGACTACATCGAGCGCATCGTCTCGAACTTCATCGAGCTTCACGGCGACCGCATCCACGGCGACGACCCGGCGGTGATCACCGGCATCGGCTATCTTGCCGGCGAAGCCGTCATGGTCATCGGCCAGGACCGTGGAAAGAAGGAGCAGAGCGGCGCGCATCATGAGGGGTATATCTATCCGGAAGGTTTCCGGAAGGCTCGCCGGGCGATGCGCCTGGCCGCAAAGTTCCGCCTGCCTCTGGTCACCTTCGTGGACACGCCGGGCGCTTATCCTGGACTAGAGGGTGAGGAGCGCGGCTTGGCGGGAGCTTTCGGCCTGATGGTGGGCGATATGGCTGAGCTGCCGACGCCCGTCATCGCCGCCATCATCGGCGAAGGCGGCAGCGAGGCGGCTCTGGCCTTCAGCGTCGCCGACCGCATCTTGATGATGGAGAACTCCATCTACACACCCATCTCGCCCGAGGCGGCGGCCCTCATCCTCTACCGCGATTCCGCCCGGGCCGACTCCGTTGCCGCTTCGCTCAAGTTAACTGCGGAGGATTGCATGGACCTTGGGATCGTGGACGGCGTGGTGCCGGAGCCGGAAGAGGGCGCCCACACGAACATCGGCGAGGCGGCGCGCCAGCTGGAGCGATTGCTTGTGCAGGCGCTCCTGGACGTGCAGATGACATTTACGCGCACGCTCTTGCGCAGCCGCGCGAAGAAGTTCCGGAAGATGGGCTCTTATGGCACGCTCTTCGAAGTCGCTCTTGCCTCCGAGGCGGATAAGGCCCAGGAGTCCTTTGTCAACAGCGTGCAGGACACTATTGACCGCGTCCTTGGCCGCGAGCCCGACCCCAACCGCCGCGTCAAGAAGCGGGAGAACGGGAACAGGCGGTAGGGCCGCCGCCACGCACAGAACGGAAAAGGGCGAGCCTCAGGCTCGCCCTTTTGGTTTCACTAAAACCAGTCGCTACACCACCTGCGGCGTCTTCAGATGGTCCAACACCGCATCGAGCTCACGGCGCGCGCTCTTGTCCACTAGCGCCACAGGCTTGGGCGGCTCGCGGAAGGCGCTCCGCAGCTCGATGCTTCCAAGGAAGGGCACGCCTGCCTCTTTGGCCAGCTTTTCGCCGCCGCCCTTGCCGAAGATGTCGCCCGCCATGTTTTCCACCACGCCAAGGACCTTCACATTCAGCTTCTTGATCATGTTGATGGAGCGCTTCGCGTCCAGGATGGCCAGCTCCTGTGGCGTCGTCACGATGATGAAGCCGTCCAGCTGGAGGGTTTGCATCACCGTCAGCGCGGCGTCCGATGTCCCAGGCGGCATGTCTATGATGAGATAGTCCAAGTCGCCCCAATCCGTCACTTCGATGAACTGCGTCAGGGCGTTGTGGATCATCGGGCCGCGGAAGATGATCGCCTCCTCCTCGTTCCTCTGGAAGGAAGCCATGGAGACGACCTTGACTCCGTGCATGACCGCGGGCGTGATCTGCCCGTCAATGACATCCGGCTGAGAATCAGCCTTCAGGAGCTTCAGGCAGTTCGGGCAGTCAATGTCGGCATCTAGGAGGCCGACAGCCTTGCCGCGTTGAGCAAGAAGCACCGCCAGGTTCACCGCGACTGTGCTCTTGCCTACGCCGCCCTTGCCGCTATAGACAGCGACCTTGTTCTTTATCTTTGCCAGCCGCTCGCTGATGCGCTTTTTCTGCGCGAATTGACGCTTCATCGCCTCGATGCGCGCCTTGGCGTCAGGCCCGGGGCCTTGCATCGGCCGTGGGCCGTGCGAATGCCCGTGGTCGTGGTCATGCTGCTGCATAGGGGCTCCTTATCGCGCTGCGCAAGCAAAAGCCCTTAGCCATGGGCCAAGGGCTTCCGGAGGCTGTTCTTACTCGATGCCGAGCTCTTGTTTGACCGAGGGTGAAATCTTGTCCGGGCTCCACGGCGGGTCGAACGTCATCTCTACGTTCGCATCCTCGATCCCTTCGATTTCCAAAATCTTTTCACGGACGTTGTTGGCGATATACGGCCCCATGCCGCAGCCGGGGAACGTGAGCGTCATCGTCACATCAACGGTCTTGTTGTCCTTCACCGTCACGTCGTAGACAAGCCCCAGATCAACGATGTTGTAGGGGATCTCTGGGTCAAAGACCTCTTTGAGGCGTTCGAGGACCTGGTCTTTTGTCACGGCGGACATGGCTGTCTCCTTAGGCTCCGGGGGCAACGAGCATGATAGCACAGACTTTCCCCTGAGTCGGAGCCATTCTACCAATGATTGTTTACCAAGTCAATCAACAATATAGCCTCTTGGGGCCTTCTATGCCCCGGGACCCGGATGCCCTCGATAGCATCCGCGCGGGCCTCACTCAGGCTCGTGCCGACTCTCTCGCCAGAAGGCGTGCGAGCAATTCCGTCCGCGATTTCGCCAGCTGCGCGAAGGCGTCAATGAACTCACCGCGATTGATCCGCGAGAGCTTCCGCCAGGCGGGAAATGCCTCCCGCGCCGCTTGGACTGCCTGATGGCCTCCCGCCCCGACGATGCCGGGAATTCGCCGAGCACATCGTCCGTGTTTGCCGGGTTGATGCTGGGGAAGACCGCCTCTGTTGTCACCCACCTGCCGCCGATGTAGTTCTTGTTTGCCATACGCACCTCCTTCTCCCCTTACGTGAAGTCTACACCTGGCGGGAAGCGGGCTCGCCTGGAGATTCGGATGGTGAGGCCGTCAGCTGCCCCTGGTATAATCGTCGAAACGTCTTTCCCCTCCGGGATCGGGGTCACAGGTGACCAGCGTGTCCACATTCCGCGTCGCGCTTGCCCAGATCAACATGACGGTCGGTGATCTCGATGGAAACACCGAAAAGGTGCGCCAGGGTATCGCCACGGCCAAGTCTCTGGGCGCGAACCTCGTCGCCTTCCCGGAGCTGACCATCACCGGCTATCCGCCGGAGGACCTGCTCTTCAAGCCCCAGTTCATCGCCGATAACCGCGCCCGCCTGGAGGGCCTGCTTCCGGCCAGCAAAGGGATCACTGCCGTCGTCGGCTTTGTGGATGCCGATAGGGATATCTACAACGCCGCGGCCATCCTGCACGATGGCAAGCTCGCAGGCGTCTATCGCAAGATGTATCTCCCCACCTATGGCGTCTTTGATGAGGACCGCTACTTCAAGGCCGGCCACAGCTGCCCCGTCTTCAACATCGGTGGCGTGACGGTGGGCGTCAACATCTGCGAGGATATCTGGTACCCCGGCGGCCCGACGCTTCACCAGGCGAACGCGGGCGCGCAGGTCATCGTCACCATCAACGGCTCGCCCTACTACGCCGGGAAGGTCGGCTTTCGCGAAAAGTTCGTCGCCACCCGTGCCATAGACCACGGCATCTACGTCTGCTACGTGAACATCGCCGGCGGCCAGGACGAGCTGGTCTTTGACGGCAACAGCGTGATCTTCGACCCGGATGGTGAGGCCATTGCGCGCGGCAAGACCTTTGAAGAGGACATGGTCGTCGCCGATCTGAGCCTCACTTCCCTCATGGGCCATCGCCTGCGCAGCCCGCTCCACCGCAAAGTGAAGCACGGCGCGCTTCCGGAGGGCGTCACCGCCCCTGTCATTCCCCTGGATGCGCCTCCCGCCGCGAAACGCCCTCCCCTACCTGCGCAGAAACCTGCGCCCCTGGAGCCGATCGCTGAGACCTACAAGGCCATCGTCACCGGCGTCCGCGATTACGTTCGCAAGAACGGTTTCAAGCGTGTCCTCTTAGGCCTCTCGGGAGGCATAGACTCCTCGCTCGTTGCCAGCATCGCCACGGACGCCCTTGGCCCAGAGAGAGTCGTCGGCATCGGCATGCCCTCCCGCTACAGCTCCAAAGCAAGTTTGGAGGACGCGAGCGCTTTGGCGAAGAACTTAGGCATCGAATTCCATGTAATCGGCATTGAACCCGCCTTCGAGGCGATGCTCTCCATGCTTGGAGGCATGTTCGAGGGCACAGAAGCCAACGTGGCTGAGGAGAACATCCAGTCTCGCATCAGGGGCAACATCCTTATGGCCATCTCCAACAAGTTCGGATGGCTCGTCTTAGCAACGGGCAACAAGACGGAATTGGCGATGGGCTTCGCGACTCTGTACGGCGATATGTCGGGCGGCTATGCGGTCATCAAGGACGTGCAGAAGACGGTGGTCTATGAGCTGGCGAGGTATCGGAACCGGGCTGCGGGTAAGGCTTTGATCCCGGAGCGGATCCTCACCAAGCCCGCCAGCCCCGAGCTGAAGGCCGATCAGCGCACAGAAGAGTCGCTCCTTCCATTCAGCATCCTAGACCCGATCCTGAAGGCCTATGTGGAAGAGGAAAAGAGCTACGCTGACCTCTTGGCTATGGGCTTTGCGGAGGCTCACGTGAAGCGCGTCATGACCCAAGTGGACCGTAACGAGTACAAACGCCGCCAGGCCCCGCCCGGTGTGAAGATCACCCCCCGGGCCTTCGGCCGCGATCGTCGCCTCCCCATCGTCAACAAGTACAAGGCCTTTTAGTCGTGGCCAGGCTTGGGGTGCGTCCTTGCCTCAAGGCGTGGAGGAAGCCTCGCTCTGAGAACCAAGGGAGTGGGGTGGATGGTGGAGATAGGGGGATTCGAACCCCCGACCCCGTCGTTGCGAACGACGTGCTCTACCAACTGAGCTATATCCCCTCACCAGGACAACTCTAAAAGTATACCGCGTTGCCGTTGCGGTGTCTTTCCCCTGCCCCCGCTGCGTCATCGTATGGCCTAGCGGGTCGTTGTCCCTGGCGTCCCGTAAAAGCCCGTGCCGTTGAGGTATGGGTTATCTGCGGTGAAGTGGTAGTGGTAGATGCCGTTCGGATACTCCGCCGTCGCGTGCGTATGCCCGTGGTTCGCGTCCAGGTCGCTGCTGCGGAGCGTCCGGCCGTTCTCCTCAGGCCCGTAGACGGGGAAGCCGTCCAAGAGATAGCCCAATAAGGCCCCCTTGCCGAATTGCGCCGTCAGCGCCGTCGGTTCCACGTGGTAGTGGTACTGCCCGAACTGTTGCGGGTGGCCGCCGTACTGGTCAAAGGAGTTGATCTCCATCGTCAGCGGCGCATTCATCGCGGCGTACTGGTTGAAGAACGGCACGCCGTTGATGGCGATGCCGATGGGCCCGCCTTGGGTCGCGGTTGTGGACGCGGCGCGCCCTGGCTCAACAGGGATCCGACAGATTAGTGTCGTCGCGACGATCTGGTTCGGGTTCTGGGCATACTGGAGGTTCGTCCCGTTGTAGGCCTGGTAGCGACTATCCGTCCTCGGAAAATATGGGCTTGGGTGGTTCGGCGTGCTGTTGGAGGTGATGACCCAGAAGCCTCCCTCCTGCCGCACGGTGACGCTGGTAGAGAGCCGCGCGAAGGCCGCGACGAGCGGGTTCGTGGCTGCTGCAGCCGTCGGCGCGGGTGTCGGCGTCGGCCGCAGCGTTGCGGTAGGCGTAGCAGGCGCCGGGGTTGGTGTGGGCGTCGCCGGAGGTGGTAGCGTTGCTGTCGGCGCCTGAATCGGCGTCGGCGGGGGCGCTTGTGTCGCCGTCGGCGCGGGGATCGCCGTGGCGGCGATAGTCGGCGGCACGGCTGTCAGCTGCGCCGCGCGCGTCACCGTTGGGGGCACAGCCGTCGGTGTGGCCGTCGCCTGCATTGGTGCGCTGGTTGCCGTGGCGGTCGGTTGCTCAGAAGCATCGTCGCTCGTGCAGGCGGCCAGCGTCAACAGGACAAGCAAAGAAGCGGATAGAAGGGGGAGGAAGTGGCGCATCACGGACGACCCATTCCAGCGTTGCTGTTTCCCCCTGACGCAACGTGGAACATAGTATAACCTCGCGCCAAGGGGTTTTTCCAGCCCCTGCCGCATTGCGCCTTGTGGGCCCGGATGCGACAATGACTTTTGCCGACTGAGGCCGCCCTCTCGGCATCTGGTGAGAGTCCGGCAAGCCCCTGTAGCTCAGTTGGACAGAGCAGCGGTTTCCTAAACCGTTGGCCGGGTGTTCAAATCACCCCAGGGGCACCACTTACTCCATTGCGGAGCCGGTTACTTCGTGTCCGTGCGCCCGACGATGGAGACCCCGCACGCGAACGATCCCGGTACCCCGCCTAGGCTGTGCGCCAGCGCCAGCTTCGCATCCTTGATCTGTCGCGGCCCCGCCTTGCCCTGGATCTGCTTGTAGGCTTCGTACACCATCCGTATCCCGCTCGCCCCGATGGGATGGCCGAAGCATTTCAGGCCCCCGTCCGGGTTCACCGGCAGTTCGCCCTCCAGCGTGAACGTCCCTGCCGCCACATCCGCCGTCCCTTTCCCGCGCGGCGCGATCTGCAGGTCCTCATACGTGATCAGCTCAGTGATCGTGAAGCAATCGTGCAGTTCCACCAGGCTCAGCTCCTTGCGCGGATTCGTGATCCCTGCCTCCTGATAGGCCTGGATTGCGACATGGTACGTCTCCGGGAAGGCCGTGAAATCGTAATCGTCCTGCAGCATCCCCTGGTCGCCGCCCACGGCCAGCCCCAAGCCCTTCACCGTCTTGTAGCTCTGCTGGTTGGAGCCGCCGACGGTGAAATCGGTGCCTGAGCCGGTGAGCACGATGGCACCGACATCGGGATCTATGCCGAGATCAGGCAAGAGGCGCTCGATGCCGCGATGCATGGCATAGGTCATCTGGTTGCGCACGTGAGGCCGATTGAATTTCACCAGGGCGACGCGATCCTTGACCGTGATTTCCAGTTCGTGTTCCTTCGCAAAAGCCGAGTAGTCCATACGGCCTCCTTCGCTCCCTGTGGAAGCAGCCAGATAATAGACGGGCAGCGAAGGGGAGGCATTTTGCATATCCACGCCTGCGATTCGGCTCGGGCACGGCAGGATGTTTGACAGGAGGGCAGAGCGCGCCTACGCTGTACCGCGTCTTCCCGCGACTACCTCTAGGAGGCGTCCTGATGGCTGAAGTGACCGGCTCACATATCGTCGCGAAGGCGCTGAAGAATGACGGCGTCGAGGTTATCTTTTACCTGATGGGGGGGCCGATCTCGCCCATCCTTTCCGAGGCGGAGAAGCTGGGGATCACGTGCTACTACGTGCGGCACGAGCAGGCGGCGGCGATGGCGGCGCACGCCTACGCCCGATGCACGGGGAAGACGGGCATCTGCGTGACGGCCTCCGGGCCGGGGACGGCGAACGCGATCACGGGCATCGCGAATGCCCAGGCGGACGCCGCGCCGGTGTTGTGTTTGGGAGGCTCGGCTGCGCTTTCCGGCCTGACGAACGAGATCTTCCAAGAGATGGACCAGGTGCCGATGTTCCGATCGGTGACGAAGCTCTCCTTCAAGGCGGAGCTGACGCACCGACTGGCGGAGTATGTAAGCGTGGGCCTGCGCCATGCGCAAGAGGGGTGCAAGGGCGCAGTCTATCTTGACCTTCCCGGTGACATCATCATGAGCAAGGTGGATGAGGCGAAGGTGTTGTACCCGACGGGGTATCGAGTGGATTCGCGACCGATGGGGGACCCGGCGCAGGTGCGGAAGGCGGTGGAGCTTCTGGCGAAGGCGCAGAGCCCCATCGTGCTGAGCGGGAGCGGGGTGTTGTGGTCGGAGGCTTGGAGCGAGATGCGGAGGTTCGTGGAGCAGACGGGGATCCCGTTCTACACGACGCCGCAGGGCCGAGGGGTAATCCCTGAGGACCATCCGCTTTTCTTCGGCGCGGCGCGGAGCACGGCTTTCCGAGAGGCGGATACGGTGCTGGTGCTGGGGACGCGTGCGAATGCGATGTCGCTGAATCTCCGCGCGCCGAGGTTCAAGGCGGACGCGAAGTTCATCCAGGTGAACATTGACGGGAAGGAGCTGGGCCACAACCGCCATGTGGATGTGGGCATCCTTGGCGACGTGAAGATGGTGATCAACCAGCTTAGCGAGGAGTCAAAGGGCAGGCTGAAGCCGGCCTTGTACACGAAGTGGACGGAGCATCTGCGGAGGGAGGACTCGACGCGGGGCGAGAAGAATAGCGATCTGAGCTCGGAGGCGATGCCGATCCACCCGCTGCGGCTGTGCAAGGAGCTGCGTGAGGTGATGCCGCGAGACGCCATCCTTGTGGTGGACGGGCATGAGATCCTGGGTTTCGCGAGACATTCGATCCCGTTCTTCCAGCCTCGCCATAGCTTGAATGCGGGGCCCCACGGCTGCATGGGCGTGGGCGTTCCCTTCGGCCTGGGGGCACAGGCAGCGAACCCAGGGAAGCCGGTGATCGTGCTTTCGGGCGACGGAGCGTTCGGCTGGAACGGGATGGAGATGGACACGGCGGTGCGGCATAAGCTGCCTATCAAGGTGATCATCAGCAACAACGCCGGGTTCACCGGGCGAGGGACGTACGGCAGCGTGGGCCGGGAGCTGGGCTGGCTGCGGTACGACCAGATGATGGCGCCGATCGGCTGTCATGGCGAGTGGGTGGAGAATCCGAAGGATATCAAGGGCGCGATCCAGCGGGCGCTGAAGTTCGACGGGCCAGCGGTGGTGAATGTGAAGACGGAGCCGACGGCGCGGGCGTCTCAAGGGGTCGGCTTCTAGACCGGGCGACGACCCGGACAGCGATTCCGTCTTCCACCACCGGACTTTGGGAGAGGGACCGTGCTGACGATTGACACGCACTACCACGCAGGCGAGGGCTGGTTCGAGCCTGTGGAAGTGTTCATCTTCCTGATGAACTGGAATGACGTAGATAGGGGCGTACTCTGCCAGCATCGCGGGGAGTTCGATAATTCGTACCTCCTGGAGTGCGTGAAGCGTTACCCTGGGAGGATCTCGGCTGTGGGAACGGTGGACGTGACACAGCCTAACGCGCCTACGGTTTTGGAGCAGTGGGCGAAGCGGGGCATGTCCGCCGTGCGATTCTGGGCCGAGGAGCGGTCGCCCGAGAAGGACCCACTGGCGATCTGGCGGAAGGCGGCGGAGCTGCAGATGCCGGTGAGCTGTCCCGGGATGACGCGGCAGTATGCTTTGGACGAGTTCCGGAGGATGCTCGAGGAGATCCCGGATCTCATCATGGTGCTGGAGCACGGCGCTGTGCTGGAGACGTTCAGCCTGGGCGGCGAGAAGCAGAACCCCAAACCTCCGTATACGGAGTTTCGGAAAGTGATGGGGCTTGCCCAGTATCCCAACGTCTATATCAAGGTGACGGGGTTCGGGGAGATGATGCGCCGCCCGGCGACGATGACGCACCCGCCATTCGATATCCGCAGGGCGCCGCCGTTCATTGACATGGCGATAGAGGCGTTTGGGGCGAACCGGGTGATGATCGGGTCGGACCCGACGCGCAGCACCCGCGAGGGCTACGGGAATGTGTGGCGGTTGCTGAGGGAGTATCTTTCGACTCGGCCACGTGAGGACCAAGAGGCGATCATGGGGAAGACGGCGGCTTCGCTCTTCAAGTTCGAGCCGACTGCCTAGCTGCGGATTCTCTATGAGGGCACCTGCGGCACTTTTGCCTCCCCTGGGGCCGGGTTGACATCGGCGGGCTCTATCCATAGGCTGGCTGGGCATCCCCCAGGGAGGTCCCAATGTCTTTAGCTGAAAAGGTACAGTCGTTGAAATCTGTGCGCGTCACGGAGAGCGAGCGAATCGCCATATTGACGCTCGCGAATCCACCGGTGAACGCCGTTGCGCCGGCAGTCCTGGATGAATTGAACCATGCCCTGACTGCCATCGAGCACGAAGCGAACATCCTTGCGGTTGTCATCACTGGGGGTCCAACGCGCTTCTTCTCCGCAGGAGCGGACGTGGCTGCGTTTCAACGCCATACCGAGGCGCAGAATGTTGAGTACTCGAAAAAGGGCCTCACGCTCTTCGACCGGATCGAGGTCTTTCCGAAGCCTGTGGTAGCCGCCGTGAACGGATTCGCCTTCGGCGGAGGCGCAGAGCTGGCGCTGGCGTGCGATGTGCGGATCTTCGCGGAGAGCGCGAAGTTCGGTCTCCCGGAAATCACGCTCGGCATCCTGCCCGGCTGGGGCGGGATGCAGCGGCTTTCCAACATGGTGGGGAGGGGGCGGACGCTGGAGATTTCCCTGAGCGGACGCCAGGTGGATGCGAAGGAGGCTGCGGCGATCGGCCTGGCGACGGCGGCAGTGCCCGATGCGGAGCTTGCGGCGAGGGCCCTATCGGTGGCGAAGCAGCTGGGGGCCATGCCGGGGATGGCGACGAAGGAGATCAAGGCGCGGATGGCAGACGGCGCAGGACGGCCGCTAAGCGAGAGCCTACCAAAGGACGTTGAGGCGTTGATGCGGCTGATGAAGAGCGAGGATGCGAAAGAGGGGCGGACGGCTTTCTTTGAGAAGCGGCCGCCGAAGTTTCAGGGGCGGTAGGGGAAGCGATCTGCGAACGAAAGAGAAGGGGCGGCTGGCAACCCAGCCGCCCCTTCTCTTTGTTTATGCCGAATCCGAACCTAGGGCTGCAGCCAGACCTGCTCGAAGCGGAACATGTTGGCGTTGGTGCCGAGGGCGCCGGGAGGCATGTTGCGCACCTGGCGCAGAACGGCGTGGATGCGATTGCGCTCGCTGACGTAGGTCCACCAGGCATTATCGAGGGCGACAAGGGCCATCTCACGGACCTTTCTCACGCGCGCGGCCTGGTCGGTCAGGCGATCCTGCTCTTCGTACGCCTTGTTGAATTCGGGGATGTTGTGCTTGGAGTAGTTGCCTACAGCTCCCGGGATGAAGAACCGCGCATGGGCGCCAACCGGGTCGTCAATGGTGCCGGAGGCGGCTAAGAAGGCGATCTGGAAGTTGCCGGCCTGCTGTCGTTGAGTGCTTGTGGCGGCATCAATGGCTTCCACAGTGGCGTCAATGTAGACTGCGCGCAGCTGGGTCGCTGCGACGGCGGCCTGCTCGCCGAAAAGGGCGCCGATGGTCAGCATGGAGAGCTTGAGGCGGTTGTTATTGTTGTAGCCTGCGGCCTCCATCAGGGCCTTGGCCTCGTTAGTGTCTACGGACTTGGGCGAGCGCCAGCCGGGAAGCGTTTTCACGTAGTCTTCAGGCGCGCCCCATATCGTGGTTGAGGGTAGGGCGTCCATCACGTACGGATTGCCATTACCGAAGAGGGCAACGGCAACGAACTCGGGCCGGTCATAGGCGAGATGAATGGCCTTTCTGACCCGGGCATCGTTGAACGCGGGGACTATGGTGTTCAAGAAGCTGATAAAGATGCCTGAGGCCTGTCTGTAGATCTGCACACCGGGGATCTGCTTGATGCGAGATTCGTTCGACGGATTGATGATGTCCGGTGAGTTGCCGCTCCAGTGGAGGCGGCCGGTCTCGAAGGCGGCGAGGGCGGCGGCGTTATCCGCGATGGTGAAGTAGTCAATCTGATCCAGGTAGGGCATTCCCTTGAAGAAGTAATCGGCGTTTTTTACGAAGGAGGTCACGTTGGAGGCTTTGATGCTCTCCAGCTTGAAGGGGCCCGAGCCGATGGGCGTTTTATCGAAGTTTTCGCCGATGTGCTTGGGAAGCACGACGGCATGGGTGCTTAGGAGGCCGCTGGAGAAGACGAGGGTGGGCGCGGTGAGCTTGACGACGACGGTGGAAGGGTCAGGCGATGTGACGGTGTCCACAGTCGCAAAGACGCCGCTGAGGAGAGGCACAAAGGCCGGCTGTCTCTTGGCCATGCGAAGGAGGCTGTAGACAACGTCGTCGGTAGTAAGCGGCCTGCCGTCATGCCATTTGACGTTCTGGCGAATCTTAAAGGTCCAGGTGGTGCCATCGGCGCTCTGCTGGTAGCTCTCAGCAAGATCAAGCTCGATGGCCTTTTCGTTATTGGCGCCATAGCGAATGAGGTTGCTGATGAGGGGCTGGCTGCGAACGAAGGTATCGTTCGAGCGGCGGATGTGTGGGTCCCAGTTAACCGGGTCGGTGGGCAGGCGGGTGGTCAGGGTGCCTCCGAGGCGCGGCGCCGGGGTTGGCGTTGGGGGTACCGGGGTGGCGGTAGCCGTAGGCTGCACTCGAGTGGCCGTGGGGGCGGCAGTCGCCGTGGCGGCAGGCCCGCTTGTGGCGGTTGGGGCTACAGGCGCTTTTGTAGCGGTGGGCTCTTCGTCATCACCGCCGCATGCGGTTAGGACGAGGACGAAGGTCATGAGGCAGGCTGCTATCGCAAAGACGGAGCGTTTCGAGACCATCATCAGATCCTCCTTGTGGACTCACTACTCAAGGGACAATAGTCGCGTATATGTTCACGATTCATCAGATATGTGTCAAGGTGTGCGTATAGAGAGGACCCAGGCTGAAGGTTCCTCCTGGAGCAGGGGCTGCGGCGCAAGAGCAGGGACCTTATGAGAGGGGGCCGGTTTCGGCAAGCATGGGATGGACTTTACATTCACCGAGGGTGAAGTATTTGGTCATGACATCTTCCATGTACTTGGGCGCCTCCCAAGTCTCCATAAACCAACCTGTTGGGCACATGGTGAGAATCTCAACGAAGCTGAAGCCTAGCTTCTGCTCTTGGGCCTCAAAGGCGCGGCGAATCATGCGCTTGGTGCGATTGATGGCGACGGGGCTGTGGACCGAGCCGCGGGCAGAGTAGGCGGTACCATCCAGCTGGGCAATCAGCTCAGCTGTTTTCACTGGACTGCCGTGAACTGCGGCATCACGACCCTGGAGGGTGCTCTTGGTCTTCTGACCGACGAGGGTGGTTGCCGTCATGTGGCCGCCCGTCTCGCCGTTCACGGTGTTGTTGACGAGGATGGTGGTGAACTTTTCGCCCCTGGCGGCGCAGTGGAGGGCTTCGGATAGGCCTTCGCTGACGAGGTCGCCGTCACCCTGGATGGTGAAGACGAAGCGGTCAGGAAGCGTGCGCTTGACGCCGGTAGCCACAGACGGGGCGCGCCCGTGAAGGGCCTTCATCTGGTCCACGTTGAGGTAGCTGCCCATGCCGTTGTAGCAGCCGATGCCAGCTACGTAGATGGAGCGCTCGCGCAGGTTCATCTCGTCGAGAAGCTCGGCGATGAGGCGATAGGCGGCGGGCTCTCCACAGCCGGGACAGAGGTGGTGCGCCTCGTTGGGCGGCAGGAAGGAGCCCTTGCTGGGAAGAGTCCAGACTTTTTTCAATTGTTCTCTGGAGACTGGCATCTTGGCTCCCTTCCGCCGGGCCTCTGCGTTTCGTCTCGGCCCTCTGACTGGCGAAGCATGCCACGTCTCTAGGGCTTTGTCGAGACTGTATCCTGGGGATCTCCAGAGATGTTCCGGTTTTGGTGTATCCGCTCTCCCCCATACCGTAGGTTGATGCAGGGCTTGCAATAGGGTAGATACTTACCAAGATAAAGTTGGGCAGGCGCCAAAGGAGTGGTTATGGCTGAACTTCGCATCGTAAACCCAATCGCACTGGCTCAGGCAGCGACGCCGCGGGCCAATCGCTTCCCGCCAGCGGCGCGGCCACAGACCTTAGAGGGGAAGACGATCGGACTGTTCTGGAACTCGAAGGCGGGTGGGGAAATTGGGCTTACGCGCACCAAGGAATTGCTTCAGCGCCTCTATCCCACGTCCAAGTTCCGCGAGTATTTCGGCGAGCACGGAACCTTTGCTCGTCGTGCCTCCAATGCGCAGTTCGACAGCATGGCGAAGGATTGCGCGGCAGTGGTGGGGGCAACCGCCGACTGAGGGAACTGCACCTCAGCGCTCGTGCGTGACATGAGCGAATTGGAGAAGCGAGGCGTCGCGACGGTCGCGTGGACGGCGAAGGGCTTTGTGGAAGACGCGCACTGGAGCGCGAATGTCTACGGCTGCCCCGAAGCGCCCATCGCGGAGGTGCCGTATCCGTTCACTAATCAGGACCCCGGGCGGATCCATGCCATGGTGGACGCGGCGCTCCCGCAAATCATCGCGGCATTGACCCACAAGCAAGAGCTTCTGGGCAGGCTCCCGAGCGTCAAGCACGTCACCCTTGCGACGGAGCCTGAGCTTGTTTACACGGCCGGCGACCTGCTGGCCTGCTTTGATGAGATGCAAACGGCCTTCATCCGCGCAGGGTGGAGCGACGGCATGCCGCTAGTGCCGCCGACGCGGGCGAAGGTGGAGGCGATGATCGCCGCCTCGGGCCGCAAAGGCGACGAGGTCGTCGGCCTCTTTGAGCCGGGATTCGGGATAGGGACGGTGGAGAAGATCGCGGCCAATGCGGTGATGGCGGGGTGCAAGCCAGCGACGATGCCGATCATCCTCGCGATGATGGAGTGCATCTTGGAGCCGCGGATCGGGCTGCGGGGCTTCGCGATGTCCACGGGACCGCAGGCGCCGGTGGTGATGGTGAGCGGGCCGATGGCGCAGGAGATCGGGATGAACCACGGGGTCTGCGCGTTGGGCCCAGGCTCAATCTCTCAAGTCAACGTGAGCATCGGCAGGGCCCTCCGGCTCATCATGATGAACGTGGGCCATTCATACCCGGGCGTGAGCGATATGGACACGATCGGCAGCGCCATGAAGTTCAGCGCCTGCGTGGCGGAGAACGAGGCGGCGAACCCGTGGGAGCCGTACCGGGTCTCCAAGGGGTATGACCGAAGCGCCACGACGGTGACGGTGAACGTGCCGTACGGGGTCTGCGAGCTCTTTGATTTCCAGAACCACGATCCGGAGCTGCTGGTGGAATCGTTCTGCTCCGCCATCAAGAACGGCGCGCAGACGGGCTCAGGAAATTGGCTCATCAGCAGCCCCGACGCCACGGGACCGATGCACGGCGAGCGGCAGAATCTCATCCTTCTCTGCCCTGACCATGCCACGGTCTTCCGCAACGCGGGCTGGAGCCTCCAGCGGTTGAAGGAGGCCCTGTACAACGGCTCGCGGATGTCCTTCCGCAGCCTCATGCTGGCCAAGCCCAGGCAGGCTTTCGAGGTCGCAAATCCCCATATGCAGTGGCTGTGGGATTACCCGGAGACCGAGATTTCAATGTTCCGCAACTCTGAGGACTTCGATATCTTCGTCGTGGGGGCGGACGCCGGGCGGAGTCTGTACCACTTCGGCGGGACGCTCTCCATCAGCCGTCAGGTGAAGCGACCGCGATGAGGCGGCGATGAACGACTATTCACGCTACGCGGAGGTGGACCTCCTGGTGAAGGTGGAGGACCATATCGCCACGATCACCATCAACCGGCCTGAGCGGATGAACGCCACGAACCCGGCGATCCACCAAGGGCTCGAAGAGATCCTTATCGCGTTCAACCATGACGAGCGCGTGCGCTGCGTCATCCTGACCGGCGCGGGGGAGCGGGCGTTCAGCGCAGGCGGGGATGTGAAGGTGATGGCGAAGGCGGCAGAGGTAAACGAGCCGCCGAAGACGATCGGCGGGATCCTGCGCGGGGGCAAGTGGATCATCCATGACTACTTGAACTGCGAAGTGCCCACCATCGCGGCGATCAACGGCGATGCCGCAGGATTCGGGGCGACGCTGGCGCTGATGTGCGACATCACCATCATGGCGGAGACGGCGCGCATCGGCGACACGCATGTGCGGATGGGGCTTGTGGCGGGGGACGGCGGCGCGCTGATGTGGCCCTTCCTCATTGGCATGAACCGGGCGAAGGAGATGCTGATGACGGGCCGCCTGCTGAAGGCGCACGAGGCGCTGAAGTACGGCCTGGTGAACCACGTTGTGCCGCAGGGCCAGGTGATGCCGAAGGCGCTGGAGCTGGCGAAGGAGCTGGTTGAAGGGGCGCCGATGGCGATCAGGTGGACGAAGTCTGCGCTGAACCAGCGCATCTGGCAGGAAGTGGTGAGCACGCACCATTACTGCGCGGCTGTTGAATCGCTCACGGCGATCTGCGAGGACAAGAAAGAGGCGGCGCTGGCCTTTGCCCAAAAGCGGAAGGGCAACTACCGGAACCGGTAGGCTAGCGCGGAAGGCCGAGGCCGCGTCCCGCGATGACGTTCCTCTGGACTTCCGACGTCCCGCCGCCGATGGTCGCCGATCTATCCTTGATGTAGGTCCGCTCGATCCTGCCTTGGAGCGGCGCCCACCTTGAGCCGGGTTCACAATGGCCCCAGAGGCCCAAGATGGTCATGCCGACGGCGGAGAGGCGCTGGGTGGACTCGTTGAGGAAGACCTTGGTGATAGAGGTCTCCGCGTTGGGGATCATGCCCTTGCTTTGCATCCAGCCGATCCGATAGCAGAGGTTGCGGCCGATGCGGGCTTCGATATCGTGCTCGGCGAGCTGGTTGCGAAGGACGGCCTTGCGGAAGGGAGAGACGCGCTTCCATTCTTCCTGGCCGAGGAAGCGCTGGAGATCGTGAACGCGACGGAGGTTGCCCGCCGCACCCCAGATGCCGGAGCGCTCGAAGTCCAGGGCCATGGCGAGGACGTACCAGCCTTTGTTCTCATCGCCGACGCGGTAGCGGACGGGGACGCGCACATCATCGAAGTAGACCTGGTTGAAGAGGTGATGGCCTGCCATATCTTCGATGGGCCGGATGCGGACGCCGGGTGATTTCATATCGGCCATGAGGAGGCTGATGCCCTTGTGCTTAGGGGCGGCAAAATCGGTGCGAACGGCGAGCCAGCACCAATCGGAGACGTGCGCCGAGCTCGTCCAAATCTTGCTGCCGTTGACAATGTAGTCATCGCCATCGCGGACGGCGCGGGTCTCCAGGGAAGCGAGGTCGGAGCCGGTGTTGGGCTCGCTATAGCCGGTGCACCAGTACTTTTCGCCGCTGGAGATAGGCGGCAGGTGCTCTTTCTTCTGCTCCGGGGTGCCGGCCTGCATTAAGGCGGGGCCGACCCAGGCGACGCCTGCGCCGCCGATGGCCGTCATTGGGATGCAGTTGTAGGACATCTCCTCTTTGAAGATGACCTGCTCAAGGACGCTGCGCTCCGCGCCGCCGTATTCCTTGGGCCAGGCCATGGTGAACCAGCCGTTGGCGACGAACTTTTTCACGAGGGACTGGGTCCAGGCCATGCCCGCCGCGAAATACTGGTCGCCCTCCGGGTAGCCGTCCCAGTCCTTGGGAAGCTCCTTTTTGAGGAAGGCTTTGACCTCTGCGCGGAATCTGTCTTGCTCAGGAGTGAAGAGCCAATTCACGGGGCGCCTCGCGAGTGGTTTGGGGCGTGATTATACGCCCTACATCGTATGAATACGGTTTTGCGAAAGGCGAACCTGTTGCCTATGATACGCGCGTCATCGGGTCAAGGAGCTTGCCATGGAGCGTCAATTGGCGGGAAGAGTCGCCGTTGTGACGGGAGCAGGGAGAGGGATCGGCAGAGCGATCGCGCACACACTGGCGGAGATGGGAGCAGCGGTGGTGGTCAACGACCTGGGAACCTCAACGGCGGGCGTTGGTTCGGACAGCACACCTGCGGACCAGGTGGTAGCGGAGATCAAGGCGAGGGGCGGGCGCGCCATCGCAAACTACGAGAGCGTGGCGGAGTTCGAGGGGGCACGCCGCATCATCGAGGCGGCGGTCAAGACGTTCGGCAAGATAGATATCTTGGTCAACAACGCCGGGACGAGCACCGGAGCGCCGATCCATGAGCTTAAGCCGGAGACTTTCGCTTCTGTAGTGGGTGTGCACCTCTTTGGGACGTTCAACTGCACCCGCCACGCCTGCGAGCATATGAAGCGGCAGAGATGGGGGCGCATCGTCAATCTTGTCTCGCGGGCGGCGCTCATCGGGAGCACTGGAACGGCCCCGTACGGCGCAGGCAAGGGGGGAATCTTCGGCTTCACGAATGTGGTCAGTCGTGACCTGGCCCCGTACGGCATCACGGTGAATGCGGTGAACCCGGACGCGGCGAATACGCGCATGGTCACGGAGAGCAGGGCGCGCTGGGCGGCAACCGGGGCGACCGCCGCCCAGAGTCAGCGGATGGGGAAGGAGCCGCAGGACCCGGCCAAAATCGCCGTAGCAGTGGGAGCGTTGTGCACGGAGGAGGCGGCGAAGATCAACGGCCAGTTCTTCTTAGTGCAGGGGAGCCACGTAGGCCTCTTTCAGCCGTTGACGATCACCAAGCATCTCTTCAAAGAGGGCAAATGGAGCCTTGAAGAGCTTGTGAAGGCGATGGGGACGATGGAGATCGCCCAGGGGCCGACGACTTACTCGTAGGTGGCGGAGAACGGATATGGGCACGTCAGTACCCCTTCTTCTTATCTACAACGTACATGAGGGGTTCGCCGGCCAGGTAGCGACGGATCTGTTCGGCGAAGATTTGCATCCTTCCGGCGGTGAGGCCGGGCATCACGGCAGAGGCATGGGGCGTGATCGTCACGTTCGGCATGTCCCAGAGAGGGCTCGAGGGCGGCAACGGCTCTTGCTGAAAGACATCAAGGTGCGCCGCCGCGATCCAGCCCTCTTTCAGCGCCCGGATGAGCATAGGCTCATCCACGACTTCACCACGGGCGACGTTGATAAGCAGCGCCGATCTCTTCATGGCCCGCAACTCTCGCTCGCCGATGAGGTTGCGGGTCTCCGGCGTTAGGGCTGTTGCGACCACGATGAAGTCGCACTGGGGCAGCATCTCCAATAGGCGGTTTGGCGGGTAGAGAGCGTCCACATCAGGCTCGGGGGCGCCCCCCATCGTGCGACGAGAGGCCAAGACGCGCATGGAGAAGGCCTTCGAGAATCTCGCGACGAACCCACCGATGCGCCCAAGCCCCACGATGCCGACGGTCTTCCCGGCAAGGGTGTCTGTAGGGAGCCGTGTCCACTGCATCTTGGGTTGGTTGAGGATGTAGGCCTTTGAGAGCTTCACGTGGTCGAGCATCGCGCTCATCACGTACTCGGCGATGTTGGGCAGGCTGGGGCCGCCGAGCTTGGTGACGATGATGGAGCTTTCAAAGAGGCCCGAGCCTCCCGGGAGATGATCGGTTCCTGCGCCCAGGATCTGCACCCACTTCAGCTTTGGGGCCAGCTTTGGGAAGCCTGTAGGGAAGTCGAGACCGTAAACGACTTCGGCGGTCTTCACTTGCTCGAGAAATTCGGCTGACGGGGGAAACGGCTGCCCGGCGATCTCATCCAGGGCCCCTTTGCGGCGGAGGTCTCTACGGGCCTCCGGCTCGACGTACGGGGCTTGCGTGACGCGCACGCAGGGGTCTGCTCCGGCGATGACCTTCATTTCATCGTCCTTCACCGGCCAGGTGCATACGACGCGCAGGGGATCGGTTCGCATGGCTTGCCTCTCAGGGGAAGCGGATTATACACGAAGGGCTCGAGCGTCGCCGCATGGCTCACAAAGCTGAAGAGTCCCTCTCCAGGCAGTGCAAAGGACAACTGCAGGCGACGCAGAATGGGACTGATGCGCCTAAGCGACAAGGACGGTTGCCACAGCCACTGCAACCTTTTCGCTCTGCTCGTTCGTGCACCAAAGGTCGGCGGTGAAGCGAACGCCTCCGGCCTCTTTCTTCGCCGACTTGATGACGCCGCCGATGGTGACGGTATCGTTCAAAAAGAAGGGATGGATGAAACGAACATCAATAGTAGCATCGCAGAAGAAGTGCTCTCCGAAGAAGCGGATGCAGGCCTCTTGCATATAGGCCGAGAGGATGTGGCCCGTCGCGATGGGGCGCTCAAAGCCCTGGGCCTTGGCGATGGCGGTGTCCACGTGGATGGGGTTCGTGCCGGCCCATTGCCGCGAGTTCATGATGGCGCTCGTTATGGTCCGGGAGAAGGTAGGCAGGGCAGTGCCCACCGGTGTTGCAGGCGTGACCTGGATCATGAGGATCCTTGGCTTCGAGCGACCATGTAGGTTTTTTTGTCCCGAAGGAGCAACCTGTCTGTTCCCACTTCGTGGGCTTCAACGATCTGGTCAATGTACCAGCGGTCGCGTTTCTGGTATTTATCCGTGATGCGCCCGTGGAGCCGGATGCGGCTGCCGACGAAGACCGGGCCGAAGATCTCCGTCATGTTACGGGTGTTCACGAAGCCTTTCATCCTCCCTAGAGGCTCGGTGGTCCAGATGGCGATGCGGCCGATCAGCAGCGGCGGCGCCACCGGGTCGCCGAATGGGGATTCGAAGAGGCCGTACCAGGGTGAATAGTCTTCCGAAAGGTCGGCGTACCAGAAGACGAGCTCTTGAGTGATGTCCCTCTCCCAGGTGCGCTCATAGCCGACGTGGAGGTCATCCAGCGTGATGGCGCGATTGGGCGGTTTCGGCGTCTTGCAATATGCGCGAGGCATCAAAAGCCCTCTATCCATCAGGTGAAGGGGGGAGGCCCATACTCTACCAAAGGATGGCAAGAGCCAGTGAATCACGATGCAAGGAGGCGTGGGCTAGCGCTTCACTGACGGGCTACTTTTCCGGGAGTTGGACCTTCGCCTCGCCAGTAAGGGTGATCTCATTGCGCTGGTTCTGACACCAGACTTCCAGGGCGACCAGATGCTGACCTTTCTCAACGGTTTTGCCGGTGACCTTGGCCTTGCACCACTGGGTATCGCCAAGGACGTTGAACTTCACGAGCTTGGCTGAGATGGAGCGGATGGAGGCGTCATCGCCGCCCCAGTTGTGGAGGGCGTGCATGACCCAGGCGACGCGCTGGCCGCCGAAATCGTATGCGCCGGGCGCGCCGACTTCGCGAGCGAAGCTGTTGTCCCAGTGGGCGCGCTCGGGGAAATCAGGGGCATTGGTCTCGCGATCGGGGACATTGGCCTTGGGATGAGCGCGGATATATCTGTGGGTGACCTCCGAGGCCATGATGAAGGGGCCGCCCCAGCCTGCAACGAAGGCGACGGCCTCAGTAGTGGTGAAGGGGCCTTTGACGACGTGGGGAATCTCTTCGCCGATCTGCACGTCGTTCCAGTGAAGAGGTTTCGCGCCGCGGACGACTTCCCTGTCAATGTCAGCTTCGATCTGGGCCAGTTCTTTTTCGGTGTAGCGATAGGCCTTGTGCTCTTTGTGCTTGCCCTTTTCGCCTGCCGTCTTACGCTCGACGTTTACGAAGAACATACGGTGGAGGGCGATGAGTTCGTTGCGCTGGTTATAGAAGGCCTGCTCCGTCACGTCTTCGATGGAGCGGCCGCCAAGGGTGCTGCGATGCTCGATGAATTCCTTGACCTTGGTGGTGCCGCGAATCTGGTCGCTGAGCTTCATGGGGACGAACCACTCCCATTCTTCCTTGGCCCAGAAGCGGTGAATGCCGGGGAAGCCGCGGAAGCCGCCTGCCGTAGCGCCGCGATGGATCGGGCCCTGGTTGCAGGTGTAGAGGAAGCTTGGGGGCGCGAGCAACGTTCCGTAACGCGTCTTGGCGGCGTAGGCAGGGTCAATCCAGAGGGGGTTCACATCGCCGATGGCTTCGACCCACTGGCGGATGTTGTCGCGTGTGACCTCGGTATTCCACGGGTTGGAGATAGGTGTTTCCTGGCCGAGGCGGACTCTGGCCTTTGCCAGCATCTCGTCAGTGATTTTCGCTTCGATCCCTAGGTTGGTCGTCATAGGTGTTCTCCGAGGGTCATGGCTAGAGCAGCGACCGGCAGACTACCTTGCGGCGTGGGGGATTCGCAAGTTACTGGACAGGACGCCAGGTTTAGTGTTACAAACGTGCGCGGCTGCATGCGCATTGTATACGATTGCCGAAGGGCCGGGAAGGCATAGCGTGGATCCAAAGCTCTTCATGGCAGTGACGACGACGCCCGGCTGGGATTTCGGCCAGTGCGTGGACGGCTGGGCGCGAGCTGGGTTCCAGGCGACCCGTGTGCAAAGAGAGAAGTTAGAGGATTACGGGCTTAAAAAGGGCATCAAACGAGCCAAGGATTCCGGGCTAAAGGTCTCAAGCTATTACGGCATCGGCGGGCCGTACCGACGTGGCGAGCCGGAGCGATTCGAGCAGAAGATCGGCCTGACGTGGATGCGCATCAACGCGCCGGAGGAGCTTGTCCACGACGAGCACTTATTGGCTCGTGACTTTTTCAAGAAGGTTGAACACCCGGAGCTGGGCGAGAGCTATACGTATCCGGGGAACGCCGCCATATGGCCGGAGACACCGTAGCGCATCTACCGGCGGGCCCTGCTGCTTGGGGAAGACCAGCACATCGTGGATGAGATCATCGGCGCCGGGCGCGGAAAGCGATAGCTTCGGTGACACAAGGCGCCGGTTTGCCCCCGCAGCTTGCGGCGCTTTTCGGCGCTGAATCCGAAATCACCTGGGGCCCTGACGAGGTCACGAAGGCCAGATCCGCCTTTGGTGCGAGATGGTGGAAGACGCGACCCTCCTCTACACCCACGAGGCGTTTGCCAAGAAGTCTCTCTACGGCGGCATCAATGCTCCCCCCCATGATGCTGCTTACCTGGGTCCAACAGCCCACCTGGCCCAAGCGAGACGGCGACCCCGATATGCTGCAGCGCGTCACGCTGGCAGGCTATGAGGGGAATATCGCCACGGGGGCGACGCAGGAGTACCTGCTGCCCGTGCGCCCCGGAGACCGAATCGGCGCGCGCGATACGATCACGGACATCTCAGCGCAGAAAAAGACGCGCCTCGGCGAGGGGCACTTTGTGACGCAGGTGACGAAGTTCGTGAATCATCGGCTCGAGGTTGTGGGCAAAAACACCGGCGTCTATTTCAGGTACAGGAAGTGATCCGTGAAGAGGGACAGACAGCGGAAGCGGCTCACGTGGGGCGTGGTCCAGGCCAGCCAGGAGATGGGCACACTCTCCCTTGAAATCTCGCTGCAACGGGCTATCCTTGCTGTCGCAGGAACCCGTGACTTTTTCCGGCGCACCATGACAGCGCGTTCGCCAGGAGTACAGGGCAAAGGATATCTTTGTGAATGCGATGTTCTACCAGGCCCTGCTGGGCCGGTTCCTGACCGATTGGAGCGGCCCGGAGGGGGCAATCAAAAACTCGGTGTCTCCATGCGGGAGCCGACGTGCGTGGGCGATACGGCAACGGTGATGGGGAAAGTGACCAAGGCCTATCGCGATGAGAAGGGCGGGGGGCTTGTGGACGTAGAATTGGTGATGGAAAACCCGCGCGGCACTTCGGCACAGGCAATGGCGACGATAGCGTTACCCTAGCGCTTGCGCGAATTATCGGTGAGGGGCCCTAGGCCCCGGCGCGATTTCGCAAGTCAACGTCAGCATCGGCCGCACGCTGCGCCTCATGATGATGAACGTCGGCCATTCATACCCAGGCGTCAGTGACATGGACACCATCGGTACTACCATTAAGTTCGGTGCATGTGTGGCGGAGAATGAAGAGCGGAATCCTTGGCCTGCCTATCGCGAGCTGAAGGGATATCGAAAGGACCAGTCCATCGTCACAGTGAACGTTCCCTACGGTGTCTGTGAGCTCTTTGACTTTCAGAACCACGACCCCAAGCTCCTCATCGAGACCTTCGCCACCGCCACCTGCAACGCCGCCCAGGTGAGCACAGGCTACTGGCTCATCAGTTCCCCCGGTGATAAGTCCGGTCCTGGGCCCTTTCACGGCGATTCGCAGAACCTGATCCTCATGTGCCCGGACCATGCAGAGGCCTTCGCCCAGCACGGGCTATCTATTCAGGACGTTAAGGAGATGCTCTACAAGGCCTCCAAGATGTCCTTCCAAAAGCTGATGCTGAACAAACCTAAGCAAGGCTTTGTTGTGGCGCATCCCGAGCTTCAGTGGCTCTGGGACGTGCCGGAAACCCAGATCTCCTGCTTCCGAAGCCCCGAATACTTCGATATCTTTGTCGTCGGCGCTGATGCTGGCCGAAGCCTCTATCACTACGGGGGCACCCTCTCGATCAGCCGAGAAGTGAAGCCCGTAAGTTAAACGGTGTCATTTCCGTTCGCGGCCATTTTCCCCTTGCGCTAGCAGCGATTCGGAGCCTTTACATTGACATAATGCCATATCCGTCGCGCCTTCCTGATATGCACAGTTGAACATTTCGTATATCTAATGCATACTCCGGGCAGACTTTTTGTCTGGAGGGAGACACCGATGAAGGATCGCGCCAGCACTGCCTCTGAGCGAGTCTATATCGCCCTGCGGGAGGCTATCCTTTCATGGGAGCTTCAACCCGGACAGCCCCTTTTTGAAGACGATTTAGCGGAGAAGTACGGCGTCAGCCGCACACCGGTGCGCGAAGCACTGCGCCTGCTCAGTCGGGAGGACCTGGTCCGGATCACACCAGGACGCGGAGCTTTCGTCACCGATATTTCAGTGAAGACGGTGGTTGAGTTGTACCAGATCAGACAAGCCCTTGAGGGTCTCTCTGCCCAGCTTGCTGCCGAGCAGGATCACGTTGGCAAGGAATTTGAGGCGTTGCTCCAGCGTTTTGAAGAGGCGCCCAAGATGATTGCTGAAGGGCGCATCCAGGATTACGACCTTCTGAACCAAGAGTTAGGCAGAACGATAGCCAAGGCTTCCGGCAACGAACTGCTGCAGCGCCAGCTTGAAGCTCTATGGCAGCAAGCTCGGCGCTTCCGGCGCTTGACCTTCCTCCGGGCTGACCGTCTTATTCAAACCGTCGAGCCGAACAAGGCCATCCTTATGGCCATCCGTGCCCATGATGGGAAGCGCGCCTCGGAGCTGACGCAAGACATCCTGCAGAAGAGCCTCAGCCACCACTTGTTGCAGTTCGGCCTTCGGGGTATGGACCTGACCACTCAGGTCAAGATTCCCGTTGGGCAGAAATCGTAAGCAGGAGCCTAGAGCCAGCTCACTGCGGGAAATCCGCCCACTCCTCAAACTACGCTGCCAGTAATTTCCTGTAGGTCGGTTTCCTGTTCTGCATTGAAACGGCGATAACCGTCCCTGTCACGTCAGGCTCCCCCGCCCTAGGATTTTCTTGGACACGGAATTGGGGCATGATGCCACAAACTCAAGGAGGTGTCCATGATGGATGGAAAGGGCGAGGGAGCACTTGATCGAGGCCGCGTTGAGCGAGGGAGATTCTCCTCTCGGCGCAAGAGCGGAGCGGTGATGCGGCTGCTGCATGGGGAAGAGTTGGACGCGCTGTCCCGGGAGTTGGGCGTCACGGCGGCGACCC
>Ga0194132_10002663_pt1 | contig 33001 bp, 21 predicted proteins | sample TA2KigOf80mmetaG_FD_148612 | JGI IMG/M metagenome (GOLD analysis project Ga0194132, IMG submission 148612) | Freshwater microbial communities from Lake Tanganyika, Tanzania - TA2015054 Kigoma Offshore 80m | ecosystem: Environmental > Aquatic > Freshwater > Lake | place: Tanzania: Lake... | reverse complement strand
CGCCGGTGCCGCGCCCGTGAGCGCCTGCACGCGCCGCGCGTTCGCCCCGCCCGCGGTCGCGAGCCGGGCCAGTTCGTCGTGGTACGCCGCGGCCTCGGCCTTCAGCCCGCCGGGGGCGAGCCGCAGCGCGAGCCACGAGTCCCACTCGCGCACCGGCTCGACCGCCGCGACGTGCTTCGCCAGAACCGCGCGCAGTTTGGTCACGTCGGCCGCTTCCTTCGTCGCGCGGTCGGCGAGCGCGTCCAGTGCCTCGCGCTGCCGCTTCACGTTCTCTTCCTTCTCCTCCAGTTCGACAAGTTCCTTGTAATAGGCGTCGATCTGGGCCTCGGCGTCGGTGGCGGGCTTCGAGCGGTCGAGCGCGAGGAACACGTCCCACTTCGCGGCCTCTTTGGTGGCGCGGTCGGCGGCGCGGCGGTCGAGGCGCTTCTGCTCGGCCTCGGCGCGCTCGGCCCGCGGGCGCGCGTACTCGGCCGCGAGCCGCTTCAAGTCGGCGTGCAGGTCGAGCCGCGCGGACACGTGCGCGAGAACCGCGGCCGTGAGCGACTGCACCGCCTCGGCGTCCGGGTCCGGGGCGCGGAGCGCCTCGCGCTCGGCCCGCACTTTCGAGAGCCCCTGCTGCACAACGAGGGTTTCTTTCTCGAGCGCCGCGCGCGCGGGGCCGTGTGAATCGAGCCACGCCGCGGTGAGGCCGTCCGGGGCTTTGGCCGGGTCGAGGTCGCCGCGCGCGACGCGCCGCCCGATCTCGGCCGCGGCCGTGGCGAGTTGCGCCGCACTGCGGCGCACGTCGTCGAGCGTCGTCGTCAGCGCGACGGCCCGCTTCTCCTGCTCGTCGAGCGCGTCCAGAAGCGCCTTCGTCTTGTCCTCGCGCTCCGCCGCGGCGCGGACCCGCGCGCCGAGGTACTGCTGCGCCGCGAACAGGGACCGCGCCGCCTCTTCGACCGGGTTCGGCGCGAACGGCTTGGCTTCGCCCGGGGGCGCCGGCCACTTGAGCGCCGCGAGCTTGGCCCGCGCGTCGGCGCTCGCGCCCGCGGCCTTCGCGTGCTCGTCGGTGTTGCCCTTGATGGCCGCGCTCTTCTCGGCGTGCAGCTTGCGGAGCCGCGCGAACTCGTCTGCGAGCGGGTCCGCGCCCATCTTCTGAACCTGCTCCTCGAACGCGAACGCGGCGCGCGCGGCCTCGCGCCCGGCCTTCAGCTCTTCGAGCTTCGCGCTCGCGGCGGCGAGCGCGGCCGTTGTGCTGACCACAGAGCTGGTGAAGCCGTTGGAGTCGTCCTGCGCGCGCTCGCGGCGCTCGCGCACTTCGGGGCCGATCACTTTCACGCGGTCCAGCGCCGCGGCCAGTTCCTTCGGCGCGAGCGCGGCCGGCACCTTGTCGGCCGGGACGTTCGTTGCCAGCCCCAGCGCGAACGTCACGCGCGCGTGGCTATCGGACAGGTCCGCGGTCGCGGCGTCGACGTCGTGGCCGAGCCGCACGACGAGGGTTGCGGACGCGGCGACGGCCTCGACCAGCGGCAGCCGCGCCGCGTGGTAGTCCGCGAGTTGCTGTGCGGCCTTGATCGCGGCGTCCACGTCGGCGGCGCGCGCGACCGGCGGAATCACCTTGGGGTCGGGTTCGTTCAACGACGCGAGCCGCGTGCGGGCCTTCTTCGCGGCCTCCCACTGGGCCGAGAACTTCTTGTACGCGACCTCGACCGTACCCTTGTGGGCGAGCCACTCTTGCGCGAGGCGGTCGAGCGCGGCGCGGGCCTCGTCCGGCGTGCGCCCGACGATCTGCGCGCGCAGTTCTGCTTGGCGGTCGCGCTCGACGGGGCGCGGCGGGGCCTTCTTGTCTTGGGCGCGGGCGGACGGGGCGAGGGCGAGCGCGACGAGCAGCAGCGCGCCGGCGTAGCGGATCCGGGTGTGAAGCATGGTGGCTCGCGGGTGCGGGCGGCGGGGCGCGGGCCGCGCCCGCCGCAACGGTCCAGTGTATGCGCGGGCCGCGCCCCGCGCAAGGTTCAGCGCCCCAGCGCCATCGCCAGCACCGCGAGCAGCGCGAGGGCCATCAGCACGATCCACGTCGCCGACTTTCCCTCGCGGGGCGCGTCCTCTTCAGAGATGTACGCCCCGCACTTCGGGCACTGCTGCGCCTCCGCGTCGATCTCCGCGCGGCAGTACGGGCACGGCACCACGTCGCGCTCGTCGTCGTCGTCGTACTCGTCGTCGTAGTTGTCGTGAGTTCGGGGCATGGCAGTGATCGCTCGGGTTCGTAGTGACCCGCTTCAGCGGGTCGCGGTGCCAGTGCGCCTCGCGGTCGTCCCCTGCGCGATGACCCGCTGAAGCGGGTCACTACGAACAGTACGTCAGTCCTTCTTGAGCGAGTTGAACACCATGCCGGTGAGGAGCTTGGGGTAGAAGTACGTGGACTTTGCCGGCATCTTCTCGCCGTTGCCGGCGATCCGCTCGACGTGGGCCATCGTCGCGGGCGGAACGAGGCACGCGAGCTGGCACTCGCGCGCCGCGGTCGCGTCGGTCGCCTCGCTCAGCAGGTGGACGTACTTGCACACCGGCGTGCCGCCGATCTTGTCGCGCAACAGGCGGTCCAGCACCAGCTTGTGGAGCACGCTGACGCCCAGCCCGCGCCAGTCGGCGCTCTGGTCCGGGGCGAGTTCGGTCATCACGTCGGGGTCGCGCAGTTTGGCGACGAGCCACCGCCCGTCGGCAACGGTGCCGAAGGCGAGCGCGGTCTGCGCGCCGTCCATCTGCACGTGCTCCCACGCGGCCCGCGCGTCGTGGCCGGTGCGTTCCACAATGTCGAAGTGGGCCGCGAGCGCCGCTTCCAGTTGCGGCGCGGTCACGTCCGCGGCCATCCCGCTCACGAGCCGGTGCGTCGGCAGGATCAGCAGGCCGGGGTCGCTCGTGCCGACGAGTTGCATGAGGCAGAAGTTGGGCGCGGCCTCGTCGTCGGCCACCTCGCCCGCGGCCCGCCGTTCCTCAAGGTACTTCAGGCCGGTTTCGTAGCGGTGGTGGCCGTCGGCGATGTAGACGGGCTTCGGCCCCAGCGCCCCGATCACCTTGCTGATGGCGGCGGAATCGGTGACGACCCAGAGCCGGTTGATGACGCCGAGGTGGTCGCGCGCGACCAGCGGCGGCGCGGCGCGCACGAGCGGTTCGAGGTGCGCGAACACGTCGCCGCTCGCGTCCGGGTACAGGCCGAACACCGGCGACAGGTTGAACCCGGTGGCCCGGTACAGCTTCAGCCGGTCCTCCTTCGGCCCGGACATGGTCTGCTCGTGCGGGTAAATCTTCCCCTCTCCAAACGGTTCGAGCCGGACGCGGGCGAAGAACCCGCGCCGCGCGAACGTCTGCCCGTCGACGGCGTACTCCTGCTCGTACACGTACAGCCCGCGGGCGGTGTCTTGACGGACCGCGCCGTCGGCGATCCACTCGCGCAGGGTGTTCGCGGCGCGCGTGTACTTGTTGTGGGTGTCGTCGTCGTCGGGTTCGGCGCGCGCCAGTTCGAGCCGGATCGCGTTGAACGGGCTGGCGTCGTGCAGCTTCTGTTGCAGCGCGGTATCGATCACGTCGTAGGGCGGCGCGACCACGTCGGACAGCGCGCCGACGCGCCCGAGGTCGTACCGGAACCCGCGAAACGCCCGAATGTCAGCCATCGGAGCCTCAAAGAGATTGATCCACAGATTACACAGAAGACACAGATTTCAAGAGACGGCAGAAGAGGATTCACCACAGAGTCACAGAGGGCACTGAGGAAGACAGAAAGAGGAGAGAAAGAAAACGCAGGGTTCACAACACAGTCTTGTACTTCTCTCCGCCACCCTGTTTTCGTTTTCCTCATCTTCCTCTGTGACTCTGTGGTGAATCCTCTTCTGCCTTCACTCTTTGCGCGGCTTGAGGGCCGGGTGCGCGCCGGACCTGTTCGCCGGCGCGCGGCGGCGGGCCAGCTTCAGCTTCGGCACGGGCACGTCGTGCTCGTCCTCGATGTCGCCCACGATTTCTTCCAGCACGTCTTCGAGCGTCACGAGGCCGTGGACCACGCCGGCCGCGTCGCGCACCACGGCCATCGGGCGGTGCGACTTGCGGAACAGGCGGAAGGCGTTCGACACCGGCTCGTCCGGGTCGAGGAACGTCGCGGGGTACAGCGCGTCTTCGAGCACGACCGCGCCGGACGTGCTGAACAGGAAGAACAGGTCCTTGGTGTTGACGATGCCGACGATCTTGTCGGGGGTGCCGTCGTACACGGGCATCCGGGTGTGCGCGCCGAGGCGCGCGATCTCGAGCACCTTGTCCGGCGGGGTCGCCACGTCGAGCGCCGACATCTTGTCGCGCGGCACGAGGCAGTCGCGCACCTTCTTGTCGGCCAGCGCGAACACGTTCAGCACCATGTCGGCTTGGTCCGCGTCCAGCAGCCCGGCCTCTTCGGTGTCGGCCACGAGGATGCGCAGTTCGTCCACGGTATGAATCTCGCCCTCCTCGCCGTCGGCCTTGTACCCGAGGCGGCGGAGGAACCACGAGCTGGAGCCGTTCATCAGCTTGATGAGCGGGCCGGTGAAGCGCGCGAACAGGTTCACCGAGCGCGCGACCCACAGCCCGACGCGCTCGCTCTCTTGCAGGGCCGCGATCTTCGGCATCTGCTCGCCGAACACCACGTGCATGTACGTGATGAGCGAGAGCGTGATGAGGATGGACGCGGCCCGGCCCCACTCGGCCGGCAGCCCGGCGAACAGCGGGTGGATCAGCCGGTGAATGGCCGGCTCGCTCACGAACCCGAGCGCGAGGCTGGCGACCGTGATCCCCAGTTGGCACGCGGCCACGCTCCGGTTCAGGTTCGTGACCGCGGCCAGCAGCGAGGTGGACCCGGCGCGTTTCTGGTTCACCAGTTCCTGAACGCGCGAGGCGCGCACCGCGACCAGCGCGAACTCGGCCGCGACGAAGTACCCGTTGATGGCGACGAGAATGGGAATCGCGACCAGCCCGATGACGAGCTTCGTGGGGTCGGCGTCGCCGGCGTCGGCGAACAGCGGGAACATGAGCGGATGAATAGAGGGTGTCTCGCGTAAGGGGCGAACGGGCCGCGGTTCATTCTATCAGTTCGGGGGCGCGCCCCGGCGTCGGGGTTGACCCGCGCGGCGCGGCCGTGGTAGAACCCCGCGCCCCTGTGCGCCCGCCGACTCTGACGCAGGATGCGATCATGGCTCAGGTGTTCGCCGCACCGAAACCCGCGCCCCCGCTCGCGCCGCCCGGCGCGGGCGCACCGGACGTGTCCGTCTGCATCGCGAACTGGAACTGCGTCGCCCACCTGCGCCGGTGCCTGCACTCGCTGTACGACCAACCGCAGGGGGCGGCGTTCGAGGTGGTGGTCGTCGATAACGGCTCCGCCGACGGCGCGCCGGAGATGGTGGCCGCGGAGTTCCCGCGAGCCGTACTGATCCGCAACCCCGACAACCGCGGGTTCGCGCGCGCCAGCAACCAAGCCGTCGCCGCCGCGCGGGGCCGGTTCCTGTTCTTCCTGAACAACGACACGCTCGTTCCGCCCAACACCCTGCGCCGGCTCCTCGATCTCGCGGTCGTGAACCCCGGCGCGGCGATGTTCGGCCCGCGCCTGCGCGGCGCGGACGGCGCGGTTCAGGTGTCGTACCGCGCGCGGCCCACGATGGCGGCCCTGTTGCACCGCGTCAGCCTGTTGCGCTGGACGCGCCTGTTCCGCCGCGCGTACCGCGAGTACCGCCGCGTCACCTTCGACCCGGCGCACCCCCGCGCCGTCGAGGTACTGATGGGCGCGGCCGTGTTCCTCTCTCGCGCCAACTTCGAGGCCGCGGGGCGCTGGGACGAGGGCTACGGGTTCGGCGTCGAAGACATCGACCTCTCGACCCAAGCGAGCCGGCTGGGGCCGGTGCTGTTCGCCCCCGGCGTCGAGGTGGTTCACGTGGGCCGGGCCGCGGGGCGCGCCAACGTCGCGTTCGCCGCCCCGAACGTCGCCATCGGGTACGCGCGGTACTTCCGCAAGGCCGGCGCGAGCCGCCGCGCGCTCGTCGCCTACAAGGCGCTCGTCACCCTCGACACGCCCGTGCAGATCGGTCTGAAGTTGCTCGAAGCCGGGTGCCGCTACCTGACCGGGCGGCCCGAAAAGGCCCAGAAGAGCCTGCTCGCGGCCCGCGGCCTGTGGGCCTTCCTGCGGCACGAACTCGTTCGCTTCTGGAAGGCGTGAGGGCCGCGGCGCATGGCGAAGAAACCCCGGAGCCGCGCGGCCGACTACGCCACCTACCTCGCGGTGCGCGTCGCCGTCGCCGTCATTCAGATGCTCACGGCGCGGGTCGCGTACCGCTGCGCCGACGCCTTCGCGTGGCTCCTCTACACCCTCATCCCGGCGCGCCGCCGGGTGGCCCTCGAGAACGTGCGCGCCGCGTTCCCGGAACTGGACCCGGACCGCGCCGACCGCATCGTCCGCGCCATGTTCCGCCACTTCACGCGCGCGCTCGTAGAACTGGCGATGATGCCGCGCAAGCTCCGCCCGCACACGTGGCGCAAGTACTTCGTCGCCAACGAAACCGGCATGACGCAGGTGTACGCGAACCGCCCCGCGATCCTCGTCGGCGGGCACTTCGGCAATTGGGAAATGGCCGGGTTCGTCATGGGCCTGCTCGGGCTGCGCACCCACGCCATCGCCCGCCCCCTCGACAACCCGTACCTCGAACGGTTCGCCCTCTGGTTCCGGCAGGGCACCGGGCAAACGATCATCGCCAAGAACGACGACTTCGACCGGCTGACCGCGCTCATGGGGGCCGGCGGGCGCGTCGGCATTCTGGCCGACCAAGACGCCGGGCCGCGCGGCCCGTTCGTCGCGTTCTTCGGCCGCCCCGCCAGCACCCACAAGGCCATCGCCCTGCTCGCCATTCAGTACGACGCGGTGATCGTGGTGGGCGGCGTGCCGCGCGTGCGCCGGGCCGACTACCCGCAGCGCCCGGACTTCGACCCCGCGCGCGACATGGCCCCGATGTTCTACGCGCTCAAGGTGGCGGACGTGATCGACCCGCGCGACTTCGCCGCCGACCCGAACGCGGTGGTCGCCATCACCCAGCGGTTCACGACCGGGCTAGAACAACTCATCCGCGCGCACCCGGAACAATACTTCTGGGTCCACAAGCGCTGGAAGCACCAGCCAAAGGCGAAAAGCGACAAGCGCGCCGCGTGACGCGCCAGAAACGAAAAGCGCCCGCCAATGGCGGGCGCGAGGGGAGGCAGGTGCTAGGGCTTCGCGGGCGATTGTTCCTTTTTCTGTTGTTGCCAATTTGCCTCATCTTCTTCAGATCAGAGACGGCCGTCTATCGAATTAATTACGATCTTTGTTGTACCGCTCGCGGCTGTGGCATCTTGATAAGTGATGGTCAGTGGTCCCCACTCGCCGAATGCCCCTTCGACCTTCATGTCAACCTTCCGTGGCAACTCAGCCAAACGAAATACATCGCTCGCAGCCCCACCTGACTCAATGCTGTTGAATCGACGATAGAAGAGCCAGACGCGCTCTTGGATCCGTATTTGTTGAATTGAAGCTTGTTTTGCTTGTTCTTAGCTCGACTGATGCCGATTTCCCGCCCTCAGGTTGCGGGGGCGAGCGTGGTGAGCAGCAGTTCGTGCGCGGGCGCGGCGAGTTTGTCGAGAGCCGTGCCTTCCCCGGCCTGTGGCAAAAACCGCCTCAGCCCAGAGCCACCGACGCACGGCGCACAGGGCGTCGGAGAACGTCACCGTCGCCTTGCCGGGCCACGACACAGCCGGTTCGCTTCGCCGCCGGCAGTGCGCGGAACAGGATCGCGACGACCGAGTACAGCCCGAACAGGCACGGACCGGCACGCAGAACCGTCTTCGCACGCCACCCGCGAGTCGTTTCCAACCCGAGTGCCGAGCGCGCGTCTTGGAACGTGGTCTCGATGTTCCAGCGCCCGCAATAGTACCCGATGACCGCCGTCGGGGTCCGGTTCGGGTCGGTGGTGAAGAAGTACTCGTCCCGGTGCGTGCCGGTCGTGTCCCGAACGAACACCCCGCACAGGGGAACGAGCCCCGCGCCCGCCTTGTACCAGTGCCCGGTGCCGTCGGCGGTCTCGACCCGCCGCTTCCCGCCACCGTACCACCCGACCTCCAGCCGGGCGAAGGTCGTGGTGGCGGCGACCGCTTGGCGGGGCTTGGGACGGCGCTGCCCCTTGAGGCGGGGGCGCCCCGTGCCCGCGTACGGCGGCGGCGGGTCGAACAGGTTGGCGTCGGGGTGCAGCTTGCTGACCAACGTGAGCCGGGCCCCGGTGGCGGTAACAGAACCGCGCGACCTCGTGGGTTCCGAAGCCCGAACCCCCTGCGAATACGAACGCGCGGCCCGGGAACCGGATCAGCAACACGCGCAACAGCCCGCACATGACCCGCGCCGGCGTGCGGTGCGGCCTCTTGCGGGCGCGGTCGTCGTCCGCGGACCGGTACAGGTCGATGAGCACCGGCAGGGCCCACGGGCGCACGGCGAACGGGAACTTCACCCGGACCGCGAGCACCACCCACTTGTGGCCGTACCGCCCGGGGTGTACGAATGGGACGAGCGCACGGCGTCGCGGTGCCGCGCCTTGCCGTAGACATGCTTGCCGGGGTGCCCGTCCACGGTGTCATCGCCGACGAGCATCACCGGACCGTCGGGGACCAGGTGGTCGAGCGCGAACCGCACCAGCGCGCAGCCGAGTGCGAGCCCGGACCACGGGGCGCGTGAAAGCACCCGCTGGTAGTCGGTACGGTGCCCGGGGGCTAGGTGGCGCAAGGTGCGGAGGATGTTGGCGACACCGCGCCGACCAGCAGCGCGGAGATGCGCTGGTACGTCGGGGAGGTGAAGTGCGGGGCGAGAACCTGCACCAGCGCGTGCGCCTCGGGTGGTAGAATCACGGTGGCCGTCCGTGGGCGCGGGCCATGAGAGCTTCAGTAACCCTCATGCTAACGCACCACGCATGGCCACCAGAATCGGCAGCAGTCGAGCTGAGGGGTGTTGTGAGCCGATGTTCACTACACGCGATTCTGCGCATTGCCCGCGCCGGATGCAAGCCAGCGAGTTGAGATTTTACCGAAAAAGCGAACGAAGGTTTGTGACACAGTTCACAAGGTCGCCGGCCCCACCCCCAGACGAGTTGGCGCTCTGGCGCTCTGGCGCTCTGGGGTCAAAAACGCTGGAAAAACAAGTATTTTACCCAGAGCGCCACTCCAATACAGGTGGCGCTCTGGGGTGGGCAAGTGGCGCTCTGGGTCGGGAAATGACGATCTCTTTTTGGCGCTCTGGGTCGAACTGCCCGCGACCGGGCACCCACACCCTCGCTCGCGCGTCGGGCGAATGGCCGACCGCGACACCGCTCCCGAACGTGCTCTCACGGGTCCACCGTTCGCCCGCGCGAGCGGCACAAGTTGCGCGCCCGCGCCAACTTGTCGGCATCCGCCACCGTCATATCATCACGACACGTTCGCGCGCGGTCCCCGCGCACGCGGCGCGCCTCACGCTCGGCACCACGACGCGACAACCACAGGCGACCATGAGCGCCCCCGCGATCAACGTTCAGAACCTCACGAAGAGCTACGGCCAAGTGCTGGCAGTGGACGACGTGTCGTTTCAGGTCCAACCCGGCGAGCTGGTCGGGTTTCTGGGGCCGAACGGCGCGGGCAAGTCCACTTGCATGCGCATCCTCACCACGTGGCTCCCCGCGTCCAGCGGCTACGCGTGGCTCAACGGCCGCGACGTGATGTACGAGTCGATGGAGGTGCGCAAGAGCATCGGCTACCTGCCCGAGAGCGTGCCCGTGTACCCGGAACTGCGGGTCCGCGAGTACCTCACGTACCGGGCGAAGCTGAAGGGCGTCGAGCGCACCGGGCGCACGGCGCGCATCGACCACTGCCTCGCGAAGTGCCAGATCAAGGAAGTGCAGAACCGGTTGCTCAGTACGCTCTCGAAGGGCTACCGGCAGCGCGTCGGGCTGGCCGACGCCATGCTCGCCAGCCCGCCGATTCTGATTCTGGACGAGCCGACCAGCGGCCTCGACCCGGTGCAGATCAACGAGACGCTCGCCACCATCAAGGGCTTCGGCGGGCAGCACACCGTGCTCCTCTCCACCCACATCCTCACGGAAGTGGAGAAGGTGTGCGAGCGGGTCATCATCATCGACAAGGGCAAGATCAAGCTCGACGAGACGATGAAGTCCATCGAGTCGCGCGAGCCGAGCTACGCAGTGGAGGTGCGCGGCCCGGCCGACGCCGTCGCCACGTTCTTGAAGCAGCAGCCGGAGTTGTCGTCGGTGGAATCGCACCCGCACGGCGACCTGACCGAGTTCGTGGTGAAGACGAAGGACCGCTCGGACCCGCGCGAGGCGCTGGCGTCAAAGCTGATCGCGAAGGGCTGGGGCGTGCGCCGGCTGGAACTGCGGAAGGTGAGCCTCGACGCGATGTTCAACGACGTGGTGCGGAGCCGGTACGCGCCGCCCGCGCCGGCCCAACCGCCCGCGCCCAGCGAGCCGCCGCCCGAACCGAACAAGACCCCGGCCGCGTAACCGAAGTGAGGAGTGCGGAAGAAGGAGTGGGGAGTAAATCACGAACGGTCTTACTCCTCACTCCTCACTCCCCACTTCAGCGAAGTGCCTGTACACACACACGAAGCACCATGAGTAGCACCCCGCCCGCGACCGACCCGCCCGCGCCCATCGAGACCGCGCCGTCGGCGGTGGTGGCCGAAGGCCCGATGTTCGCCCGGCTCGTCGGGTTCGTCGGCCTGTTCTTCCTCGTCCTCGGCGCGGTCGTCGTCATCACGACGCGCGCGGTCGGCCCGCGCTGGCTCCCGGAAGGGTTCGGGTTCCTGTTCGCGGGCCTCGGCATCGCGCTGATGCTGTACCACGCGGTCAGCGACGGCGAGCAGGAGATCCGCCGGTTGTACGGCGGGCTGGCGATGGGGCTGCTCGTGCTGGCGCTGGTGGCCGCGGTGCTGCCGGGGCCGTTCGACGGGCCGAGCACCGAGAAGGCCGTCGGCCATTACCTGCTCCCGTGGGGCCTCGGGGCCGGGCTGGTGGCGCTGCTGTTCGCGGTGCCGTTCACGCGCCACGAAACGGACGAGACGATCCGCGGGTGGGCGCTGACCGGGATGCTGTTCGTGGGCGCGGTGCTGTGCGCCGCGGCGGTCCTCGCCGGGGTCGCGAACCCGAACTTCCTCGCCGGCACCGGGCTGGGCCTCGCGATCCTCGGCCTCGGGTTCGTGTGCGCGTACCTGAGCCAAGTGGACACGTCGGACGGGCTGGGCTACGCGGTGGCGCTGGCGCTCGCCGCGGTGGGCGGCGCGGTGGCGTTCTACGCCTTCGGGCGCGCCGTGTTCCCCACGGTTCTCGCCGACGGGCCGAGCGTGCTGCGCAAGACGAACCAGACGCTGGACACGTGGAAGGCCGCGGGCCGGGCCGCGGTGATTCTGGCGTTTCTCGGGATCGCGGCGTGGGGCGCGCTGGGGAAGATGACGAACGGGGCGCGGGCCGCGCTCACGGTGGCCGGGCTGATCGGGGCCGGGGTGTTCGTGGCCGCGAGCGTGAGCACGCCGCTGCCGAAGGCCCCGCAACCGTTCCTCGTGCCCGGCGGCCTGATCCTCGGCGCGATCGGGCTGGCGTTCCTCGCGGTCGGCCTCGGCGCGTCGTCCGACAACACCTTCGTTACGCTCACCCGCCGCGAGCTGTCGTCGTACTTCCTCTCGCCCATCGGGTACTTGGTGCTGGCCGGCATGGTGGGCGCGCAGTGGTTGGGTTACATCGACTTGGTCGGCAAACTGGCGCGCATGTCCACCCCGCCGCCGGCCGGGGCCGGGGCCGCCCCGGAACCCATCGTGCAGTTCTACATCGTCGCCATCTTCCCGATCTTCGCCCTCACGCTCATGGTCCCGGCGCTCACGATGCGGCTGGTGGCCGAGGAGAAGCGCACCGGCACGCTGGAGGTCATGCTCACGGCCCCGGTGAACGAGTGGAGCGTGGTGCTCAGCAAGTTCTTCGCGACGTGGTTCTTCTTCATGGTGTGCTGGCTCCCGTCGGGCCTGCTGCTGATCGCCCTGCGGCTGGAGGCCGGGCCGTTCGACTACCGCCCGCTGCTCGGGTTCTACGTGGCGCTGGCCGCGAGCGGGGCCGCGTTCGTGGCGATGGGCCTGTTCTTCTCGGTGCTCACCAAGAACCAGATCGTCGCGGCCGTGCTCACGTTCGTCGGCATGGTGTTCTTCCTCGCGTGCACCATCCTCAGCGCGCGCGACTTGGGCCTCGGTCAGTCGATCCAAGTGTTCCTCGGCAAGTTGGCGTACGTCACGCTCTGGTCCGAGGCGCTGAGCGGCCAGTTGCCGATTCGCGACGTGATCCTGTGGGCGTCGCTGGCCGTGTTCTTCCTGATCCTGTCGATCAAAGTGCTGGAAACCCGGCGCTGGAGTTGAGCTGATCCGCCCGCGCCCCCCTTCGGGGCGCGGCTCACCGAGCACACACCACCGAACCGCCATGGAACCGACTCCCGCGCCCGGTACGCCCGCCCCCGCGCCCGCCGCGCCCCCGGTCACGAACCCGGTGGTGGAACTGATCCGCGCGCAGCGCCTGAACGTGGGCTACGCGCTGACCGTGGCCGCGTTCCTGTGCCTCGTCGGGACGGTCGCACTGGCCCTGAAGACCAACCGCCTCAGCGCCGGCACCACCACGGCCACCGACAAGGGTAAGAACAATGACCCCGAAGACCTCATGGGGGCGCAGGGCGAGGAGAAGATCGCGGCGCAGCCCAACAAGTTCGACTACGTGATCGGGGCGCTCGGCGCGGCCGCGGCCCTGCTCGTCACCGGGGCCGGCGGCGCGTACCTGCTCATCGGGCTGCCCAAGCCCACCGAGGCCGAACAGCGGCGCGAGGCCCGCGTCCTGATCCTCGCCGTGGGCGGGCTGCTCGGCGCGCTCCTCATCCTCGCCGGCGCGCTGTTCTTCTTGCGCTGGGGCGACAGCCTCGTCCAGTGGCTCGACAAGAACGAGGCGAAGGAGGCCAAGTACGCCCTGTACCCGCTGCTGCTGATCGTCGCCGGGGGCGGGCTGATGTTCCTCGCGATCCAGCCGGCCCGCGCCGAGGAGCGCAACAACAAGACCATCCGCCAACTGGTGTACGGCTCGAACTTCGGCCTCACGGTGCTGATCCTGTTCGTGGTGCTGATCTTCACGAACGCGGTCGTCGCCATGCGCCTGCCGAACAAACTCGACACCACCAACACCGGGTTCTACTCGCTCAACCCGCAGACGAAACAGTTCGTCGAGGGGCTGACGCAACAGGTCAACGCCTACGCCATCTTCCAAGAGGGCAACCCCATCGCGGAGGACACGAAGCGGCTGCTGACCAGTGTGCAGGACGCGAACCCCGGCAAGTTCCGGGTCACGTTCCTCAGCCCGGCGCTGAACCGCTCGGAACTGGCGAAGCTCCGGGCCGACCACCCGAAGGCCGCGGTCAGCGGCGAGGGCGTGCTCCTCGTGCTGGGCGACGACGGCGGCAGCGACCTCGCGCGGCACACGTTCCTGCGCGCCGACGAGTTCGCCGAGGAGAAGGAAGACGCCCAGACCCGGCGCTCGGTCGAGGTGTTCAACGGCGAGCCGAAGTTGCTCCGCGAGCTGATGTTTCTCGCCGAGAACAAGCAGCGCCCGAAGGTGTACTTCACGCAGTCGTCGGGCGAGCTGTCGATCGGGGGGCGCGGCGCGGGCCGCCGGCGCACCGCCACCGGGCTGAAGGCGTACCTCGAGAAGAACTACTACGACGTGGCCGAACTGACCTTCGACCCGACGAAGCCCGGTAAGGTGCCCGACGACGCGACCATCGTGGTCGTCGCGGACCCGAACGTGCCGCTGCCCGCGCCCGGCGTCGAGGCGCTCCGCAAGTACATGACCGAGCCGCGCCCCAACGGGGCCAAGGGCAAGCTCGTGGTGCTGGCGGGCGAGCAAGCCGGCACCGACCAGAAGCCGCTGAAAATCGGCCTCGAACCGCTGCTGGCGACCTTCGGGGTCCAGTTGTCCGACCGCTTCATGTTCGCCGCGGGCAGCGCGAACCCGGCCCCCAACGACCCGGACGCTGGCACCCGCTCGTTCATCGCCACCGTGCTCCCGGAACTGGCCCAAGAGCGGAACCCGGTCGCGCTGGTGTTTGCCCGCGCCGGCCGGTTCGAGTGGCGCGAGTGCCGCGAGCTGATGGCCGCGCCCGCGCAGGTCGCCGGCGCGCGTACCGGCACCCTCATCGCCACGCTCCCCGGCCGGACCACGTGGTCCGAGGCGCTCGCCACCCCCAACCCCTACAAGGTGTGGACCGACTTGAAGGCCCAAGTCGAGAAGATCGGCGAGGGGCCGGGTACCGCGAAAGAAAAGGAGAAGTTGATCAACGACTTGGTCGAGCCGAAGAAGCTCACCGGGGCACCGCGCGACTTGGTGATGTTCGTGTCCGAGAGCGGCACCGGGCGCGACGCCGCGCCGGTCGCCCGCGTCGCCGTGTTCGGGTGCGGCTCGTTCGTGACCGACGAGATGAGTGCCCGCATGAGCCGCAACATTTGGCACGACCTGATGGGTTCGACGTTCGACTGGCTCCGCGACCGCCCGACCGTCGTGGGCATCAGCGAGAAGCCGTACACCAACTTCGCCCTGAAGCCGGGTTACGACAACACGCGCCTGACCTACGTGCCCCTCGGCCTCGGCCTGCTGCTGGTGCTGGGCCTCGGAACCGGCGTCTGGGCCATCCGCCGCAAGTGAGAACAGTTGGTGCCGCTTGCCGAGCGGCACCGCTGGGCAACTCGACGAACTTTTGGGGCGCGCGGCTTCCGCGGCGGTTGTCGCGGCACCGCTGCGGAGCGCGGCGGGGTTCGCGGTTCACGCACCACACAGGATATCGGGTGCCGCTCGGCACGCGGCACCTACCAAGAAGGGTTACGCCGATGAACTTCCGTCTGACCGCGATCCTGTTCGGGGCCGTGTTCGTCGTCGGCGTGGTCCTGCTCATCATGTCGTTCGGCGGCGGCGACAAAGAGGTGCCCCCCGACGTGCTGGCCGCGGAACTGGTGCGCGCCGGGGTGAAGGCCGACGACATCGACGCTGTCGAGTTCGAGAAGGCCGATGGCTCCGTGCTGCGCATGGCCCGCACCGACAAGGAGCGGCGGACGTGGCAGATCGAGAAGCCGATTTCGGCCCGCGCCGACTTCGCCAAGATCGCGCCCGTTATCACCGCGCTGCTCAAGGCCAAGCCGACCCCATACAAGGAGCTGCGCTCGGACCCGGCGGTTCACGCGCTCGCGCCCGCCGGCCTCAAGGTCACGATCCGCCAAGGCGCGGAGAAGGCGTCCACGGTCTCCCTCGGGGCCGTGACCGGCGGCGACCGCGGCGTCGTGTTCGTCACCACGTCGGCCCAGTCGCGCCCGATGGCCGTGTTCCGCGCCGACCTCGACGCGCTGTTCCGCGACGACGGCAAGGGCGACCTCGCCGCCGACCTCACCAAGTGGGCCGCGGACTTCCGCGCCACGGCCGTCTTCCCCTCCGACGCCGCCGCCCGCGGGCAGGATGTCGCCTCCATCAAGCTCGAACTGCCGAACAAGAAGGCCGCGGTCGCGCTGACCCAGACCGCGAGCGGCGGGTGGAAGTTCGACGCCCCGTTCGCCGGGGCCGACGCCGACCCGGACGGCGACCCCGTCGGCGCGCCGGACAAGTTTTCCGGCGTCACCCCGCTGCTCGGCGTGCTCACGAACCTCAGCGCCGGGACTGCGGCCGACTTCATCGACGCCCCCGGCGACCTCAAGCCGTACGGCCTGAACCCGGACTTCGCCGACCGCGTGCGCGTCGAGATGAAGACGAAGGACGGGCAAGCGGTCGTGGTGTTCCTCGGCAAGTTCGAGCCGGGCGCGGTCGAGAAGCTGCCGCCCGGACTCCCGCCGGGCCACGCGCCCACCGGCGCGGGCGGGAAGGTGTACCTACAGATCGAGGGGCAGAGCGGCGTGATCCGCGCCGCGACCTCCAACAACCTCGCCGGCCTCGTGCCGGCTATTGCCGACCCCGCGGCCCTGCGCGAGCGCAACCTGTTCGCGCCGGCGCGCGGTAAAACCGTGGACGGCATCGACCTGATCCCCGCGGGCACGACGCCCGACAAGCCCATCAAGCTGCGCAACATTAGCGGCGCGTGGAAGCTGTACGGCGGGCCGGGCGACCCGCAGATCGCGAACGCCAAGGTCGTGAGCGAGATGGTCGCGGTGCTGACCGCGCGGCGCTCGATCAAGGACTTCCCCGCGCCGACCCCGGCCAACTTCGCGGCGATCTCCGCGACCGCGTACGTGTGGGTGGACGGGTTCAACCCGCCCGGCGCGGACCCGAAGGCCGAGCCGACCAAGCGCGGCGAGCCGGTGAAACTGGAGTTCGGCCGCAAGGACGGCGAGACGATCTACGTGCGCCGCACGCTCCCCGGCGGGCTGGTGGGCGAGTTCGCCGTAACTGCCGCCGTGCGCACCGACACGAGCCTCGTGCCCGTCGATCTGTTGTCCGCGGTGTTGAAGGCCCGGCTCGACCTGCTCGACCGCTCGCTGGCGTCGTTCTCGGACGCCACCCCGACGCGCATCGCCGCCGCCGGCGCGGGCAACTACACCATCGCCCGCGAGCAGACGCCGGGCGTGCTGGACCCGGCGTGGCGGTTCGCGGCCCCGGACCCGCGCGCCGGGCAGTTCGCCGACGGTGCCCCGGTCCGGAACGACATCATCTACGTGCTCGCCAACCTGTCGTCGCAACTCGACAAGTTCGTGTGGGAGGGCGACGAGCCGGCGAAGCTGGCCGAGTACGGGTTCACCCCGGTGCCGCAACTCAAGGTCACGGTCGATCTGCCGCCGGAGGCGGGCGCGGCGGGCGCGAAGCCGGTCGTGTTCGAGTTCGGCAAGGCCGCGACCGATCCGGAGAAGGTGTACGCGCGGCAGGTCGGGCGCGCGGTGGTGTTCACGGTGCCGAAGGCCGCGATGACCCGGCTCGCGACCCCGGACCTGCGCGACCGGACGGTGTTCCGCGACGTGCCCGCGGCGCGCGTCAACGTGATCGAAGTGACCGGCTGGGGCGGCATCGGGCTGAAGTTCGAGAAGAACGTCGCGGGCGTGTGGGAGGGCAAGCCCCCGACCCCGCCGGCGTTCGCGGTGGACCCGGCGCGCGTGGCCGCGTTCCTCGACCTCGTCGCGCGCACGACGGTAAAGGAGTTCCAGAAAGGCCCGCCCGACCCGAAGCAGGGCTTCGGCGACCTGAAGCAGACGCTCGACGTGACGCTGCGCTGGCCGCCGGACCCGGCGAAAAAGGACGACAAGGGCGGAGAGGTGCGCCTAATCGTCGCGGCCAGCCCGGACGCGGGCGCGACCTACTACGTGTCGGTCCCGCGCCTCCCGGCCGACGGCTCGGTCTTCACGGTCGAGGGCCTGCAGTGGAAGCCCTTCAAGGAAGGCTCCGCGGCCTTCGTTAAGTGACCCTCGTGGGGTGGGCCGCTGGCCTGCCATTTTGCTCTGGTAGGCCAGACGCTCACCCCACGACGCGGGAAACTACGACCACCATTCCGGGATCGGGATCGGGTCGCCGGGCTTCCAATGGTCCGGCGGCGTCCTTCCGGTCTTGCGAATGTAGCGGCCGTACTCGTTCACTTGTTCGAGTGCTTGAAGTGTCTCCGGCGACAACGGCTCAGGCGCTCGCCACAACTTTCGTGTCCGACTCGCACTGAACCTTTCGGCGTTCAACTCCGCGACCGTGCGCTCGAGTGCGGCGACGCGCTGTTCCAGTGTCAGTTCGGCCATTCGGCATCTCAGCCCGCATTGTACCCGCGCGCCACTTCCGCCGCGAGGCGGGCGTTCGCCACGATCAGCGCGCGGTTGGCGACCAACGTGCGCCCGCCGCTCAGGTGCGCGAGGCGCGAGAGTAGGAACGGCGTCACCTTCGCGCCGGTCACGCCGGCCGCGCTCGCCTCGCTCGCGGCAACTTTCAGCCACGAATCGAACTCGTCCGCCGGCACCGCGACTTCCGCCGGGCACGGTTGCGCCAGCACCGCGCCCGCGCCGCCCATGCGCACGTGCGCCGCGAACAGGGCCGCGGCGTCGCCCGGCGAATCGACGCGGGCCGACACCGGCAACGCGGGCACGTGGTCTCGGACGTAGAACGCGGGGAACGAGTCCGTGCCGTAGCCGACGACCGGCACGCCCAGAGTTTCGAGGATTTCGAGCGTCCGCGGCAGGTGCAGGATGCTCTTCGCCCCGGCGCAAACGACCAGCACCGGCGTGCGCGCGAGTTCGGCGAGGTCGGCGGAAATGTCGAACGGCTCGCCCTCGCGGTGCGCCCCGCCGAGGCCACCGGTCGCGAACACGCGCACGCCGGCCGCGTGCGCCAGCGCCATCGTCGCGGAAACGGTCGTGGCCGCGAGTTGCTTCAGCGCGACCGCCGCGCCGAGGTCGCGCCGGCTGGCCTTACGCACGTCCGATGCTTGGGCGAGCCGTTCGAGTTCCGCGGCGGACAGGCCGACGGCCGGCACGCCGTCCAGAACCGCGATGGTCGCCGGGACCGCGCCGCCGGCGCGCACGGCCGCTTCCGACGCGCGCGCGGTTTCGAGGTTCACCGGCCACGGCAGCCCGTGGGCGATCAGCGTCGATTCGAGCGCGACCACGGGGCGCTGCGCCGCGACCGCGGCCCGCACCTCGTCCGAGATCGTGAGCCAGTGATTCATGGGAACCTCGTGCGAGAAGAACCTAACCCCCCAACCCCCTTCCCGAGGAGGGAAGGGGGAGCCAGAGTGCTGTCTTCTCTTTCTCCCCCTTCCCTCCTCGGGAAGGGGGTTGGGGGGTTAGGTTTTCCGCTTGCGAGCGGCTATACTCTCGCCATGTCACTTTGCTGCAACAGCCGTCGTTCCACCAACACCGGGTGCGCCGTGGCAAAATCTTGGGCGAAAGTCGGGGCCGGGGCGTGCGCGGTCACGCTGGTCGCCGTTGCGCTGTGGCGCAACGGGCCGACCGCCGCGGCCCCGAAACCCGATCTGAAGCCGGTCGCACACTGGGTCTTCGACGCCGACGGCGTCAGCGGCAAGACCGCGGCCGACCGCGCCGGCAAGCTGTCCGGCACGCTCGTCGGCGCGCCGAAGCTCGAAGCCGGCCCGACGCCTCACCTCCATCTTACCGGCCCGGCGGACGGCGTGACGGTGAGGGAGCGCGTCGGCCCGGACGCCGCGTTCCTCCCCAAAGAGGCGCTCTCGGTGGTCGCGTGGGTGCGTGTCGACGAGTACGCCGATTGGGGCGCGGTCCTCGGGTGCTTCCAAGACAACGGTCCGGCCGAGTTCGGGTTCCTCGTGGGCTACTGCAAGAAGAAGTTCGCCTTCGGCCTCGCCACTGCGACCGCGAAGAAGATGACGTACCTCGAATCGCAAGCGGAGTTCGTGCGCGGCAAGTGGTACCACGTCGCGGCCGTGTACGACGGCAAGCAGATGCGCCTGTACGTCAACGGCGCGCTCGACGCGACCGGCACCGCGCAAGCCGGCCCGGTGCTGTACGCGAAGGCCGCGCCGATGACCATCGGGCGCTACCGGGACGACGACGAAGATTACGGCATGCAGGGCGCGATCAAGGAGGTGATGCTGTGCGGGCACGCGGTGGCCGCGGACGACGTACGCGCCCACTTCGAGGCCGACAAAACTCTCGCCGACGCGCCGAGCGCGGTTCCCGACGGCCCGCGGTTCCTCGTCGAGCCGTACTTGCAGTACGTCACCCGCACCGGCATCACGGTCATGTGGGAGACCGACGCGCCGTGTTCCGCGGCCGTCGAATACGGCCCGACGTTCCCGCCCAAGCTGCGCGCCGAGGTGAAGAAGGCCGACACGATGGGCGAGGTGCCCCTCACGAACCTCGAACCGAACACGAAGTACTTCTACCGCGTCGTGTGTACCGACGATCAAGGGCGGAAGCTCGAAGGCAAGCCGCTCACGTTCATGACCGCGCCGGGGCCGGGCGATGCGTTCAGCTTCACCCTCGTCGGCGACACGCAGCGCAACCCGGTCGTCACCGGCAAGGTCGCGAAGCTGATGTGGGAGCGCCGCCCGAACTTCGTCGTCCACTGCGGCGACGTGGTGGACGACGGCGCGTCCAAGGCCCAATGGACCGGCGACCTGTTCAAGCCGTGCAGCGAACTGTTCGGCCGGGTCGCGGTGTTCCCGTGCATCGGCAACCACGAGAAGGACCACGCCCACTACTACAAGTACTTCGCGCTGCCCAAGCCCGAATACTACTACCAGTTCACCTACGGCAACGCCGACTTCTTCGTCCTCGACACCAACACCAAGCGGAACCTGAAGGCGGACGGCGAGCAGTACAAGTGGCTCGATAAGGCGCTCGCCGCCAGCACCGCGAAGTGGAAGTTCTGCTACCACCACCACCCGCCGTACTCGTCGGACGACGACGACTTCGGCAACTCGTGGAAGGGGCCGACGACGAGCGGCGACGTGCGGGTGCGCGGCTTCGTGGACCTGTACGAGAAGCACAAGGTCGATGTGGTGTTCAACGGCCACGTCCACGTGTACGAGCGCACGTACCCGATCCGCGCAGGGAAAGTGGACCAGCAGAACGGCACCGTCTACGTGACGACCGGCGGCGGCGGCGGGCGGCTGGAGAACTTCGCCCCGACCCCGGCGTTCTTCAAGCGCCAGCACCGCTCGGACTACCACTACTGCTACGTGACGATCCACAACGGCACGTTCGAGCTGACCGCGTTCGACCACGAGGGCCGGCAGTTCGACCAGTTCGCGCTGAAGAAGGAATAGGGACCCAGATTGCCAAAAAAGAGATCGTATATTCCGGACCCAGAGCGCCAGTCCGCCGCCCAGAGCGCCACGTTGTTAGAAGTGGCGCTCTGGGTGAAAGGCTTGTTTTTCTAGCGTTTCGCGCCCCAGAGCGCCAGATCGCCAACTTCTATTCGTGTCTGGGGGGGTGCTTGTAACGCGCGCGCACAAGTCATGCGCCCTCGGCGGCGCGGCCCTCGAAGTCCTGCTTGGTCTCGCGAATCAGGTTCCGCCACGTGTCGCGGTCCGCAATGACGAAGCGGTAAATCTTGCCGCTTTCGGTGGCGACCGCGAGCGAGTTCGGGACGACCGGGATCAGCCCGAACAGCCGCGTCCAGCACTTCCAAACGCCCTCGATGGTGCTCAGGCGAATGACCGTCGCGCCGGCCTGCACGTTGAAGCGGTGCGCCTCGAAGATGAGGCGCTCGGTGGTGAGGTACAGCCGCCCGCCGACGGCCTCGATGCCGCGCTGGAGGTTCGCGCCGGCGTCGCGCACGGGTTCCTCGCCGTATCGCAGTTCTGTGTGCATGGGTTAAGCGAAGGGGTTGGGGACGCGAACCGTCGATCACTTTCGCACGCGGTCGGCAAGCTTCCGCAGCGCGAACGCGCGAACCGCTTCGTAGTCCTCGTCACTCTCGAACCCGCTACGCGGGATGACCGACGCTGAGATGCCGGTGATGTAGATGTACACGCGGTCGGCGGCGTCTTCGATTCCCACCATATCGGCCCACCGCGCCGTGCTGCGAGTTGAGGAAGTCACCTCAGTCAGAGTCTCTTCGGACAGAATGAGAGTGATGTCGCCGGTTACGCCGGCCGTGCCCATCTTCTCGACAAACTTGCGGACGCCACTCTCGACACGCGCGCGGTAGAAGAACGGGAAAAGGATGAGGTGGGCGATCCCGCCAAAGACGAGAAAGAACGCGAGCAACCTCGTGACACCTTCGCCGAGCTGCCACAGCACGACGGCGCTCATCGCGAACAGTACCGGCCTCGCGACCCACCTCATCAGAAACGCGGGGCGACTGACGCCGGACTTCCGATACGCATACAGGCTGAACGCGATGTAGTCGTCTTGCGTGAGCGTGTAGTGGACTTCCACAGCACGCATTCCTCCGAAGCACGAACAGGGGGCTTTCGCCCCCCGCTCTCCGCGCTGACGGTTAGTGCCCGTGGTCGCCGAAGAACTTGCTCTTCGGGTCGCCGCGGCCCCACACGTACGCCAGCAGGTCCAGAATCTCGTCGCGCGACAGCTTGTCCACCAGCCCCTTCGACATCATCGAGGTCTTCGCCTTCGTCTTGTTCGCGATGTCGGAGGCCTTCAACTCGACCGGCTTTGCGCTCAGCAGCGGGTTCTCGATCACCTTTACGATCCCGTCTTTCTCCTCCACGATCATCGCGGTCAGCACCTTCTCGTTCGTCAGCTCGATGCGCCACAGCGCGTACTTGTCGTCGATCTTCTTGGCCGGGTCGAGGACGTGGTCGAGCACGTCGGTCGCGGTCTTGAACGTCTTCGGGTCCAGCTTCAGCAGGTCCGGGCCGAACTCGTTGCCCTGCCCGCCGAACTTGTGGCACGCGACGCACGTCGCCACCGTGAACATCTGCTTGCCGGTGCCGAAGTTCCGCCCACCCTTCGTCTCCATCTCCTTCACCGCGTCGGCCAGTTCGTCGAGTTTCCACTCGGTGCGCGGGCGGTTGAACTTCAACAGGTCGTCCTTCACCGGTAGCGGGTTCTTGGCGAGGTACGCCTCCGGGTTCTCCTGATACGCTTCGAGGTCGGCGACCACGTACAGCGCGCCGTGCATCCGCCGCCAGTGGCCGGGGTACGTGCAGACGTAGGGGTAGATGCCCGGTTCCTTCGGCGCGGTGAACTTCAGTTGCTCGACCTGCCGCGACTGCAACAGCTTGCTCTTGAGTAGCACGACGCCCGCGGCCATGTCGGGCACGTATTGCTTGCCGGCAGCCCCCGGCGTGAGCGCGAACGCCTCGGCCGCGTCGCCGATCTTCTGCAGGTTGCCCGGCGACACGATCACGAAGTTGTGCGGCATGATGTCCGTGTTCTCGAACACGAACTCCACCGGCTTGCCGGCCTGCACCGTCAGCCGTTCTTTGTCGAAGCTCATCTGGTCGAACAGCGTGCCGACGCGGATGACGCGCACGCCGATGTCGGCCAGTTCGCGCCGCGCGGCCTTAGCCTCGGCCGGCGGCAGCAGCCCCGCCAGCCCCTCGCCCAGTTGCATGAAGTCGAGCGCCAGCGGGCCGGTGCGCTCCGCGACCGGCAGCGAGCGGATGTACTTCATCGCGGTGTCGAGCGTGGCCTTGGCGTCGTCCTTCGGCCAGTCGCGCGGGTTGATGCGCAACAGCGCCTGCACCGCGGTCGTCCGGTCGCCCTCGTCGGTCAGGAACTTGGCAATCGCCTTGAACGCATCGGCTTCCTGCCCGCGCACGGTGGCCAGCGCGAACATCGCGGCCTTGCGCACGACGCGCTCCGGCGACCCGGAGCCGACCTTGAACTCGGCCTTCTCCTTCGGCGTCGGGTTCTTTTCCGACAGGAACACGGTCTTGCGGTTGGCGTCGAGCACGCGCACGGTGAACCCGTTGAGCCGGTTGCCCAGCGCGCCGTCGGTGCGGTTCCACACCGCGATCTTCTCAATAGAAACCTCGCGGCCCAGATCGACTTCCCACCACGGGTTCTGGCCCCCCTCGTTGGTGTGCGTGGAGGAGTTGTCGGCGTACAGGCCGCTGGTGTTGCCGTCGATGGCGCGGCCCGCGGCCCCACCCGACGCGGTGCTGCTCTGTGTGGCCTTGCCCTTGAGGGCAACGTTCACGTTCTCGCTGAACACCTGCACCTCCGCGAGCGTGAGCGTGCGCTGCGGGCCGGGCAGTTCGATGCGGACGTAGCGCCCGCTGACGCTCTTGCCGGTGCCGACGGCCTTCGCCAGTTCCGGCGGCAGCCCGGCGAGCAGGGCCTTCGTCTTCGGGTACAGGGCGGCGCGGGCCGCCGGGTCGCGCACCATCGGGGCGGCCCCGAGGAAGTCTTGCAGCGCCGCGACCGACTTCGTCGCCAGCGCCCACGTCTTGTCGATCTCGCCGTCGGCCGCGATCAGCGCGACGTAGCCCAGCTCGCGCGTGGTCGCGGTGGTGCCCTTCGTGGCGAGCGCCTCGAACTCGGCGCGGCTCGCGGCCAGTTCCGGTTGCGGCCGCGCGGTCAGCAGCCGGGCGAGGTCGAACGCCACGCTCTCCTCGGTGGCCGCGGACTCGTCGTGCGTCTTGATCGCGCTAACGAGTACGTCCAGTTCGGGCTTCTTGTCCTGCTTGGCGAGGCCGGTCAGGGCTTCGCGGCGGAACTCGTCGCGCACGCCGGGCCGGAACAGCAGCTCGATGTAAACGGACGGTGTGCGGTCCATCTTCAGCAGGTCGTCGGTCGCGACGGACTTCAAGAAGAACCGCGCGCCGGCGGGCGTCGTGAACTTGATCGGCTTCTTCTCGGCGATGGCCTGCTTCACGAGCGGCCCCAGCGTCCGCATCGCTTCCTTGATGACGTGATCGACGAACGGGTCGGCCGGCTTGTCCTGCGCGATGAACACGACTTCGGCCGCTTCGGGCACCATGAAGTAGCTGGCGGCCCACACCGCCATGAGGCGGACGCGCGGGTGCGCGTCGGCCGCGGCCTTCTTCGCCAGTTCGAGCGCGCCCGGCACGCGGTCGCGCCAGTAGGCCAACACGCGCACGGCCGCGGCGCGGGCGCGGTAGTCGCCCGATGCCAGCAGCTTCTTGAGCAGGTCGACGTTCACGACGTTGTGGTACTGGTGCAGCCACAGCACCTCGAGCTGCATGTGTTCGAGCACGCCGGGGGCGCGCTTGACCTGATCCGACTCGACGCCGCCCAGCCAGTTGAGCGCGGTGGCGAGTACGTCCTTCGAGTCGCGCGCGCCGAGTTCGATCTTGGCGCGGTAGCGCACGCGGTCCTCGGGGTGCGCGAGCAGCGCCACGAGGTCCGCGGTCGTGTCGCCGGCGATCTTCGGCGACTTCGACGGCTCGCGGCCCTCGTAGCTCACCTTGTAGATGCGCCCGTGCCGCCGGTCGCGGTTCGGGTCGCGGAGGTTGTGCTGCATGTGGCCGATGATCGGGTTCTGCCAGTCGATGAAGTACAGCCCGCCGTCCGGCCCCATCTTGCAATCGACCGGGCGGAAGTTCGGGTCGCTGCTGCTCAGAATCACCTCTTGCTCCGTGCCCTCCAAGCTGCCGCCCTTGTCGCCGAGCTTGTAGCGCAGGATGCCTTGGAACCCGATGCAGTTGGTGATGGCGAGATTGCCCTCCCATTCCGGCGGGAAGTGCTTGCTCGACATGATCTCCATGCCGCCGCTGGGCCGGGTGCGCTGCTGGTACACGCGCGGCGGCGTGCCGTGTTTGTTGCCGCCGACGTTGTCGCCCGGCAGGTAGGTGCTGAACAGCGGGGCGTGGTACGGCTGCGCGCCGGTGCCGTCCACGACGATGTCTTGGCCCCACTTGTCGAACACGTGGCCGTGCGGGTTGGCGAAGTTGTGCGCGACGTAGATGTCGAACTTCTGCGTCCGCGGCTCGTAGCGGAACACCGCGCCGTTGGCGACGCGCTTGGCCGGGCCGTACGGGTCTTCGGTCTGCGAGTGGTGGAACGTGCCCTCTTGGAAGTACAGCGCGCCGCCCGGGTCGAGCACGAAGCTGTTCGCGGTGTGGTGCGTGTCCGCGGTGTCGAGGCCGTGAACGATGCGCTCGCGCACGTCGGCCTTGTCGTCGCCGTTGGTGTCCTTGAGGAACATCAGGTCGGGCGCTTGCGCCACGATGACGCCGCCGTTGTAGAACTCGAACCCGGTCGGGTTCTGGAGGCCGTCGGCGAACGTCGTCACCTTGTCGGCCTTGCCGTCGCCGTCGGTGTCCTCGAAGATCAGGAGCTTGTCGTTGTACGGCTCGGTGGGCTTCCAGTGCGGGTAGCTGGGCCACACCGCGACCCACAAGCGGCCCTTCGCGTCCCACGCCATTTGCACCGGCTTCGCCAGTTCGGGGAACATCTTCTCGTCGGCGAACAGTTGCACCTTCACGCCCTTGCCGAGGGTCATCTTCTTGATGGCCTCCTCGCCGGTCAGAAACAGGTGCGAGCCGTCCACGTTCGCGCCGGGCTTGTTCGTCTTCACGGGCACGAACGCCGGCAGGTTGCTGTCGTCGGGCTTGGCGTCCTTCCCCTTGGCGATCTCCCACGTCACCTTGTCGCGGTTCAGCGTCATGACGTCGAGAACTTCGAGCTCCTTCTGCACGACCTCGTAGTTGCTCTGGCCAGTGCGCGGCGGGAACCGGAGCCACGCCCGCCCGCCGTAGGTGGAGAACCCGTCGGTCACGCGGTACCGCTGGTACCAGTGGAACGCCTTGTCCTGCACCGCGGGCCGCAGCTTCGCCATCAGCTTCTCGTCCGGGGCGGCGTACGCGCCCTTCACCGGCCACAGGCTGCCGTCGATCAGCTCCGCGAGCTTGCGGTTGCCGTGCTCGCTCAGGTGGACGCCGTTGATCGTCAGCGGCGACTTCGCGCTCGCCATGAACGGCTTGAAGTACGTGAACAGATCCACGAAGTACGTGCCGTTCTCCTTCGCCACTTCGCCCATCGCCTTGGCGTACAGGGCGAGGTTCTTGTTCACGGCGTCCACCGCGTCGCCGGTGGGCAGGTTCGGCGACTTGTGGTCCTCGAACGGGATCGGCGAGTACAGCACGATCTTGGGCGCGCTCTTGCCGTTGTACTTCTGGGCCTGCGTGTGCTTGATCCACGCCGCGAGGTCGGTCTTAAACTTCGCGAGGCCCGGTTCGCCGGCCCACGACTCGTTATACCCGAAGAACGCGAACAGCACGTCGGGCTTGGTCCCGGCCTTCTCGAAGCGGTTCGGGTTGGTGATGCTCTTGTCCATCACCTCTTCGGGCTTCGGGACCGGGGCCTTGGCGTACAGCCACTGGTCCGGCGTGCCGAAGTCGGCCGACCGCAACCGCGTGGTGATCGTGTCGGCGCTGTAGCCGAGGTTGCGGATCGTCAGGTCGAGTTCCGGGTTCCGCGCGATCAGGAACGTCTCGAGCCAGCCGTCGTGCTGCATGCGGTCGGCGAGGGTGTTGCCGATGATGCAGACGTGGTCGCCCTTTTCGAGCTTGAACCGCGGCAACTCGGCCGGCTGCGCCGCGGCTTCGGGGGCCGGCGCGCCGGGCGCGTCGAAGTACGCAAAGGCCGCCACGAGCGCCGCGACCGGCACGAGCGCGAGGGCCGCGCGGAGGAGAGAGCGTCCGCCGGGCATGGTGTATCTCCGAGGGAGAGTGTGTGCGTTGGGGTAGGCGAGGACTGTTGTACCAGAGGCGAAGGACGTAGGCGAGAAGGAGAAACGTTTAGCACTCGTCCCTTTGGGACGAGCGCTAACCAATAGACGAAGGAAGTACACACGCCATCAGCGCGCGCTCGAAGGCGTCCCAATCGAGCGCGTCGGCGAACACCTCGACGCGGCTGTCGCGCCGGTACGCGGTGGGCGCGACGCTGACCGCGGTGCCGGCCCGGTTCACGCTGATCCACTCGTCTTCAACTCGGAACACGCCCTTCAAGCGCGTGATCTGCTTCGTGTTGGCGAGCAGCGCGAGCAACTTGCCCTCGTCGAAGGTCTGCGAGGGGGGAAACACCCAGCCACAGGCCGCGCGCGAAGAACCTAACCCCCCGGCCCCCTTCCCTAAGAGGGAAGGGGGAGCAAGAGTGTCGATTGCTCTTTCTCCCCCTTCCCTCTTAGGGAAGGGGGCCGGGGGGTTAGGTTCTTCTCTTCCTTGCGGGAACAACGGGCGGCGCTCGTCGCTCGAACTCAGGTCCAGCCATTCGGGGTCGAGCCGGCCGTGCGTCGTGCCCGCGATCAAGAGCTTCGGCGGGTACAGCCCGTTGGCCCACGTCTGGAAGTCGCGCACCAGTTCCGCCGGCGCGGTGTCCAACTTGTTCATCACCAGCACGTCGGACATCTGAATCTGATCGACGAAGATCGGGTTCTCGCGCATTTCGGGCTTCGCGAAGTCGCTCGGATCGACGATGCCGATGGTCGCGCGCACGTCGAGACGGCCGTGGTAGCTCATGCGGAGCGAATCGAGCAGCCGCGCCGGGTGGCCCAACCCGGTCGTTTCGATGATCAGTCGCTCGGGGCGCGCTTCGAGCAACAGGAAGTGAATCGCGACCGGCAGGAACGGGGCCGCGGCGCAGCACACGCACCCGCCGCCCACCTCCTTCACCGTCACGCCCTCGGGCGCGCTGCTCTCGATCAGCGCGTCGTCGATTGAAACCGCGCCGTACTCGTTCACCAGCACGGCCCACTTGGAACCGGCGGGCTTCTGGCGCAGCAGGTCGATCACGGCCGTCGTTTTCCCGACGCCGAGGAACCCGGTGATGAGGTTCGTGGGTACGCTTGGCATGGGGGAATTGTAGGCGTGCATCCGCCCCGCGAGCGCGGTACAGTGTCCGCAGTTCCCCTGACCCTCCCGAGGTTCTCTCCCATGCGTGGGCTGTTGTGGTCGGCACTGGTCGTCGTCGGGTGCGCGACGGTGGCGCTCCTGTTCACCTCTTCACCCTCCGTTAGCCGCGAGCCGAAGGCGAGCGCGGCGGAGCGCAAGGCGAGTGGCCTCGACAAGCGCGAGCCGTGGACGACCTCGAAGATCGTCGGGTCGCCGGAACCGCCGAACCCGTACACGGTCAAGAAGGTGTTCCCGAAGGTGAGCTTCTTCGAGGCGCTGGAAATCGTCGCGATCCCCGGCCAGAAGGCGTGGCTGGTCGCGGAGCGGCCGGGCAAGGTGTACGCGCTCGACATGGACCCCGCGAAGGCCGAGAAGAAGCTGATCCTCGACGTGAAGCACACCATTTACGGCGCGGTGCTGCACCCGAAGTTCGCCGACAACGGCTACCTATACCTCGCGGAAGTGCCCGACGGCAGCAAGGAGACGCCCGACGGCACGCGCCTCGTGCGCTACACCATCGACCGCAAGACCATGACCGGCGACGCGACCACCGCGAAGACCATCTTCACGTGGCCCAACGGCGGGCACAACGGCGGCTGCATGCGGTTCGGCCCGGACGGGATGCTCTACCTCAGCACCGGCGACGGGAGCGGCATCGCCGACACCCTCGAAACCGGCCAGAACCTCGGCACCTTCCTCGGCAAGATTCTCCGCCTCGACGTGGACAAGCCCGACGCGGGCAAGGGCTACAGCGTTCCGAAGGACAACCCGTTCGCGGGCACGAAGGACGCGCGCGGGGAAATCTGGGCCTACGGCATCCGCCAAAGCTGGAAGATCAGCTTCGACACGGCGACCGGCGACCTGTGGGCCGGCGAGATCGGCCAAGACCTGTGGGAGTCGGTGTACCTCATTCAGAAGGGCGGCAACTACGGGTGGAGCGTCAACGAAGGCTCGCACGCCTTCCGCCCCGAACGGAAGAAGGGGCCGACGCCGATTCTGAAGCCCATCGTGGAACACCACCATACGGAAGCGCGGTCCATCACCGGCGGGTTCGTTTACCACGGCAAGAAGCACGCGGCGCTGAAGGGCGCGTACATCTACGGCGACTTCGACACCGGCCGCGTGTGGATGCTCCGCTACGACAAGAAGACCGAGAAGGTGACGGAGCACAAGGAACTGGCGAAGACCAACCTGCGCATCGTCGCGTGGGCGCAGGACCACGACGGCGAGGTCTACACGCTGAACTTCATCGACGGTAGCATCCACCAGCTCGAACTCGCGCCGAAGGTCGAGCCGGTCGGCGAGTTCCCCCGCAAGCTGAGCCAGACGGGGCTGTTCAGCGACACCGCGAGGCACACCCCGGCGAAGGGGCTGATCCCGTACTCGGTCAACTCGGAGCTGTGGTCCGACGGCGCGACGAAGGAGCGGTTCATTGCGGTGCCCGGCAACGGGCAGATCGAGTTCGAGACGCTGACCTACCCGCAGCCCGCGCCCGGCTCCGTTCCCGGCTGGCGGTTCCCTAACGGCACCGTCACCGTGAAGACGTTCTTCCTCGAAACCGCGCCCGGCGTGAAGCGCCGGCTCGAAACCCGCATCTTTGTCGTCAGTGTGCTCGGCGGCACCGAGGAGTACGGGGACCAAGTGTGGAACGGCTACACCTACATCTGGAACGACGACCAGACCGACGCGGAACTGGCCGACAAGAACGGCGTGGACCGCGAGTACACGATCAAGACCGCGGCCGGCGAGAAGAAGCAGAAGTGGCACTTCCCCAGCCGGGCCGAGTGCAACATGTGCCACACGGTCACGGCCAAGTACGCGCTGGGCGTCAATACCGCGCAGATGAACCGCGACCACGACTACAACGGGGTGGTCGCGAACCAACTCGCCACCCTCGACCACATCGGCCTGTTCACCAAGAAGCTGCCGGCCGCGCCGGACAAGCTGGCGAAGCTGGCCGACTATCGCGACGAGAAGGCGAGCATCGAGGACCGCGCCCGCGGCTACCTGCAAGCGAACTGTAGCCACTGCCACCGCAAGTGGGGCGGCGGCAACGCCGAGTTCCAACTGCTCAACACGCTCCCGGTGAAGGAACTGGGCGTGATCGACGTGAAGCCCGGGCAGGGCACGTTCGATCTCAAGGACCCGCGCATCCTCGTGCCGGGCGACCCGAAGCGCTCGATGCTCTACCACCGTATGACGCTAACCGGCCTCGGGCGCATGCCGCACATCGCGTCCAACGTGGTGGACGAACCCGCGGTGAAACTGATCGAGGAGTGGATCAAGGGGATGAAGTGAGATCGTAGTCCTCACACTCCGCGTGAGGACCGCGGGCGTAGACGAAATGGGAAGCGCGACCCAACCGAAGTACCGCCGACGCCCACGGTCCTCACGCGGAGCGTGAGGACTACGATTTTTCCGCGCGCGCTCTTGATAGGCGGGAACGGCGCAGGTATGATGTGTTGAGACTGAATCTCAACATCCCGCCTGTTCCCGCTTCCGCAATGGAACTGCCACAAACTTTTTCGGAAACCGCCGATTGCGCCGGAGCGTGCCGGTCGTGCGCGACCGTCGGCAGTTGCCCGGAGCGCGTCATCTGCCCGTGCCTCGGGGTCACCGAAGGGGCCGTGATCGGCGCGATCGTGACGCTGGGTCTGCGCACGGTGCGCGAGGTGCGCACCGCCACCGAAGCCGGCGACGGCTGCACCTGTTGCCACAAGGAACTGGCCGTGTACCTCTCCGTTTACGCCCCGGCCGCGTCGTCGAACATGTGCTCGGCCAAGTAGTTCTGTAGCCCCACCGTCGCGATCAGCCCCAGTTGCGTTTCCAGCCAGTCCACGTGCTCCTCGGAGTCTTCGAGGATCGCGAGCGCCAGCGCGTGCGTGCCGTTGTCCTTGAGCTGCATGCTGAAGTTGACCAGTTCGTTGTACGCCTTCACGCCGCTGGTCTCGAGCGCGAGGTCGTTCTCGAACTGTTCCTTCACGTCGGTGCCGACGCGGATCACGTCGTACCGGGCGATGTTCGGCACGCCCTCCAAGAACAGGATGCGGTCGATGATCTTGTCGGCGTGCTTCATCTCCCCCATCGACTCGTCCCAGTGCTTCTTGGCGAGCTTCATGAATCCCCAGTTCTTGCACATCTTCGATTGGACGAAGTACTGGTTGATGGCGGTGAGTTCGATGGTGAGCGCGCGGTTGAGCGCTTCGATGATGTCGGGGTGGCCTTGCACGGCGGGTTCCTCCTCGCGGGATGTGGCGGGCGAGCGCGGGTTGTCTTAGGGAGTTTTTCCCGCGCGCGGCGCGCGCGAACGGGCGCGGAAAACCAGATGAGATGCTCTCTCATGCGGGGGCACGCTCGAACTGCGAAACGAAGGCGCGGCGCGCCCGCCGCCTCCCCCACGGGAGGCGGCGGGCGCGCCGCGCCGGCCGCGCTCACGGGCGCGGTTACTTCTTCTTCGGCACCCACTTGCTGAGCTGGTAGTCCTTGCCCGCGCCGGCCAGCCACGCGACGTAGGCCTCCTTGGTCTTCGTCAGGAAGTCCTCGCCCGGCTTCACCATCGGGTACTTCCACCCGTCCTTGTCGTTCAGCCCGATCATGCTGAACGCTTGGTAGGCGTTGGGGGCGTTGGGGTCACTACCGTCGTTCTTCCAGTCGCCCTCGGCGATGGCCTTGAGCACGAGCTTGCTCTCGTCCGCGCCGATCTTGACCTGCTCGGCCTCGCCACCGCCCTCCGGGTACGAGCGGTACTTCTGCACGAGCACGTTGGCCGCGAACAGGCGGTCCGGGGCCTTGTCCGCCTTGAGCGCCTTCATCGGGTCGGCGATCACCGCGGCGGCCTGCTTCACTTGCGCGAGCTGGTCCTTGTAGCCCTCGTCCTTCGTGCCCAGCGGGGCCATCATCGGGTTGATGGTGTAGAAGTCGGCGCTGTGGTGCTTGCTCAGGTAGAACAGCCCCTCTTGCCCTTCGGTAAGGCTGACCGGGCCGAACCCGCCGCGGCCGGGGATCGGGCGGCCGCGCGGGGGCACCGCGGGGTCGTTGCCGCCGCCGGGCGCGGCCGGGGCCGCGGGCACGAACCCGACCTTGATGTGCGTGATGTTCGCCGCGCCCACCAGCCCGCTCTCGATCTTAATCACCGCGACCTTGTACGCGGTCTTCTCCTTCACGCCGGGGTACAGGGGCGCGTCCACGGTGTCCTTCTCGATGGCCGTGACCTTGCCGACCACGACGACTTCGGCGCGGGTTAGCTTCTGCACCGGGGTGTACAGGATGATGGCCCGCTTCGCCTCGACCGGCGCGGCCAGCACGAGCGCGGCCGCGGCCGCCAGAATCACACTGCGATACATGAGGGGAACTCCTTGGGGCGCAACCGCCCGATGCGGGTCAGGATCGCCGCGAACAACGTCCGCGGCACGGTCACCTCGGCCAACTGGAAGATGACATACTTGGAGTGGCTGACCACCTTGGCCCCGATCTTGACGAGCTTCTCACGCAGCGTCGTCAGCGTCCAACTCCGGACCGGCCTGGGTAACACCAGTTGCCGCAGGAAGTTGGCCAGGTTGTACGCCAGGGCGAACAACTGTAACCGGGCCGCGTTGTTCCGGAACCGCCGGCACGACAACGTCGTCCAGTTCACCGCGTTCTTGCCTTCCTTGATCCACTGCTCCGCCGTACCACGCTTGTTGTAAAACCGGACCAC
>Ga0194132_10002661_pt1 | contig 33017 bp, 32 predicted proteins | sample TA2KigOf80mmetaG_FD_148612 | JGI IMG/M metagenome (GOLD analysis project Ga0194132, IMG submission 148612) | Freshwater microbial communities from Lake Tanganyika, Tanzania - TA2015054 Kigoma Offshore 80m | ecosystem: Environmental > Aquatic > Freshwater > Lake | place: Tanzania: Lake... | reverse complement strand
AGACACCCTGCAGGTATTCGACGGCGCGCGTTTCATTTCCGGGAGGGCTGCTGGTATCGAGCCGCAGCAGCGCCTGGAAGTGCGCCATGGTCTCGGCCTCGACATCCGCCGGCTTCTGCGCCCCGGTCAGCGTCGTCAACGACAGCGCAAGGATCACGGTCAGGACACGCTTCATGGTCCCGGCAGAATATCAGATGCCCGCTAGCCCGCTAGCCCGATGGCCCGGAGGCCCGGAGGCGGTGGATCGTACCGAACAGATCGACCGCGAACTGCTCGATGCGATGGCAAGGTGGGACGAACTGGATTCGATTCCGGCCTACGGCAGCTAGTGCTGGCCGATCGCGTCAATCATGTCCCACTGCTCGTCGGTGACCGGCTGCACCGATAAGCGTGCGATCCGCACCAGCGGCATGGTGGCGAAGCGCTTGTCGGCCTTGATCTCGGCCAGCGTGACCGGCCGCTCCAGGGCCTTGCCGGCGGCCAGCTCCACGACGACCAGGCGCCCGGTCTTGTCTTTCGGATCGGGATACGCCGTCTTCGACACCGTCGCCGTGCCCTGAATCGCCTTGTCTTTGCCGGTGTGATAGAAGTACACGCGGTCGCCCTTTTGCATGTCCCGCAGGTGACGCTGCGCCACCGGGTTCTTCACCCCGGCCCACACCGTGGTCTTGTCGGACAGCAACTGCGTGTAGGAGTAGGTGTCGGGTTCTTCCTTGACGAGCCAGTTCATCCGAAGAGCATAACTCCAACGTAAAAAAAGAGGTGACCGTGCGGTCACCTCTCCTCTTCAAACACCTGACGATCCGCGGCCGTCAGCCGCGCGCCATCGTCGTGGCCGACCGCTTCGGGAAAATCTCCTTGAAGGCCTTGAGGAACTTGTCCATGTCGTCCGCCGTGCCGATCGACACGCGCAGGTGGTTGAGCATTGGCGGGAACGGACGGCCGACGAGGATGCCCTTGTCGCGGAACTCGGTGATCACCGGCTGCACCGTGCGCTCGCCGAGGCTGACCATGAAGAAGTTGGTCTGCGAGGGAATCGTTGAGTAGCCGTGGGCTTCGAGCTCGCGCTGCGTATGGGTGCGCGACTCGATGATCTTCTTGCGCACTTCGGCCTGACCGGCGGTGTCCTTGAGCGACGCCACCGCGCCCCACTTGGCGAGCACGTTGACGCTGTTGGCCGAATACGGACGCATCTGGCGAATCAGCTCGGGCGGCGCCAGCGCGTAGCCGATGCGCATCGCGGCCAGCGCGGCGATCTTCGAGAAGGTGCGCGCCACGATCACCGGCCGGCCTTCCTTCACGGAGTTCACCGACTCGGCGTAGCGCGGGTCGTCCACGAAGTGGTGATACGCCTCGTCGATCAGGATCGGCATGCCGACCGGGATGCCCTTGACCGCCGCGTCCACTTCTTCCTTCGGCACCACGACGCCGGTCGGGTTGTTCGGGTTACACAGGTAGAAGAAGCCGACCGTCGCCTTGTTGTCATTGGCGGCCCTGATCATTCCCGGGATGTCGGCGGTGTAGTCCTTGCGCAGCGGCACCTTGATCGCCTCGGCCTTGATGTTGGTGGCGTGCGAGTAGACCGAGCCGTACGACGGATCGGCGCCCACCACCTTCTTGCCGCCCTGCAGGTAGGTGGTGCCGACGACCTGCAGCACTTCGCCGGATCCGGCGGTCAGCAGCACGTTCTCGGGCTTGAGGCCATGATGCGCGGCGATTGCTTCGACGACGTTGCCGTCGGGGTAGCCGTAGCGATTGGCGTATTTCCACGCGCTGTTCATCGCGTCCATCACCGCCTTGGGCGGCCCGTAGTTGTTCTCGTTGCTGGCGAGCTTGATCATGCGGTCGTAATCCGCATCGGACCCGCCGAACCGCTGGGTCGTCGCGGTCGCCTGTGTGCCCGGCGCCTGCGCGAACAGCTCGGAATTGGACAGTGTCACCGCACCGAAGGTGGCGGCGACGCCCCCGAAGAATCGGCGGCGAGAAAGCGGTTGCCTGACGTTCGTGAAGCCTCCCGGAAGTAGAACCAGACCCAAAAGTACTCAATTCGCCCAGACTTTGCATTTCAAAGTATGACGTATAGAATCAGCTCGTGAGTGGTCCCGAGCCGCTGGCCGGACGGGCGGCCGACAACCTCCGCTACATCCGCCAGGCGATGGAGCGGAGCGCGACGTTTACCTCGATCCCCGGCGCCGGCGGCGCGGTGATGGGCGTCGTGGCGCTCGCCGCGGCGTACGTCGCCGCGAACCAGCCGTCGCCCGAACGATGGCTCGCGACGTGGCTGGCAGCGGCGGCAATTGCCGCTGCGGTCGGCTTCATTGCGATGGCGCGCAAGGCGCGCCGCATCGGCGTCACGCTGACCGGGGGCAGCGCCCGGCGTTTTGCGTTGGGCATGGCGGCGCCGTTCGTCGCCGGCGCGGCGATCACCTACGAGCTGTGGACGGTCGGCCACTACACCGTCATGGCGCCGGCGTGGCTGCTGCTGTATGGCACCGGCGTGCTGACCGGCGGCATTTTCAGCGTCCCGGTGGTGCGCGCCATCGGCGTGTGCTTCATGGCGCTCGGCGTCGCGGCGATTGTCACGCCGCCCGCGTGGGGCAATGCCTGGCTCGCGCTCGGCTTCGGCGGGCTGCAGGTGGTGTTTGGCATTTACATCGCTCGGTATCACGGTGGGTAAGCGCGCGCCGGACGGCGCGGAGGAGTGGCAGCCCAATGGCTAGAACGAACGCGGCGCGCCGGCTGACCCTTGACGCGCGCTCCAAGGTCCCAGTCGATTCGAAGAGCGGCGAGATTGCCACCAACCTTGACCGGCTGCTGCACGACCGCATGCGGCTCGGCATTGTCAGCGCCCTGGCCGCCGGCGACGAGCGGTCGTTCACCGACTTGAAGGAGGCGCTCCACGCCACCGACGGCAACCTCAGCGTGCACGCCCGCAAGCTCGAAGAGGCCGGCTACGTGGCGTGTAACAAGACGTTCGCGGGCCGCACCCCGCGCACGGATTACCGGCTCACGGCGTCGGGCCGTCGCGCGTTCGAGAAGTACCTCGACCACATGGACGCGCTGATCAAGGCCGCCCGGCGGGTCTGAGCCCGCTCAGAGTAGAATCAGCGGCTCCGGGGGAATAGTTTCCCAGGATCGGGGTTATGTTCTAGGAAGGATTGTCCTATGAGGAGTGTATTCGGTATTGTCGCGGCCGCCGCTTTGGCGCTGTCGGTATCGGTGTTCGCGCAGGAGCCGCCGAAGAAGGCTGCCGGCGAGCACAACATGCAGGGATGTGTGCAGAAAGGCGCCACCGAAAAGCAGGCGGTGCTGACCAACACGGCCGGCAAGGGTCCCAAGCTGATCGGCATCGTCGAGTCGACCGCCAACCTGGCGCCCCATGCGGGACACCAGATTGAGATCACCGGCGTCAACGTCCCGGCTGCTGAAGCCGAGGCCATGAAGCCGGCGCCCGCCAAGGCGGACCACTACATGAAGATCACGGCGCTCAAGATGATCGCCGCGACCTGCCCGTCCTAAGTACAGTCAGCAGTCAAGAGTCGGCAGTGAAGAGTTGGGCCGGCGCAAGCCGGCCCTTCGCTTGTACGGGTGCCACATGCGCTCGTGCTATCAATCCACGAAGGAGATCATCATGAGCACCTCCGGCTCGACGCATAAATCGCTATTGCCCGGCTGCACGGTCGACAACCTCGACCGCAGCATCACGTTCTATGAGGCGATTGGATTCAGCGTGACCGGATCCCAGCGGCTTCAAGGTCAGCGTCACCAGCGAGTGGCCGCGCAAGTAGCTGCCACGCATCTCGGTCTGTGCGCGGTGCTGCTGCTTGGCATCGTCGCGTGCCGCGACACCACCGTGGGTGTCAGGACGCAGTTCTTCGGCAACTACGCGTTCACCACCACCGAGCGCCGCGTCATCGCGCGCATTGCCGGCGATGCGGTCAGGGAAGTGCGCCCGCACTTGCCGGCGTTGTCGCGGCAGATTCAACTGCGCGTGCAGTCAGGCAAGGACCACATCATTGCCGAGCTCGGCTCCGGCGGCACCGTGCTGCCGCCGGACACGGTGGTCTGGATCGTCGACGCGGAACGCCCTGAAGGCGTCACGAGGATCGCCGAGTCGTATCTGCGGCAGACACTGTTTCGCGAGCTTCACCACCTCGTTCGCAGCGCGACGTTGCCGCCACGCACGCTGATGGACCACGTGATCCTCGAAGGCCTGGCCACGGCGTTCGAGCGCGACGTCGCCGGCGCCGGCCCGCCGTGGGGGCGGTACTCGGACGATGTGGAGAAGTGGGTCGAAGAGTTGTTGTTGCTGCCACCGGATGGATCCCCGAAGGACGAGCACGGCGATCGCCGCTGGATCCGCCATCGAGCGGGCACCTACCTCGTGGACCAGGCGATGAAGCGCCTCAATCGCACCGCCGCCGAACTCGTCGCGGTCCCGACCGAAGAGATCGTCCAAGCCGCCCGCCTAAGCCCCTAAGCCCCTCCAGGCCCCACCGCCGGAGACTACTTGAAGCTGGCGGCGCCTGGAAACCCGGTCGCCTCGGCGAGCTGGGCCAGGGTCAACACCACACCCACGTACGTCTGGCCCTTGATCACCCACGTGGGATAGCTGCGCACGCCGGCGGCGGAACAGGACCGCAATTGCTGGCCGTTGGGGCCGTTCGGGCTGCACTCGATGTACGGCAACCGGCTCGCGGATGCGCCGAACAGCCGCTTCTGGTCCTGGCAGTGTGAGCACCACGACGCGCCGTAGAACACCACGCGCTGATCCGACAGGTGCTCGGCCAACGCGCGAATTGCCGGATCCTCCGGGCCGATCGGCTCGGCTTGGGGCGCCGCGTTCACGGCGTGCACCATCAGGATCACCAATGCGGCGATCACGCCGCGGCCGGCGGTCACCCACAACCAGGAGCGCTGTGCCTTTTGCACCGGCCGTTGCAGCACGACCAGCGCGAGCGTCGCCGACATCAGGCCGAGCGAGGTCAGACAGTAGGGGCAGGTGGACTGAAGAATCGTCAGCGACACCACCGTCAGGTAGACGCTGAAACAGGTGCCGAAGAAGGCCACGGTGAAGGAGTACGACCAGTGCCTGTCGACACGGCGCACGAACGCGATGGCGGCGAGCGTGGCGTAGGCCAGCAACCCCCAGGCGGCGGTTGGCAGTCCAAGCAACCTCGCCCATCGGCTCGACAGCACCACATCGCATCCGCCGCCTACCTCGCACCCTGCCACGTCGCCGCCGCTGAGCGACGTCCACGTTAGATAGCCCGAGAGGGCCACGCCGGCGAGGCTCAGCACCAGGAGCGGCCAGTTGGGGGCCGTCCGCATTGCCACGGTGGTCGAACTGTTCGAACGGGTCTTTGCCTTTTTGCTCATGTGCTGAAACTCATGCCTGCCGCGCCGAAGGATATCACTCACGGTTTCACCGGTGCGCGCGCGGAGTAGCTAATGGCGTTCGCGCCGTTCCGCACCGGCACACGTGCGCTCGGGCCGGGCGTCATTCGCCTCCGCTCGCGCTCCAGGCGCCTGTCAACTCGCCGCTCGCGCCTGACGGCGCCGGCGCGGCTCGCTGCGAGGTTGTCGGAATGGAACCGCATCCGGCGGGCGCCACAGACCTGAACGGCGCTTGCGCCCGCCTCCCGGCGGCTTGCGCGCGGGCTCCGGCGAACGCTGCCCGGCCTTAACCATGCAGCAACCTGATATCCAAACCAGAAGAAGTTGGCAGTTACCAGTTTTACGGGCGTGACAGGCCGGGGAGGAAGCGGCGGTGCTGCAGCCGGAGCGCCATCAGGTCCGGGCCCTCGATGCGCAGGTGATTGGTGATCTTGTGCAGCTCGCCCTCTTCCGCGATCGAGATCCGTTCGTCGGCGGCCGCAACTGCGAACATGCACCTCGCCAGCGCCACCCGCTGCACGTAGGTCGCCGAGTCGGTGAACTCCTGCGTCACCACGAAGTCCGCCGACAATCCAAACATCAGGCTGCTGGTCTTGGCGAGGCTGACGACCAGCATCGCCTGCGCGGCGGTGAGGTCGCCATGTTCCACGAGCAGCGACTCCATCGCCGTCGTCTCCGCATCGCTGATGTGTTCGTCGGCGCGAGCCACACGCCCGAGCAGGTAGGCGAATCGCGCCAGATACTGCGCACGAGCAGGCTCCAGCCGATCGAGCGCGTCGACCAGCGATCGCAGCGGCGCCGGGTCGTTCGCCGGCGTGGTGTCGGCGAGTCCCAGCCATCCATGGAGCGACTTCAACATCCAGCCATTATCGCGCTGGTAGCCGTCGATCCGCGCATCGACGCTTGGATCGAAGTCGGGAGGGTAGCAAGAACTGCAACAAAAACGGCTATGTGGGGGTCAGTCCCCGTTACAACATCCGGTATACTGTTGCCCGTGACGATCATCCGAAAGCGGATGCCTAAGCGGGCCATGCTGAAGAAAGCTGGCGCGGGAGGCGTTCGTCTGTAGGAACTCGTGAGCAGGAGTTTCGAGATCGACCAGCCACCCGCCGCGGTTCACCGCCTGGCGGGTTTTTTGTTTCAGGCTAGCAGGCCAGCGGGCTAGCAGGTCAGCAGGAGAGTGACGTGGATTCGATAGAGGTCGGCGTACTGGGTGCGACCGGGATGGTGGGACAGCAGTTCGTCTCGCGTCTCGCGCGCCATCCGTGGTTTCGGTGCACGTGGCTGGCCGCAAGCGAGCGGTCGGAAGGCAAAGCCTACAAATCCGTGGCGCCATGGAAGCTGAGCACGCCGATTCCAGACGGCGCCGGCGATCGCATCGTCGACGGCTGCGTACCGGGCCGCGGCCCCAGAGTGGTGTTCTCGGGTCTCGATGCGTCGGTCGCCGGTGATGTTGAGCGCGCCTTCGCCGAGGCCGGGCACATTGTGATCAGCAACGCCCGCAACTTCCGGATGGACCCGGTGGTGCCGCTGCTGATTCCCGAGGTCAACGCCGATCACCTGCGCCTGCTCGACGAGCAGCGCCGCACCAAGGGCTGGAAGGGCGCAATCGTCACCAACCCGAACTGTTCGACCATCGTGCTCGCCATGGCGTTGGCGCCGCTGCGCCAGTTCAACATCAGGTCGGTGATCGTGTCGACCATGCAGGCGGTGTCGGGGGCGGGGTACCCCGGCGTCCCTTCGCTCGACATCCTCGGCAACGTGGTGCCGTTCATCGGCAACGAAGAAGAGAAGATGCAGACGGAAACGCTGAAGATCCTCGGCGCCGATGGCGGGCGCACGCCGTATCCGGCCGTGGTCAGCGCCCACACCAATCGCGTGCCGGTGATTGACGGCCACACCATGACGGTATCGGCCGGCTTCGATCGGCAGCCGTCAATCGCCGCGATTGCCGACGCCATGCGCACCTTCGCCGGACGCCCGCAGGAACTGCGGCTGCCCAGTGCTCCGCAGCCGCCGATTGTCGTCACCGAAGAACCCAATCGGCCGCAACCTCGACTGGACGCCGACCTTGGCGGCGGCATGGCCGTAACGGTCGGCCGCCTGCGTGAATGTCCCGTGCTGCACGCCAAGTTCGTCGCGCTGGGACACAATACGATTCGCGGTGCAGCCGGCGCGGCAATTCTCAATGCCGAGCTGATGCACGCCGAGGGCATGCTTTTGTAGTTGGCGGTTGGCAGTTCGCCCATTGACAGTTGAGTTGGCGGTCCAGTTTCAAATTCGAGTTGACGATGAAGGTGATGAAGTTCGGTGGGACGTCGGTGGCCGACCAGGCCGCGATCGAACGGTTGATCGCGCTGGTTCGCGCCGAGCGCCAGGCCCAAGCACAAACCGAAGGCGGCGATGCGCGCGGGCCGGTCGTCGTGGTATCGGCGCTCTCCGGCGTCACCGATCGCCTGCTGGGACTCGCCGCCTTGTCGGGATCCGGCGACGTAGAAGGCGCGCGCGCCAGCCTCCAGGATCTGCGAGCCCGGCACATCAAGGTGTCGGGAGTCATCGCGGACGCGTCGCTTCGCAAGCCGGTGGTGGATGCGCTGAACGCGGAGTGCGATGCGCTCGAGCGGGTGGTGTCGGCGCTGGCCGTGCTGCAGGAAGTCTCCCCTCGATGGCTGGATGCGCTCGCCGCGGTGGGCGAGATCCTGAGCAGCCAGATCGTGGCGGCCGCGCTCAGCTCGCACAAGCTCCTGGCCACCTTCGTCGATTCCCGCCAGGCCGTCGTCACCAACGACGAGCACACCGCCGCGGCACCCCTGTTCGAGGAGACGACGGCGGCACTGATGACGCATGCGGATCCGCCGCTGGCCGCCGGACGCATTGTGGTGATGGGCGGATTTGTGGGCGCTACCACGTCGGGCGTCACGACTACGCTAGGCCGCGGCGGTTCGGACTTGTCGGCGGCGATCGTGGGCGCCTGCCTCGGCGCTTCTGAGATTCAAATCTGGACCGATGTGGACGGCATGCTCACGGCCGATCCGCGTATCGTCAACAACCCGCAAGTGGTGCCGCACCTGTCGTTTGCTGAGGCATCGGAACTGGCGTACTTCGGCGCCAAGGTGCTGCACCCGGCGACGATTCAGCCGGCCGTCGCCCGCAACATTCCGGTTCGCATCCTGAATTCGCACCGTGCCAGCGCGCGCGGCACGCTGATAACCGCCGAGCGCCCGAAGGCGGCGCCGCTGACCGCGGTCGCGTCGAAGAAGGGCGTCACCGTGGTCGACATCACGTCGACGCGCATGCTGATGGCCCACGGCTTCCTGCGCCGGCTGTTCGAGGTGTTCGAGCGTTTCAAGACACCCGTCGACGTCGTGACCACATCGGAAGTCAGCGTGTCGGTGACGATAGACGATGCGCGGCGGCTGCCGTCGATCATCGACGCGCTGTCGAGTTTCGCGCAGGTCGAGCGTGAGGACGCCATGGCCATTGTGTGTGTGGTCGGCGATGGTCTGCACGAGGATCCGGGCCTCGCCGCGCAGGTGCTCGGGTCGGTCGGCGACGTGCCGCTGCGCATGGTGTCGCAGGCCGCATCGCGCCGGAACATCACGTTCGTGATCCGCGAGGCCGACCTGCCGTTCGCACTCGGCCGCGTTCACGACAGGTTTTTTGCCCAGCCTTCGATCGCGGCGCAAGCTTCGGCGGGGCAGGCTGCGAACGTCTCATGAGAATCCTGTTACTCGGCCACGGCCGGATGGGGAAGCTGGTCGAGTCGCTCGCGCCCTCGTACGGCGCCACCGTGGCGGCGGTGATTGACGAACACTCGGGCGAACACGCGATTGCCAACGGCCCGTACGGCCACGTTGACGTGGCGATTGACTTCACGCTGGCCGAGGCCGTGCCCAGGAACCTGCCGCAACTGGCGGCGCGGAAGATCAACGTGGTGATTGGCACCACGGGCTGGCAGGCGCACGAGGCCGCGATGCGTGCTGTGGCGCAGCACGCCGGCATAGGGGTGCTGGCCGCGTCCAACTTCTCGATTGGCATGAACATCTTCCAGCTGGCAATCGAAGAAGCCAGCCGCAACTTTGCGAAGCACGCCGAGTTCGGCGCCTGGATCCACGAATCGCATCACGTGATGAAGAAGGATGCGCCGTCGGGCACCGCGCTGACCATCAGGCAGGGCATGGAGCAGGCCGGCTTCGGGCGCGGGATCGAGATGTCGTCCACGCGCGTCGGTCACGTGCCCGGCACGCACACCGTTGGGTTCGATGGTCCGTCCGAAACGATCGAGTTCGCCCACACGGTCCGTGATCGCGCGGTGTTCGCGCGCGGCGCGCTGCAGGCGGCGGCTTGGCTAGTGGGCAAACGGGGATGGTTTTCGATTAGGGAAATGCTGAAGTAGGAACTAGGGATTAGGAATTAGGAATTGGGAAGTCAATTTATGCGGCAACCATTTACCGGTGTCGGGACGGCGCTCATCACTCCATTCACGAAGTCGGGCGCGCTTGACGAGCCGGCCATCAAGGCGCTCGCCAGGCGACAGATCGACAACGGCATTCACTTCCTGGTGCCTTGCGGCACGACCGGTGAAACGCCGACGTTGAGCGCCGTCGAACGCAGGCGCGTCGTCGAGCTCGTGCTCGAAGCGGCCAACGGCCAGGTACCGGTGATGGCCGGCGCCGGCGGCTACGACACGCAGGAAGTAGTGCACGTCGCCAGGGAGATGCAGAGCATTGGCGTCCAAGGCCTGCTGTCGGTGACGCCGTACTACAACAAGCCGACGCCCGAAGGCTTATACGCACACTTCTCGCAGATCGCCGACGCGACGTCGCTGCCCATCCTGCTCTACAACGTGCCCGGCCGCACCGGCTGCAACATCGACGCGGCGACATGCGCGAAGCTGGCCACCATTCCGCGCGTAATCGGCGTCAAGGAAGCGTCCGGCAATATCACGCAGATGGTGGAGATTTGCCGCGCGGTGCCATCAAATTTCCTGGTGCTGTCCGGAGACGATGCGTTGACGCTGCCGCTGATGGCCATTGGCGGCCGCGGGTTGATCTCGGTGGCGTCGAATGCGGTGCCGGCCGAAATGGCCAAGATGATTGAAGCGGCGGAGCGCGGCGACTTCGCCGCCGCCCGCCAGATGCATCATCGGCTGGTGCCGCTGATGCTGGGCAACTTCATCGAGTCGAACCCGGGTCCGGTGAAGTACGCCATGTCGGTGATGGGACTGTGCGAAGAGTCCTTCCGCCTGCCGATGGTGTCGCCGCGGCCGGCATCACAGGAAAAGATTCGCGCGTTCCTGAAGGAGCTGGGGATTGGCACTCCGGTCCACCATTGAGTCGCTGGCCGCCGCCGGCGCCGCCGCCGACCGCGCGCAGGCACGCGCGGCGTTCAACGATCTGAAAGCGGCGCTCGAGGCCGGCACCGTGCGATCGGCCGAGCCCGATCCCTCATCGTCTACGGGCTGGCGCGTCAACACGTGGGTCAAGCAGGGCATCCTGCTCGGCTTCCGTTTCGGCGACATTGTCGATCAGTCAATGGGCCTGCCGTTCTACGACAAGGACACGCAGACGGTGCAGCGATTCGGCGCCGGCTCCAACATCCGCATCGTGCCGGGCGGATCGGCGGTGCGCGGCGGTGCGCACCTGGCGCGCGGCGTGATTTGCGTGCCGCCGATGTACGTCAACATCGGCGCCCACATCGGCGAGGGATCGCTGATCGATTCGCACGCGCTGGTGGGATCCTGCGCGCAGATCGGCGCGCGCGTCCACGTCAGCGCGGCGGCGCAGATTGGCGGGGTGCTCGAACCGGTCGGCGCGCTCCCGGTCATCGTCGAAGACGATGTGCTGGTCGGCGGCAACACCGGGATCTATGAAGGCGCGGTGATCAGGCAGCGCGCGGTGATTGCCGCGGGCACCATCCTCACCGGATCGACGCCGGTCTACGACCTCGTCAACGGCGTCATCATCAAGCCCTCTGCCTCAGAGCCGCTCGTCATTCCCCAAGGCGCGGTCGTGGTGCCCGGGGCGCGGGCAGTGACGGTAGGCGCCGGCAGGGAGTGGGGGCTGTCGCTTGCTACCCCGGTGATCGTCAAGTATCGCGACGACAAGACCGACGCGAGGACGGAGCTCGAGCGGTGGATCAGATGAGGGTGGAGGGATCAGGGATCGGGGATCGGGGATCGGGGACAGAGCCTGTCGATCCGCTGCAACTTGCCAGGCAGTTGATTGATATCGAGTCCACGACGGGCAATGAAGGCGCCGTCGCGAAGTTTCTCGCCGACTTTCTGCGCGGCCGCGGCTATTCGGTGCTCGAGCAGCCCGTGCCCCCCCTGATCCCCGATTCCCGATTCCCGCTCCCGAGAACCAACGTCATCGCCGCGGTAGGCGAGCCCGACGTTGTCTTCTCCACTCACTTCGACTGCGTGCCGCCCTTCTTTCCAAGCCGCGTCGAAGACGGCGTGCTGTACGGCCGCGGCGCGTGCGATGCGAAAAGCATTCTGGCCGCGCAGGTTGCCGCCGCCGAACGGCTGCGCGCGAAAGGGGAGACGCGCCTTGGCCTGGTGTTCGTGGCCGGCGAAGAGCGCGGCAGCGATGGCGCGAAAGCCGCCAACCGGATCGCGTCGAAAACCCGCTTCCTGATCAACGGCGAACCGACTGACTTGCGCCTCGGATCCGCGACGCGTGGGTGCTATCGCGTGCGGCTGACATCCACCGGCAAGGCCGCGCACTCCGGATACCCCGAGCTCGGCGAATCGGCCATCGAGAAGCTGATGGACTGCCTGCACGCGCTGCGCGCGGTGGACTGGCCGTCGGATCCGCTGCTCGGCAAGACACACTACACGGTTGGATTGATCAGCGGCGGCGTGGCGCCGAACGTGATTCCGCCCAACGCGGAAGCCGAAGTCTTCTTCCGCACGGTGGGAGAGCCTGGACCGGTCCGCGAGACGCTGACCAGGACCATGGCCGGCCGCGTGGACATTACCGAGATCCTCGAGCTGCCGGCGGTGCGCATGCACACCGTGCCCGGCTTCGAAACCGCGGTGTTCTCCTACTTCAGCGACGTGCCGTTCCTGTCGAATTGGGGGAAGCCGCTGCTGCTCGGCCCCGGCTCGATTCACGTCGCCCATACCGATCGCGAGCACCTGTCAATCGACGAGCTGCACCGCGCGGTCGATGTCTACCAAGCGCTGGCCGCGAAGTTGCTCGCATCTTCCTGATTGGCAACGACTTAGCGTCGGCCGGTGCGGGCTCCACAGGGCGCTTTTCGACATCGTGCCAATGTGTGTCACACTACACGCTCGGCCCGGAACCTCTGCAATCTCAGGGCGGCGAATCGCGTCAGGGCCGGAAGGCAGCAGCGCTAAGTCGTTTCCGTGATGTGCTGAGGACCTCCGGGCCGTTTCCAGTCATCCTTCAAGAGTCGGCAGCGAAGAGTTGACTGCAAGACGAGACTGCAGACTGGACTGCAGACTGAAAGACTGGACTGCAGACTGTTGACCGACAACTCTTAACCGCCGACTCTAGACTGCCGACTGATGTACCAGGTTCTCGCCCGCAAGTGGCGCCCGCAGACATTCGAAGATGTCATCGGACAGCAGGCTGTCACGCGCACGCTGAAGAACGCGCTCAAGAGCAAGCGGATTGCGCAGGCATTCGTGTTCTCCGGGCCTCGCGGCTGCGGCAAGACCACCACCGCGCGCATCCTGGCGCGCGCGCTGAGCTGCGCCAAGGGCCCGACGCCCGAGCCGTGCGGCGTGTGCGACGCGTGCGTCGAGATTGCCGAGGGCCGCGACATCGACGTGCTCGAAATCGATGCTGCCACCCACACCGGTGTCGACAACGTCCGCGAAGTGGTGATTGAAGGCCTGGCGATTGCGCCGGTGCGCAACCGTTACAAGGTGTTCATCATCGACGAAGTCCACATGCTCTCGGCCTCGTCTTTCAACGCCCTGCTGAAGTCGATCGAAGAGCCGCCGCCGCACGTCATCTTCATGATGGCGACCACCGAGCAGCACAAGATTCCGGACACCGTGCTGTCGCGCTCGCAGGTCTACGAGTTCAAGACGATTTCGGCGAAGACCGTCGCGGAACGGCTCCGCTCGATTGCCGGCGAAGAGAAGATCGAGATCGCCGATGAGGGCCTGATGCTGCTGGCGCGCGCCGGCGAGGGCAGCATGCGCGATTCGCTCAGCGCCTTCGACCAGGTCCGCGCCTTTGCGGGCGACAGCATCGTGGTCGAGGACGTCGTGACGGTGCTGGGCCTCGTCGGCCGCGACCTGGTATTCGACGTGCTCGACGCCGTGGTCACCGAGGACGCGCCGGCGGCGTTTGCGCTCGTCGAGCGCGCCATCGAGCGCGGCTACGACCTCCGCCTGCTGTGCCGGGAGCTGGCCAGAGCGACCCGTGATCTTCTGATCCTGTCGGTCGATCCGCGCCGCGCCTCCGATCCGGACGTGGCGGCGGACGCCGAACGCGAGCGGCTGGCGGCCATGGCCGGTCAGTGGTCGCGCGAGGATCTGCTGCGCGCGTTCGATCAGCTGACGAAGGCGGAGCAGGAAGTGCGCGTGTCCGACCAGCCGCGCTACAACCTGGAGATGGCGCTCCTGCGCCTGATGCACCTGCGGAAGCTGTTGCCCCTCAGCGAACTCCTTGCGGGAGGAGGCAGGGTTGCAACGGTTCCACCGGCTCCGACTGGTTCCAAGGGCGCGGTGCCACGTGCGGTCCCCGCTTCCGGCGCCCCACCGCGGGCGAGCCTGGCACCGGCTGGAACGCAGGACCCAGGGAACTCGACCGCGGGACCGCCAGCCCTTGCAACCAGTGGAGCGTCTGGAGCTGTCGCAGCGGACGGCGCGTTCAAGGACAAGTTTCTGAGCGACGTGAAGTCGGCCAAGTCGACCTTCTACAATCTCGTCGTGGCGTCGGCGTTTCGGATCGATGCGTCGCCGGCGGGCATTGTTTTCTCATTCCTGCCGAATCAGAAAAACGCCAAGAGCCAGTGTGAAGAACAGAAGGCGTGGCTCGCATCGGTGGCGGAGAAAGTCGCAGGCAAGGTCGTTGCCGTGTCGGTCGCGGTGGCCGACGCCGGATCTGCGCCGGCACCCGCACCCGCATCCGCTTCCGCTCGCGAACAATCGGGCGAGCTGTGGCGAGACCGCGCCGGCGCGCCGGCCAGGTCCGCAGAGGATCTGAAGGCAGAGGCCCTGGCCGACGCCACCGTGCAGGCGGTGCTGGAGATTTTCCCGGTCGATAAGACCACTGTCGAGGAGAGATGACCTACAGTCTGGACGCCCGGTGGCCTGGAGGCCTGACATGGATATCCAGGGCATGATGAAGCAGGCGCAGGAAATGCAGGAGCGCCTCCAACGCGAAATGTCTGAGTTGACGGTGCAGGCCACGTCGGGCGGCGGCATGGTCACCGTGACCGTGAACGGCCACAAGCACCTGCAGCGCATCGCCATCGATCCCGAGGTGGTGTCAAAAGACGATGTCGGGATGCTCCAGGATTTGATCGTCGCCGCGGTCAACGACGCGCACCGCAAGGTCGACGAGGCGATGAAGCAGAAGATGGGCGGCTTGCTGGGCGGCCTTCGGCTGCCTGGGATGTAATGTCACTCCCCGCGTCCCTGCAGGAACTCGTCGAACAGTTCAAGAAGCTGCCGGGTATTGGCGCCAAGAGCGCACAGCGGCTGGCGTTCCACGTGTTGCGGACCCCGCGCGAGGATGCCGAGCGGCTGTGCCAGGCGATCCGAGACGTCAAGGATCGCGTCACCTACTGCACGACCTGTAACAACATCACCGACGTCGATCCCTGCGGCACCTGTTCGGATACCGGCCGCGACCACCGCATCATCTGCGTCGTCGAAGAGCCGCAAAACGTGTCGGTGGTGGAGCGCACGGGCGGCTTCCGGGGCGTCTACCACGTGCTGATGGGCGCGATTTCACCGTTGCAGGGTGTCGGCCCGGATGACTTGAAGATCAAGGGCCTGCTGGCGCGGATTGCCGGCGGCGGCGTCGAAGAAGTGATTCTCGCCACCAACCCGACCGTCGAGGGCGAGGCGACCGCCATCTATCTTGCGCGGCTGCTCAAGCCGCTCGGCCTGCGCGTCACCCGCATCGCCACCGGCATTCCGGTCGGCAGCGATCTCGATTACGCCGACGACCTCACGGTCGGCAAGGCGTTGGACGGCCGCAGAGAAGTGTAGAATCAGGCCACCCCGATGTTGCCTGCGGCATATCAGGTCCCAGCAGCGGCCGTCCTCCTGGTCGGCGGCTTCCTCGCGTGCTTCTTCGGCTACCGGCTCTTCAAGCTGGTGCTCGGCCTGTTCGGTTTCATCATCGGCGTGCTTGCCGCCAGCTCGTTCTTCGGCCCGGCCGACACCACTCCCATGCTGATCGCCGCGCTGCTGGGCGGCATGGTGGGCGCCGGCGTGCTGCTGGCGGCGTATTTCGTGGGCGTGGCGCTGGTCGGCGCCAGCCTTGGCGCGCTGCTGGTCAACGTGATCTGGATGCAGATCGAAGGCGATCCCCATCCCGCTGTCGTCGTGCTGTTCTCGGTGGCAGGTGCGGTGGCGGCGACGTGGCTGCAGCGCTACGTGATCATCATCGGCACCGGATTCGCGGGCGCCTGGATCATGCTGGTTGGCGGGTTGGCGCTGCTGGGCGACGGTGGTCCGCTGAAGGCGGCGGCCGCCGGCAATCCATGGGTGGTCTATCCGCTGAATCCCGCGCCGGACATGGCCTGGCTGCCGTGGGCGTGGTTCCTCCTCGGCGTGTTCGGCACGCTGGTGCAGTTGAAATGGACGGGCGGCGATCGCGGCCGCGTGGGCGGCGCGGCGAAAGCCAACAAGAAGAAGCCGGCGAAGGAAGAGTAGGCCATCAGGCCGTCAGGCGAGCCGCGTCCAGGCCGCTCAGAAACGCGTCTTCAATGCGCGCGCCCTTGCACCAGTCTCCACACACGACCACGCGATCGAGTTCGATGGCGCCGACGGCGAGCGGCGGATCGGCCGTGGCGTAGCGCCAGCGGTGAACGCTCGCGTGGAAGGCGCGGGGCAGTCCTGCGGCGATCAGGTCTTCGAACGCTTCCATCAGGAAGGCGCCGACGTCATCCGGTTGATCGTCGAGATGCGACTGACTCCACGCCGTCGACGCGTGCATCACCCAGGTGTCGATCTTCCAGTTGCGCTTCGGCTTCGAGCTGTTGCGCGCGATCCACGACAGCGCACTGCCATTGACGAACGCGGCATCGAATCGCGCCGCGACCCGCTCTTCAAACGCCGCCATGACGGCCCAGCAGGGTTTCATCGCCACGGCGGGGGCGCCGGGCACCAGTCGCGCTGTCTGTTCCGCGGGAACCGCCACGACCACGCGATCGAAGTCGGCGAGTAGCGGATCGAGCGATTCAATGTTGTGCTGGTAGTTGACGTCCAGTCCGGAGGCCATCGCCTGCGCAATCCTCTGCATGCCCGGCGTGCCGACGTAGCGGCTGGTGTCGGTGTCGAGTTCCTCCCACCCTTCGCCGTCGAACGACACCACCCGGCCGGTCCATTTGCTGATCACACGATGTCGCTCCCACTCGGCGGCGATCATCGAAAAGCGATCGTCGCGGACGGTGAAGTACTGCGCGCCGTGATCGAAGGCGACTTCACCAGACAGGCCCTTGGGCAGTTCGAGCGCTGGCGCGGTGCGCGTGGCGACGCGGCCGCCCGGCGTGCGCGATCGTTCGAAGACCGTGACGCGGCCCCCTCGATCCTGCAGCGCCCGCGCGGCGGACAGCCCAGCGATGCCTGCCCCGACAACGGCGACGCGCATCACGCCCCCGTGAATATTCGTCCCAGACTACCGTGATAGCCCGTCATCTCCAGGTAACCTGCCCCCCTGACAGCCCGACCGCCCGCCTGGCCCGCCACGTCGATCATCCCCTCCCAGTAGGCAATGCCGGTCGATTTCACCAGCGACAGTTCCTGGTCGTTCAGCGGCGTGGTGACCGTCAACGCAAGGCGATGCTTCGGCACCGCCACCGTCCACTCGGTGGGATACACCGCGCCATTTGCCGACTTGAACGTCGCGCGGCCCGGCGTCAGCGTGAAGTCATCATGGGTCAAATGCGTGGTCCTGCCGTTGGCGTCGATCAACGTGCCGCTCGATCGCGGATCGTGCGAGCCGTCGGCGCGGCGCATCCGATAGAGCATCAGCTCGCGGTTGTCCGACAACTGGATCGAGAACCAGTCCCAGCCGCGCTGCTCGGGCTCCAGGAAACTGGTGCTGAACTCGTGGTCCATCCAGCTCTCGCCGGTCACCTCGAATCGCTCGCCGTCGACGCTGATCGTTCCCCGGGTCGGCATGCGCGTCAGCGAGTAGTAGTGCGACGCGTTGCCGTCGCGCGCCCCTTTCTGGTTGACGCCGTTGATGCCATTGATGGCCGGCGCCTTGCCTTCGTCGAGAACGAGATCGACGCCGGCCTGTGGACTACTGGCGCGCAGCACGTGTCGGGTCCTGCTCCCTGCTCCCTGATCCCCGAGCCCCGCGCTCCACTCCTCATTCCACGTGTAATAGCGATCCGTCAGCGCACCGGCCAGCCCCGGACCGCCGCGCGTCAGCTTTTCGGCGAACCGGTAGCGTTGTCCCTTCGCGTCGCTGACCGCCAGGTGGGTCATGTAGAGATCGCGCACCGCCCACTTCGACGGGTTGACGGGCTGGTGATCGATGCCGACGCGGAAGAACGTCAGCTGGTATCCAAAGCGCCGTCCGTCGGCGGCCCTGACGTTGCCGGTGTAGTACCACCACTCGATCTTGAAGTCCGGGTGGCTGGCGTGATCGCGCGGAAACGAAAACACGTAGCCGGGCCTGGCTTCTTTCCAGGGGCTCGCAGCTTGAGGGCTCGCGGCTTGTTGGTCCTCCATCGCCCTGGCGGAGGAGGACGCCAGCCCAAGCGTCAGCAACAGCAGCAACCACACGCTACTCTTCATGTGACAACACCAATTGTGCCGCGCGCCGCGCCGGATAAATGCCGGCGATCGACGTGGCAATCACCACCGCAATCGACGCCTGCACCAGAAACGCCAGCGGCACATGGAACTGAATCGTCCAGCCAAAGCTCTGCACGTTGATCACGTAGATCAGCACCATCGACAGCGCGAAACCAACCACGAGGCCGATGCCCTGGCTCACCGCGCCGATCAGCGCCGCCTCGATGATCACCATGCGCCGCACCTGACGGCGATCGGCGCCGGTCAGCCGCAACAGCGACAGTTCGCGCCGCCGCTCGAGCACCAGCGTCAACAGCGTGCCGGCGACGCCCAGCATGGCCACCGCGATGGCGATGATCTCGAGCGCGTAGGTGATCGCGAACGTGCTGTCGAACACCGCCAGGATCTCGGTACGCAGCGTGCGGTTGCTGTAGATGAAGGCACGGTGGCCCTCATCGAGCATTTCGAGCATCTCGCTCCGCACCCGTTCCGGATCGGCGCCCGGCTTCAAGTACGCCGCCACACCGTTCGGCGCCAGCTCGCCGAAGTACTTCCGGAACGTGCCCCGGTCCATCACCACCACGCCGCGATCGCTGGCGTAGTCGAAATACACCGCCGCGATCCGGAATGGCCTGGTGCCCTGCGGCGTGGGAATGTCAATGGTGTCGCCGTCGCGCTTGGCGTAGCGATTGGAGAACGGCTCGGAGACGATCACGGCATCCTGGCCAATCGCCGCCCGCATTTCCTCGCGCGCGTTGGCCGGGCTCTTGAACAGCAGGCTGCCTTGCTCCAGCACCACGTCGTACGAGCCGCCGCCGAGGACCGCGAGGTTGCCGTTGTAGACCATGTCGAGGTTGCGGAACCGATCGAGCGCCGCGACCTGCGGGTGCCGGCCCAGCGTCTGAATCACGTCTTCGGAGACAGTCTGTTCGGAGCCCACCGTGGGACGGATCCCTGGACCGATGAACAAATCGGCCTGCAGCGTCTGACCGACCCAGTAGACGACGGTTTCGCGGAAGCTGCCAATCATGACCGCGATCGCCACCATCATCGCCAGGCTGACCGACAGCGCGGCAACGGAGATCGACAGCCGCGGGATCGCGGCGGTCAGGTTGGCATGCGCGAGCAAGCCCTCAACGCCCAGCCTGCGTCGCAGCACCAGCCGGCCAAGCTTGGCGAGTCCATACATGATCGCCGGCACCAGGAACGCGGCGCCAATCACGATCGCAAACGACGACACGTAGCCAAACACCGGCCGTCGTCCGACCGGAGGCAACTGGGCCAGCCCGTAGGCGACGATGAGGAATACGGCGGCGACCACGAGTGGCGCGGGTTTGAACCGCACGCGCATGTCGAGCGTGTCGTGACCGCGCATGGCGGCGGTCGGCGGCACGCGGCTGGCTTCGAGTGCGGGAATGGCCGCGGCGATCAGCGACAGCGGCAGGCCAATGGCCATCGCCGTCCACACATGCCCCATCGTCATGTCCGGCGGCGCAGCGACGGCGGCGATGTACAGCGTGCTGACGGTTGACGAGGTGAGTGAGACGGCGGTGTCGGCCAGCACACGCGCGAGCCCGAGGCCGATCGCGATGCCGGCGACGGCCAGCGCCGCAGCTTCGCCGAGAAACAGCGCCAGCACCTTGTGGCGGCTCAGCCCCAGCGCGCGCAGCGTGCCGATTTCCTGGCGCCGCGCCACGACCGAGATGGTGACGGTGTTGTAGACCAGGAACAGCCCGACGATCAGCGCAATCCACGACAGCGCCGTCAGGTTGGTGTGAAACGCCGCCAGCATGGTTTCGACCTGTTCGCCGCGGCGGCCGGTGCGTTGCGCGAACAAACCGTCGGGCAGCCGCGCGCCGATGGCATCGACGCTGGCCTGCAGATCTGCGCCGTCGGGGAGCAGCACGTCGAGGCGATCGACGCGGCCCAGGCGATCGAACGCCAGTTGCGCGGCGGCGATGTCCATCAGGATGAAGTTGCCGTCGAGCACCCGCGCCGGCCCCTCGTTCTTGAGCACGCCACGCACCACGAACCGCAGCACACGATCGCCGATCATCAGCCGCAGCTCCGACCCGGGCGGGTAATTGCGCCGGGTTGAGAGCTTCTCGGTGATCACCACCGCCTGAGGGCTGGTGAGGAGCTGCAGGAACGCCTGTGTGTTGACCTCCTCCGTCGAGCGGCGGCTCGAGCCATCGCTCCCCGGGCGATCGATCTCCAGCAGGTTGTAGTCGCGGAACGGCTGGTCGCGCAGGATGTCGATGCCGAGAATCTTCACCGCCTCCAGTCGCCGGCGCGACACCGACTGCTCATCGCCGCCCACGAGTGCGGCGGCGCCTTCGATGAGGGGGCTGACGATGCCGTGCTCGCGCAGCCAGCCGAGTTGCGGCAGCAGCCGTTCGTCCACGCCGGTGCCGCTGCCGATGATCTCGACGGCGGTCTTGCCGGCGACCGTTTCCAGCGCCGTTTCAAAGCCGCGCACCGAGCTGGCGTTAGTGAGCTGGATCGCAATCACCACGGCGATGCCCAGCGACACCCCCAGCACCGTCGTGACGGTGCGGACCTTCTCGTTGATCAGCGGGCGCAGGACGAACTGCCGGAACAGCCGGCCTCGCCCACGCGCGTGCGCGAAGGCGCGCTTCATGCGAAGCGGCCGTCCTTCATCCGCAGCACTCGAGACGCCGCGGCCGCCACGTCGTGGGCGTGGGTCGCGAGCAGAATCGTGACGCCGAGCTCGCGATTGAGCTGCTTGATCAGCGACAGCACGTTCGCGCCGTTTTCGGAATCCAGGTTGCCGGTTGGTTCGTCGGCGACCAGCAGCGCCGGCTGATGGATCAGCGCCCGCGCAATTGCGGCCCGCTGCATTTCACCGCCGGAGATCTGTTGTGGGTAGTGCGACAGCCGATGCGCAATGCCAACGCGGCCGGCCAGCGCCTTCGCGCGCCGCTCCGCCTCGTCTGGCTGCATGCCTCCCAGCAGGCACGGCAGCGCGATGTTGTCGGCCACGGTCAGCGTTGGCAGCAGGTTGAAGAACTGGAAGACGAATCCGACCTGCTCCCGTCGCACCCGCGTCAGCTCGTCGTCTTCCATTGTCGACAGGTCGCGATCGTTGAGCGTCAGCGTGCCGCCGGTCGGGCGGTCCATGGCGCCGCACAGATGCAGCAGCGTGGACTTCCCGCACCCCGAGGGTCCCATCAACGCCACGAAATCGCCGGCCTCGACCGAGAACGACACGCCGGCCAGCGCGGTGACCCGCGCATCGCCGGTGACATAGGTTTTCCCGAGGTGGTCGGCCGTGAGCAGGGGCATCTCCTCCATACTATCCGCTGCCTGCTTTGCAGCGCAAAGTAGGGGCCGGCCTATCTGGGGACCGACTGCATGCGCAGTCCGTGCGGCCGCAGCGTGATGCGCGCCTCGATCTGCGGCGGCCTCACCGGCGTGAACGACCAGCGCTGCGCGATTGTCGCCAGCAGGAGGATCGCCTCCGTCCACGCGAACGCTTCGCCGATGCAGATGCGGGAACCGCCGCCGAACGGGAAGTAGGCGTACTTCGGACGCTCGGATTTCTCGGCCCACCGTTCGGGGCGGAACACCTCGGGCTCCGGCCACCAGCGCGGATCGCGATGCGCAAGCCACTGCGGAACGAGCACCAGCGCACCGGCCGGGATTGAATGCCCGGCGATGGTGTGTGGCTCGATTGCCAGTCGTCCCATGGTCCAGGCCGGCGGAAACAGGCGCATCGACTCCGCAATCACGGCTCGCGTGTATTCAAGCTTCGGCACGTCTTCGACGGTGGGCTCGCCGCCGTCGAGCACGTGCGCGATTTCGTCGTGAAGCTTGGCCGCGACGTGCGGATGGCCGCCGAGCAGGTGCCACGTCCACGACATCGCGTTCGCAGTGGTCTCGTAGCCGGCGAGGAAAATGGTCATCGCTTCGTCGCGAATCTGCGCGTCGGTCATCCCGGCTTCCGATGGGTTCTCGGGGTCGCGCGCGGCCAGCAACATCGACACGAGATCGCCACCCGCAGCGTCGGACGTGCCATGGCGGCGCTCGTTGATCACCCGCAGGATGACGCGGTCCAGGCGCTCGCGTGCCTGGCGCACGCGCACGAACACCGGCAGCGGCAGCTTCTCGACGTACTCGAGACCGGGGAGGAACATCACGCCGAAGCTCTGCACGGCGCCGGTCAGGGCGTCGCGGACTTCGTCGGCGTCGGCCTGCACGTTGCTCGCAAACAGCGTCTCGCCGACGATAGCGAGGGCGAGCGCGCCCATTTCGCCGGTGATGTCGATGGTGGCGTGCGGGGCGATCGAGCCGCGCCAGCGGACGGCGTGCTTCACCATGGCTTCCGCGAAGCGCTGCACCTGCTGGCGATGGAACAGCGGCTGGATGGTGCGCCGCTGCTTGAGATGTTCCTTGCCCTCGGACGTCAGCAGCCCGTTGCCCAGCAGCCGCCGGGCGCGCTGCAGCACCACGCCCTTGTGGAACTTCTTTGCGGACGTGACCAGCACGTCTTCGATCCAATCAGGGTGGCAGACGAGGTACGCCTCCTGGGGACCGATCGAAAAGCGCGCGATGTCGCCGTAGGTGCGCTGCGCGTCGACGAAGAACCGCAGCGGGTCGCGCCGGAACTTGAAGAACGATGCCCCCGGCGGCCAGCGCGAGGGCCCGGGGACCGCCGCCGGAGCAGGCACAAACGTCGTCGCCATGAACTCCACATCATTGTAGGCTAGCGCTGGTGCGCAAACTCATGGGGAGGGTGTGATGGCCGATTCGGCACCCCATGCCGGCCAAGTCCCCTGCCTATGCGAATAGTCGTCGTCATGCTGCTGGCGCTCGTCCAGCCGACCACTGAAGGGAAGACGGCGGGCGGGATTGCCTGCGACGTTCGGGGCACAGGACCCGCGGTGGTCCTGCTGACCGGATCGAATCTCGATCGACGGATATGGGAGCGCGAAGCCCACTGGTTCGCGAAATCCCACACGGTGATCCGGTACGACCTGCCCGCGCACGGCAAGTCCGACACCGTCACCGCGCCCACCGTTCACCGACGCGCTGAGGGCGGCCTTCAAGACCGGCGACCCGAAGCAGTGAAGGTGCCCACCCTGATCCTGGTGGGCGACAAGGATGAATTCCAGCGCGAACACGCCGATGCGCTCGCCAGGCGTGTCCCCGGCGCAAGGCTGGTGACCATCGCCGGCGGCGGTCGCTGAGTGTCTTCGCGCCCGCTGACACGCACTCCGAGCGAGGCGGGTTACTTCGCCGCCGGTGACGGAATCGAGTACGGCTGGCCGAAATAGAGCGCGGCCAGGTCGCGGCCGATGACGGCGGCGTTGGCGCCGTCGTTGTTCGCCAGCACGATGAACGTCATCTTGACGTCCGGCAGGCGGATGAGCACGCTCGAGAAGCCGTTGATGCCGCCGGCGTGAGCCATGCGCCGGTGGCCGCCGAACAGCTTGGGATCGGCCTGGCCGATGTTCCATCCGTAGGCGTAGTTGTTCAGGAACGGCGTCCACATCACGGTCTTGGCGGCTTCGGGCAACAGCGTAGTGGTGTAGAGCGATTGATCCCACTCGAGCAGGTCCTCGACCGTTGAGTACATCGAACCGGCGGCGTAGGGTTGCTGCATGTCGATTGGCATGGCGTTGCCGAGCGCCGGACCGCGCCCTGAGTAGCCGGCCGCGCGCCTGGGCAGGATGGTGCGCGTCCAGTCGTAGCCGGTGTCCTTCAACGCCAGCGGCGTGAGGATCATCTCCGCGAGCGCCGCTTCGTACTTCTTGCCGGTCGCCTTCTCGATGATCAATCCGAGCAGGAAGTAGCCCGAGTTGTTGTAGGCGTACTTCTCGCCCGGCACCCACTGCAGCGGCAGGTCGCGCACGAAGCCCATCACCTGGTCCGGCGTGAGCGGCATCATCATCTTCTCGGCCCACGCCTTCTGCCCGGTGTAGGTCGGGATGCCCGACGTGTGCGTCAGCAGGTGATGCACGGTCACCGGCTTCCACGGGTCGGGACAGGGCGTCACGTAGACGCACAGGGAGTCTTCGAGCGTGACCTTGCCCTGTTCGCGGAGCTGCATGATCAGCATCGACGTGAACTGCTTGGTGATTGAACCAATGCGGAATTTCGTCTGCGGCGTGTTGGGAATCTGCCATTCGATGTTCGCGAATCCGTAGCCCTTCGAAAGCAGCGGCGTGCCGTCTTTCGCGATCAGCACCGATCCGCTGAAGCTGTTGACGCGGGCGTGCGCGTTCAGGAACTCGTCCACCTTCTTTTCCAGCGCGGCGCGATCGGGCGGCGCCGCGGTGGCCGCGGCGGTTTGCGCCCGGGCGGCGGCGCCGCCGATGAGGGTCACGAGGCACAGGACGGTCAACGCGCGAAGGGTGAGTCGCATGGGCGGCAGGATACGACAAAAGCCGGAAGAAGATAGATTAGCCGCACAGATGGAGCGGCTCACCGGTTACCAGGTCCTGATGGTCGCGGCCACCGCGCTGATGGTGGTGCTCGACGGCGCCGACAACCAGTTGCTGGCCAATGCCATTCCGGCGCTGATGCGGGAGTGGCACCTGCCGCGCGCGGCGTTCGCCAACGCGTCGGCCGCGGCCCCGTTCGGCATGATCATCGGCGGCCTGGCCGGCGGCATGCTGGGCGATCGCATCGGCCGCACCAAGGCGCTGCTGGCCAGCGTGATCTGCTTCTCGGCGCTGACCGGCCTGATTGCGTTCGCCAACGACGTGACCACGCTCGCGATCGTGCGGTTCTTCGCGGGCCTCGGCCTCGGCGGCGCCATGCCGAATGCCGCGGCGCTCACCGCTGAGATTGTGCCCGCGAGGCATCGGCCGCTGGCCGTCACCCTGACCATCGTCTGCATTCCGCTCGGCGGCGTGCTGGCTGGATTTCTCGCTGCGCAGATCATCCCCGACTACGGCTGGCGTGTCCTGTTCGCCGCCGGCGGCATTGTCCCCATGGTGCTGGCAGTGGCGCTCTGGCCCGTCCTGCCGGAATCGCCAACCTTCCTGGCGCGGTCCACGCCTCCCGGATCGATCGGCGACCTGTTTGCGCCCGCGCTGCGGCGCGATTCCATTGCGCTGATCGGCGCCTTCGGCTGCTGCCTGCTGGCCATCTGGACCGCGTTCCTGTGGATTCCCGCGATGCTCACCGAACCCGCGGTGGGCTTCTCGCAACCGGACGCCAGCCGCGTCCTCAGCATCCACAACTTCGGTGGCGTCGCCGGCGCAATCGCCGGCGCGCTGCTGATCCAGCGCGTCGGCTCGCGCATTGCGCTGCTCACCATCAGCGGTCTGGCGATTGTCGCCGCGCTCGCGATGTCGCGCATGACGCTGCACCCCGCCGAGATGACCAGCGTAATTGCGATGTTCGCGATTTCGGGCGCGCTGCTCAACGCCGTACAAGCGCCGATGTACGCGCTGGCCGCGCACGTCTTTCCAACTGAGATCCGCAGCACCGGCGTCGGCACCACCGTCGCGGCCGGCCGTATCGGCAACGTGGCCGCCTCCTACCTGGGCTCGTGGGCGCTCTCCGCTGGCGGGCCGCCTCTCTACTTCTCTACGTGGGCGGCAGCCATGACCATGGTCTTACTCTTCCTGGCCATGGTCCGTCGGCACATTCGAGCCTGACGCACTTACTTCACGCCTGGTTGCTACCATGGTTCAGGAGAGTTCATGGATATCGACAAAGCCACCGCGACCCGGCTTGCGAAGGTCATCAAGACCAGCGCCCTGAGCGTGGCGCTGTGCGCCGCAGCCATGGCGCTGCTCTCTGCGCAGTCGCAGCCGGGCGCGCAGTCTGTCGATGCCCGGCTCAGGGCGCTCTACACCGCCGAGTGGGACTGGCGCGGCCAGGAAATGGGGCGCGGCGCCAACGATCGCTTCGCGAGCGTCGACGCCGCCGCGCAGCAGCGGCGGCTGGAGTACTGGACCAAGGCACTGGCCACACTCGACACCATTCCATTCGATCAGCTGTCGGCCGAGGAGCAGGTCAACGCGCAGATCTTCCGGACCTCGTTGCGCGGGCTGGTCAGCGACATCCAGTACAAGACCTACGAAGCGCCCTTCAACAGCGACACGTTCTTCTGGACCGGATTCACGCCTCGCGAGGGCTTCGCCAACGCCGCCGCCTACAAGTCGTATCTCGCGCGGTTGCGCGACGTGCCGCGCTACTTCGACGAGCAGATGGTGAACATGCGCGCTGGTCTCGCCCGCGGCTACACCGTGCCGCGCGTCTCGGTGCTCGGCCGTGACAAGACCATCGAGCCGTACCTCAAGGGCGACGCCACCAATCCGCTGTTCGTGCCGTTCACCGACTTCCCGGCGAACATGCCGGCTGCCGAACAGGCCGCGCTTCGCGAAGAGGCGATGACGGTGATGCGCGACAGCATCGTGCCCGCGTTCTCGAAGTTGATGGCATTGATGCGGGAAGAGTATCTGCCCAAGGCCACCGCCCGAATCGGCGCCAGCACGCTGCCAGAGGGTAACGCCTTCTACCAGGCACAGATCGAGCGGCACACTACGCTGACGCTGACGCCGAAGGAGATCCACGAGATCGGCCTGAAGGAAGTGGCCCGCATCGAGGCCGAGATGCGCGCCACCAAGGATCGCGCGAAGTTCACGGGGACCATGGCGGAGTTCTTCCGGTTCATGCGGACGGATCCGCAGTTCTACGCGAAGACGCCGAAGGAGCTGCTGGCGTTCTCGGCCTACGTCTCGAAGAAGGCCGACGACAAGCTGGCCGAGACCATTGGCTTGCTGCCTCGCCGGCGGCACGGCATCCGCCCCGTCCCCGACAACATCGCGCCCATCTACACCGGCGGCCGCGGCGGGCTGGACGCGTGCCAGATGAACACCTACAACCTGCCGGCCCGTCCGCTCTATACGATTGTCCCGCTCACGCTGCACGAGTGCACACCCGGCCACAGCTTCCAGGCGGCGTTGGCCCTGGAAGGACCGGAGCGGCCCGCGTTTCGGCGCGGCACCTCGTTCTCGGGATACGGCGAGGGTTGGGGACTCTATGTCGAGTGGCTCGGCACGGTGATGGGCATCTACGAGACGCCCTACGAGGACATGGGCCGATTGACCTACGAGATGTGGCGCGCGTGCCGGCTGGTGATCGACACCGGCATCCACCAGTTCGGCTGGACGCGCGACCAGGCGCTCGCCTACCTGCGCGATCGCGCGCCCCTTGCCGAGCACGAAATCACGACTGAGATCGATCGCTACATTGCGTGGCCCGGCCAGGCGCTGGCCTACAAGCTTGGTGAAATCCAGATCCGCCGGCACCGCAAGGAAGCCGAGGAGAAGCTCGGCGAGCGCTTCGATCAGCGCCGCTTCCACGATGCGATTCTCGCGATTGGCTCAGTGCCGCTGCCGGTGCTCGAGCAGCATATGAATAAGTTCATCGCCGACGAACTCGCCGGGGCATCGAAGCAATAGCTCCGTCCCGGCGTTCGCACGGCCGCCACGGAGATCCCAGGCGCCAGGCCGGTGTGTCGGCTCAGCCTACCGCTGCGTGTTCGCGCCGCAGACAATCACGGCCACGTGCTCGTTGGCCGAGGGCTGGTATTTCCCGCTCAGAATCGCCGCAAACGCCGCGGCGCCGCCCGGCTCCACCACCAATCGATAGGTGTCCCAGAGCGCCTGCTGCGCCCGCACGATATCCTCGTCTTCGACGAGCACGACGCGCTCGACGTGTTGCTGGGCGATGGGGAACATCAGCTGCCCGACCTGACGGGGTGCGAGCGAATCGGCGGCAATGCCTCCGGCCGGCGCATCGACCGGCCTGCCGGCCTGTAGCGCCGCGGTCAGCGTTGGCGCCGTGACCGGTTCCACGCCAATCACGCGCGTGCCGGTGCCGCCGTACCACGAAGCGACGCCGCCCAGCAGCCCACCGCCGCCGACCGCGACCAGCACGGTGTGAACCGAAGGCGCCTGTTCGGACAGCTCGCGCGCCAGCGTGCCCTGGCCGAGGATCGTCTCGATCTGATCGTAGGCGTGCACCGACATCGCGCCCGAGTCAGCCACGTACTGGTCGCACGTGGCGAGCGCGTCAGCGTAGCCTTCGCCGCCGATTACCACCTCGGCGCCGCATGCCTGGATGCGCGCGACCTTCGCGGGTGACGAGACCGTCGGGACGAAGATCTTCGCCGGCACGCCGAGCCGCATCGCCGCGTAGGCGACCGCCGCGCCGTGATTGCCGCCTGATGCGGCCGCGACGCCGGCGGCCGGCACCGTGCGCGTCAGCAGGTTGGTGAAGGCGCCCCTGGCCTTGAACGAGCCGGAATGCTGGAGAGACTCGAGCTTCAGCGTCAGCGGGAACGCGGCCAGCCCGGCATCGCTGCCCATGGTCTGGAGCACCGGCGTCTGGCGGATGTAGGGCCGGATGATGCCGTGCACGCGCGTGATCTCGGACTGCATGCCGCCGACCACTGTACGTCAGTCGAACATCGCACGTCGCAACCCGGGCCATGGCGCCACTGGCATGCTCGAACGGACTATTTGCGGGTCGGCCGGGTTTTGTCGTACGATTGGATTTCTTTTCGTCGCGAGAAGTCCTACCTAGATTCCTCGGTAGCTCAATGGCAGAGCATCCGGCTGTTAACCGGAGGGTTGCTGGTTCGAGTCCAGCCCGAGGAGCCACTTTGTTTCAATAGTGTGCGGTGTTTTGACAGCGAGGGCGCGTCGTCACTGTGCCCCCTTTTGTGCCCCCCTGCGTCAGATTCATCGATATCTAGATTGGCCATCAGCATACCTACGGCGCTAATTTGCGCCACATTGCCGATGTGCCCGTATCGCTGAGCCATGCGCGCTGCGGTTGAGGGACTCCACCCGAGCAGGCTGGCAACCACCATCAGCGGAGCGCCCCCCTCAAGCATTCGTGTCGCCGCCGTGTGCCGCAGGTCATGAAAGCGACACATGACGCCAGCGTGCCGCTTGGCGCTTTCCCACGCCTCCTTCAGGCTCTTGATCGGCGCTGAGGGGTCCATCGCATAGGCATGGGCGTCGCCCCCGTTGCCCGCGATGCCGTATCGCTCGGAGGCGAAGACGTAATGCCCCGGCTGCTGTGGCGCACATCGACCATTCAGGAACTCTAGTACGGCAAACGCGTGATGGTTCAGAGGGATCACACGCCCACGTCCCGCCTGCGTCTTACTGTGGCGGACACGGACGCGCCTCGCCATAAGATCCACATCGTGCCATTGCAGCTGCAGGATTTCTCGGTAACGCATGCCGGTGTTGATGGCGAGCACCACAGCAGGCAAGATCGCGTGAGATCGACTGTCGGCGCAGGCCCGCAGAAGCGCCCGCTCTTCCCGTTCAGACAGCGCCTTGCCGTGGATGTCTGGCACCGACAGGGTCCGGATATCAGGCTGAAGGTTCGCCCAGAGACGATGCCGCCTCAGCATGGCTCGCACGGAACCGACTTCGAGGTTAATGGTCTTCGGCGCCGCGCCCTCCGCAAGCCTAATGCGCTGGTAGTCCGCGATGTGCTCGGGCGTGATCGAACCCAGAAAGAGGCGCCCGAGCACGGGCTTCAGGTGCGCAAGATTGATTTGTTCGGCGCGCAGAGTCTTTGGAGACCACACTGGGACTCGGCTCTGCATCCACTGTGCCGCAGCGGCCGCAAACGTCATGGGGGCGTGCCGAGTTGGTAGCTGATGGAATCCTTCCTCAATTTTGTGCAGCCGCTGCCGTTCCACCCGCCTCGCCAGTGGTTTGGAGGCGGTTCTCGTAGATTCGCGAATGACGGTGCCCGCCAGCTTGATACGGAACCACCAAATTCGCCCTCGTTTAAACAGCACGACATGCCTCCAGCGTCATATGAACACTTCTCTCTTCGACGTGTGTCGATGAGCGCAGACATCCGACCCATGCATCGAGCGCGTTCGCGACTCGGCTTGTTTAGTCCTGTGTTTTCGCTCGCCACGCTTGTGCTAGCCGAGCGGCCGCGCGCATTTGGTCGCGCCAGTCTAGCAAGGACGCCCGGTGAAAGTACAGCTTGCGTCCCAGCCGGATGACCACGCGAGCGGGGCATTGGCCCCGCTCGACCATCTTGTCAATGGCTGCACGCGACGTGTGCAGCAACGCGGCCACGTCGTCCGGCGTCATGAGGTAGTCGCCATCGGCCACCGTCACCGTCTTAGGTCGCATGGTCCTCGCTCCCCATGCCGTCGAGGCGGCGAGCCTTCTGCGTCAGCCCCTGATACTGATAGCGCCGTTCCCCCGCCGACTCCCGCGCCTGCCGCACGGCAGGGAATGTCCGCATGACCTCGTTGCCGAACACGGCATGAGTCAAGACGGGCTGATGGCCGTTCTGCTCGGCCCACTGCTCGTAGTCGTGATACACCGTCTCTTTCAAGACGAGGCCCGCGGGGTCGGCGGCGTAGTGGCGGGTCAGGAAGTCGCGCGCCGGCCTGCTCTGAGCGCTGTATCCGTTTGCAGCCGCCTCCATTTTCTGTGACGTTGTGAACTGCCCCTTGCACCGCAGGCGCACGAGTCCGAGAAATGCCCACAGCAGAATCTGGTCCTGCTCCCCACGCAGTTTCTGCCTCAACTCGCGGTCAACCTCTTCGAGCGGCACCTGCCGGTGAAAGGGCAAGACCCGCATCCGGCGCCAGAACCCGTCGCTGGCGTCCCGAAAGTGTGGCAACGTGTTCACCGAGGCCATGACGCGAGCCGTCGGGCGGAAGCTCCTCGCGTCTTGATACTTGGCCTCGATTTCCATCAGGTCCCCACCAATGAATCGCTTCAACACACCGGTATCAATCGAACCCACCTGTCCGAGGTCCGCGCAGATGTTCGCCAGCTTGTGCTCGGTCGGAGCAACCCCAAAGCGTGTGGCCAACTTGTCCAGCGGCACGGTTGACACGTTGGATGCGCCCAGCATGTCGGCGATGATGTTCAGCAGCGCGCTTTTGCCGTTGCGACCTTCTCCGACCAGCCACAACATCGTGTGGAAGCTGACGTCTGGCAGAAGCAGGTAGCCCATCCACTCCTGCACGAAGCGGATTCGCTCCCAATCGTCTTCAAAGGTCTGCTGCAGAAAACGCACGAAGCGCGGCGGGTCTGTCAGCTTAGGGTCCAGCGTGCCCGGCAGCCGGTTGAGCGAGAAATAGTCGGGCGTGGGCGTCCACGTTGTCAGTTGGGCGTTTGTGGCAGTCGCGTCAACTGGTAATGCCACGAGGGTATTCGCAGCATGAATGAGGTCACCCTGTGTGGGCGCCGCGCCACTGAGCCACGCGGGCGGCTGAACATCCGACGCAATAAAGACGTCGGAATGCGCCTCCAAGGCTTTGACCGCTTCTTTGACGAGCTGCGAGGTGACGGTTTTCACGTTGCATTGATGGCTCTGCGCATGCTGCTTGTACGTGCTGTCGATGTGCTGCCGCATCGCCACTTCGACGTCTTTCGTGGCCAGCGGCACGTAGACGGTGGAGTCGTAGCGCCACCACTTGTGCTGCCAGTAGCGCAGGAGGGCCTGCTCCAGCGGGTCACGATAGTGCTGATCGAGAAACGACTCGGCGAGCTCACTGAAGTTGGGAGGGGAAGGAATTTGTGCCATAGACCCTAGTTTAGCAAATTTAACGGAGTCTTAAGATCCTATATTTAAATTATTTACAGTATTGATTATGCTTATCTAAATGCCACGACGCGCCACACTACCAACGGAAACCCGATTCGATGTGACCCTTGGCCACAGGGCGGGACAGCCACCAGAACTGCTGGTGGTAGCCATCCAGGGGCAGCTGATGCCCCACCATCAGCCGGTGCCAGGCGCCACCTTCCGCACCTTTGCTGATGTCGCCCCGACGGCGGAGGGCATCCGACAGTTCGCCAGCCGATTGGGATGGCTCACCGCTCCGCAGACCTACGACGCCATCGAGGGCTACCCGGACATCCGACTGGGCGAACCGGTCGCCATGTGGGCAGATGCCATCGCCCACGTCCGTCGGTGGGTGGAGGTCTGGGAGGCGTGGCGCGCACAGGACCTAGGCGCCATGGCCCGCGCCGCCGTGCAGGCCATGGGTCACCTCGAGGTGCCAGACGCCGAGGTCACGGACGACCCTGCCGACTGGGACGCCCGCCTGACAGCATGGAGGGGCACCGTGCCCCCCTCAGACCTTCGTCTGTCCGATGCGCCGGGCCTGCTGGCGATGGGGATCTCGGACAAACTGCGTCGGCTTGACGGGGTGATCAGCTCAGCCCTGCGGGAGGGCCCGGACGGGGACGGGTTCGTGCTGGAGCCTCGCAGCCGCTCGCTGCTGGCCGCCATCTGGGTGCAGTTTGCCCACGCCCTCGTCCACAACCACACCGTGCGTCCATGCGCCCTCTGCCGCGTATGGATGGAGGTCGGGCCGGGCCACTATTCGAAGAACCGGCTGTTCTGCTCCAACCGCTGTAAGGTGGAGGCCTACCGGCGGGACGTCTAGGCGTCTAGGCACCCGCCCACTCTTTGTCTTCTTTTTCTTTCTCCTCTTCTTTTCTAAGAGAAGAGTCCAGAAATGCCTAGACGCCTAGACGTCCCGCGCACGTAGGTGGCAGAGCCCCATCCCGTGGGCCCCTGACAGACCAGTAAGTAGCCATATGGCAGACATTTCTGCGTCTCGTCCGAGGAGGGCTCCCCGTGGGGGGGGCGGCGCCCCCCCCCA